>FUFK010047916.1_pt1 | contig 23433 bp, 35 predicted proteins | sample 1021851 | NCBI WGS metagenome assembly FUFK01 (sample SAMEA51879418, study PRJEB19060) | metagenome | reverse complement strand
TTTTAAAAATAACCTTTCCTTTTATCTATTCTTTATATATATATGCTCTCTCACCCCACCTAAAAATAATTAACATTTTTTTTATTTTAGGGCTTGACAATGTGATTATATTGTATATACTAGGGATATATTTAATTAATAGAAAGGTAAATATAACATGACTAGAAAACATTATGTAGAAATTGCAAAGATCTTAAATGATTATAAAAATTCAAACGCTAGGGGTAATCTTTATCAACTTAATTTGAACGCTTATAATCAAATGATTGCAGATTTTTGTGCTATGCTTAAAGTTGATAATAGAAACTTTAATGCACAAAAGTTTATTGATGCTGTTAATAAATCTAACTAGTATATATAATAGTTAATATATATAGTTATACATAACCTCTAGAGGTCATATATCACATAACTTNATANNGNTNTATNNATAACNAAAGAAAGGAAATAAAATGAGACAAAGTAATTATCATCTTATACATAATGATGAAAATTGCCCTAGTTATATAATAGAACAACAAATTAGATACCACGAAAAACAAAGAGACTTTTATTGTGGTAATGCTAGGGCAAAAAAATCACAACAAAGAGAAATAAACATACTTAAAAAAATACTAAAAAGAAATACAAAAGAAAGGAAATAAAATGAAATATAATAATATACAAAATGTAACTACTGATAACCTTTATAAAATGCTATCATTAAAAGAATTTCAAGATGATGACAGCCAAAAAATGATTAAAGATGAAATCAAATTTAGAAATGAGGGTGTTACAATGCCACAACTAACTAGTATTCTAAAAATGGGTATTGTGCAAAATTGTAAATAAAAAGACTTGACAACAGATATTATATATATATACTGTAGATATTATTAATTAGAAAGGAAATATACAAATGGGACTATGTACTAATAAAAACTTTATTCAATTTGTTGAATATGTTTATTCGTTTTATGGTGAGTATGTTAACAATGCTTTGTATCCTATCAAAGGCTGTACTTGGAATGTATGTTACAAAACGTGTGAAAAGTATGTAAACAAGGTAGCTTTTACTGACAGGTGGGGTTATGGCGATAGCGTAGATCGTGAAAGGGTGAGAGATATAATACTTGCTAAAGGTTATAAATATGAAAGGAAAAACAATGACAACATATAGAATTACTTATGAGATTGTAATTGATGACAACGATGTACAATTATGTGCAGACGCAAATGGGGTTACAGCAGATCAATGGGAAGAAGAAATGGTTGACCATATGCAATATTCAATTACTCAAAATAGATTGACAGAGTGGACAAAAGCACATGGAATGAAAGAACCAAAGCTAAAAAAATTCAATATACAATATAGAGATTTTTTTTCAAATGTATTAGAACCACTGAGAAAGGACTAGAATTATGAGATTATTTGATAAACTATATGTGTATGTATTCGTGCCAGTAATAATTACTATGTTTATGATAGCATACATAACAACAATTATAACATTNTTTTAATANTGAAATATAGAAAGGAAANANAATGAAATATAAATATGATGAAATCAAATCACACTTTGAANANTATCTAGATGAGAATNTAGAACACTTNAAANANNATANGTATTGGAAAGAAGATTTACATCACAATGTATTCAATACAGACTATTACATTATTGGTAGACACCAAGCTAAACAATGGTTAGGTGATGAAGTCTTTGAGTGTATTAATATCATAAAAGATTATGAACAAGATAATTTTGGTGAAGTTACAACTGACTTCACAGAGCCTGAACACGTTGTCAATATGTATACTTACATCATAGGCGAAGAGATAGTGAGAGATTATCTTGACAGCATAGCAAACGATTAGAAAGGAAATAAAATGAGTTACAAATATGAATACGAAACTAAATACTACAAACAACTTGACGGATACACAATGCACTTTGCCCAAATAGACGAGGAAGGATTCCCACAATTTGTATTACGCAAAAAAAATGAACAAGGTTTACTGTTTACTTTAAGTTGTGATACAGAGGGTAATGAAGGTGGGTTTGCATTTATAGAACCATTAGGTAGGAAATAAAACAATGACAACACCATACCAAGAGAACGACACAGAGTATGCACACAGAATCATACAAAATATAGCTAATGATTTGTGGAATATACATGAACAGTATGAACAAAATGATTTTTATACAACAGATGAAGTCAAGAAAATGTGTCAAGAATTTGCATTTGATCTAGATACAGCATTGGAAATAATAGAAAGGAAAACGCATAATGACTAGAGAAAAAATAATTATTAATTTAAGAGCCATAATAATGACAGCTAGGGACTATGAGATAGACGCACAATCAGAAGTAGACGGATATGATTATCTAATTACAGATGTTGAAAATCTTTTAGAGGAAATAGAAAAGAGTGTTGGGGTATAAAGTAAAAGCAACTTCATACAGTAGCACAAAGCCATACATACTAGGTATACATTACGCACAACGTATGCCTAGTATATCCTATTCTTACGGACTATTTAAAGATGATGTTATGGTGGGTATAGTATGCTATGGTTCGCCCCCCTCACAGTCATTGTGTAAGGGTATATGTGGTGTAGAATACAAGGACAAGATACTAGAACTCAATAGGCTATGCCTAAAAAACAATCTAAAAAATGAATCAAGTTACCTTGTATCACAAAGTCTGAAGTTATTACCCAAGCCTAAAGTTATAGTGTCTTATGCAGATACGAGTCAGAACCATGTTGGCTATATATATCAAGCTACAAACTTTTTATATACTGGACTATCAGACAAGAGGACTGAATGGCGAATGAAAGGTAGCGATTTACATAGCAAAACGATATGTGAAAAATACACTTTGGAAGAAAGAAAAGACAACGATATGTTTTATGTTACAGATAGACCACGCAAACACAGATATGTTTACATGATAGGCAACAAGAAGTTTGTAAAACAAGCCAAGAAAGATTTAAGATACCCTATAAAAGATTACCCCAAAGCACATACTAAAATTTAATTTTGTGAGTTGATTTAAATTTGCCTAACAACTGATCTAACTCTTCTTTCTTTGTGGGTGGCTCTTTGCTCTTCTCTTTAAATACATTCTTAAAGTAGCCAATAGAACGTATGCCGTCTTTACCTGTCTTTCTTCGCCATATCATGTAGTCATCTATCTTTTTTAAGATGTACTCTTTGGACAATCCACGATCTAACCACGACTGAACAAGGTATTCATGTTGTAATGTGTAACTGTGTGCTATCTGTCCAAAATGTTTATTTAAGATCTTGGTGTAACTCAAACAGATGTTCCTTGCCTCTCTGCTTGGGAATTTATCATCAGTATTTTTTGGCTCTGTTGGTGGTACTATCTTCATATCTTTTACTAACTCTTCTTGATGTTCTGCTTTCTGCATTGCAAATGCCTCTAAGTCAGACATGGGTTTGACATCTGGATCTTCAAAGAATATGAAGTAAGCATTGCCTTTCAGATTCTTATGAAACTTCTTTGAGGCATAACGAATATACCCCCATGCCATAAGCAATTTGATATGCTTACTAACACCAGATTGTGTTATGCCACCCATAGCCTTTGCAAGTAATTCTTGTGAGGGATATGCAATCCCCCCTCTGTTACCATAAGAGCATAGTATGACAAGCAGTTGGAATGTACGCAAGTGCTTACCATACATAAATCTTTCATCAGTCAATGCTCTACTTGGGACAACGACAAAGGGACTTGGTGGTTTGTATGTCCCTTTCTTTTCTGTCATACATCAAAGAACTTACTTGGACTATCTTGTAATATCTTAGAGTGTAAATCCATAGGTAGTTTATCTTTTCTATCTATTAGTCTTTGCAGATACCATTCTGCTTTTTGATAATCTTCTTGCGAAGATACACCAATCTTTTTTCCTGCACGACACATATATTTGAGTACAGAACCCTTGAGATAACCAACAAATTCTTTGTCAGACAGTTGGCTTTCTATTGCGTCTATTGTTTCTATAACATTATCCTTGTAATGTTTCGGATTGATCTTGTCCATTTGCATACACCTTTGAGCTATCTATAAGTTGTTTGATTTTTTCTTCATTTATTTTTGATCTTGCATTGACACCTACTGTAAGTATGTCTGTGCATAAACCTACTAGTGATGTACGCTCAGACTTAGCACAATTCTGTAGTGCGTCTTTCAAATGACTTGGTATTTTTATATATAATGGCGTAATTTCTTCCATGTAATCCTCCTTGTTGTTAAAATATTGTTTGACAATATACTCAAACTATTATAATTATATATATATGTCAACAACAAAGAAAGGAAATACAATGACAGCAAACAAAATGCCACTAGAACTTGTGGTCAACAAGCTAGATAATTCTAGCACTAAGATTGATGAACTAGAAGATCAATTTTGGGAAAAGCTAGAGCAGTTCAATGAGGATTGCAGAAAGCTAAATGAAACATTGCAAAGAATTAAGGGAGAAAACAATGGGTAAATTTAAAAATTATCTAATGGAACAAGAAGATCGCTATTGGGAAATAGCAGATAGAGAGATAGTAACTTGTGAAAGTCTAGGCGAGTTCATGCAAACTATGGACAAACACAAAAATCTACTCACATTCATACCACAAGACGAAGATCCTGAAGTATACATTGAGGATATGTTAAGTGATATGTGGTCTGATAAGTGGGCAAAGTACCAAGAACAAGCAATAGGGGAGGGTAAGGAGTATGAACACAATGACTATTGATGAATCAGAATTTCAAAGGGCAAAGCAAATGGCAGATGCTTACACTAGAAATCAAGTAGCACCATTGTCTAAAATATCTGAGCAATGGGTACAAATAGAAACTATTGTAGAGAGCATTAAATCATTAAGACTGGATACTATGGAGTTAGATCCAGTCATGTATGATGTCCTNAGAAACATACAGAACCAATGTAAGTTTATCACACAAGATGTNAACATGAATGTTAGACGTTCACAAGATAACTTACAGAGAGCATTTAACGAACAAGAGGGAATAAGATGACAGANAAGAGTAACAAATTATTAGAGGCTTTGTCGCAGTTTCAAGCTGANAATATAACTGCAAAGAAAANNGCAAAGAACCCATTTTTCAANAGCGACTACGCAAATCTTGATGAAGTAATCCAAGCAGTNAATCATGGTGCTAAGTATGGATTGTCTTTTAGTCAATCAATAGACTATGAGATTACAGAACATGGCACGATACAGTTTGTAAGAACTAATGTGTACCATAAGGATTGTGATAGTGTACTAACATCTAGATGTATCATCTCTGTTAAGGGTAATAAGTTTGATGACAGTCATGCTGTTGGCTCTGCCATAACCTATGCAAAAAGATACAGCTTATGTGCAATATATGGGTTGGCAACAGAAGATGATGATGGTAATGCAAATGCCAAAAAGCCAACTGGTAGTGGGGCAACAAAGTATCTAGACGAGAAAGGGGTAGAGCAAGACATAGCTGAACTAGAACATAAGTTTCCTGATGACCTCAAACCAAAACTCATGGAGTGTATAAAAGCATTTGATGACCTTGATGAAAACAGTACGTTAGATCAGATTAGTGTTGTTCTAAAAGATCCTATGCTAGAAAAAGTTGTGCAAGAAATAAAAAAGCATAAGGTACAAGACTTAGGAAACTACAAAGAATTGTTAAGGCTACGTCAAAACTGGATAGATGTGGGTAAAACAATAAAAGACTACTCAAATGCCTCAAAGGGAATATAATCTAAGAACATGGTCAAAGTTATATGACCAATTAACTAAAACTTCTCCCAAGGAAATTGATGTCGTATGGACTAGTAATCTGTACGACATTAGTTTCCTAAAAAGAAATGATAGATACCTCTACGACAGTTTGAAACAGACAAAAGATATTATGTCAGACGACTGTTCCAATCCAGTCCCCCTTACCATTAAGAACCATAGGAAGTAACCTCGGTATCCCATCAACAATGATCCCACAACCTAAAATAAATCTTGTGGAAAAGTTTTTTGCATAGCTAAATGCAAGAGATTTTTGATTGATAAGACACCCAACTTGCATACCAAAGCATAGTTGGTCAGGGTTCGCCCAATACCCTATAGAGAACTTGGTATGATAATGCCCTTGTACTGTAGACATACCCATAGTCTGTGATATTTTTAGTACATCTGCTCCCTTGCCATGTGTAAAAAATACTCTACTACCATTGCAAGTAAGTGTTATATCATCTACCCATTTCCATTTTTTTGTACCCAAGAACTCTGAGTATGGTCGGAGAAACTCTCTTGACATACCATACTTGATTGCTCTGCGATACACTAATGAACTATGATTACTGTGTACTTCTGTTACATCAGGGAATATGGACTCTAACTCCCTGACGTATTGACGAGCTGTTGACAACTCATTACCAGGACTGGGCAAGTCAGGATCGTGGTCGTGCATGGAGATAGCATGGAAGTCTAGCAGATCGCCTATGTTGATAATGGTATCAGGCTTGAAAACTTTTTTTACTTCTTTGAGAAAAGCAAAAGAATCTTTGTGGTGGTAGGGTATGTGTAGATCGCTTATAACTAAGACACATTTATTTGGCATAACATCCTCCTATGTTATTGATTTATCGTATCATTTTTGTCATTTCCAAACAACCCCCCAAAAAAAAGTGCTTGACATATATATCAATATGATATATACTGTATATATTATAAATTAAAACAGGAGAAGTTTTATGACTAAAAAAACTGATGCCGAACTGGATGCAGTTATAGCACGTTTTAATAAGATGTTCAGGTTTGAATTACCAGAGGATCCTAGAGAAGTAAGACGTAAACGACAAGAGAGAGCCGAGAGTAAAGCTGCGTATAACAGAGTTAAGAGACTGATGAAAAAATACGCAGACCTAGGCTTGGGTTATGATCTGGAAACTTATGGACACGTCAGCCCTGTGGGTAAATGGGTGTATATGTGTCAGGAGTGGGAAGATTATATATCTGCTGCTATCGCTGACGAAAACCACCCAGCACATGAAGATGCCTATCAATTTAGTGATGGTCGTTACAATGAGCATTGGGAGCAAGTTGAGATCGTTATGCTCAATATGGTTGAGTTTGCATCTCAGTACGCTGACAAGAAGGGGGCTTGACACAGAAATATCTCTGTGATATAACCTTAACTAGGAGTTGGTCTCCTTTATCTAAAAATAAATTTTGTTCATTCCAACTCTTATAGAGGACCAAGTTTATTACCTTTCGGCTTGGTCCTCTTTTTTAATGGAGTTCGTAACTGTAAATCTTTTCATCATTGACTAGCTGATCCCATAATTCTACAAAGGATACAGCATCTTCATAGGTAGCAAAACCTCTGCACACTACGTTGCAACTAAAGGTACCATCCTCGGACTCCATGACCATGAATGTGTATGGCATTTTATTTTCCGACATCTTTCATTGCTTTCTTGTGTGCATCTCCAAACGACATACCCTTTTTCATCAAGCCTTCCATCATTCTCATGTGCCTAGATGTATGATGTTTGCTATGCTTTTGCATAGTTTTCTTTTGTCTTTTGGTTAGCTCTGCCATTTTTCTATGCTAAAAATAGAATTAGCCCTACAACGCCCAGAGAAAGCCATAGAATAGCTTTAGGCTTTCTGAACCCACAACCACATTCTGAGAAGAACATAGTACTCTGTGTCCATTTATGGGCGATTTTTTTTAGTTTGTCTAGCATCATACTCTCCTATCTTGCTAAAGGATTCTTTTTTTCATTTTCCATTGCTTGTATCTGTGTATCAATCAGATCAAGTCTGGTTTTAATTATGCCAAGGTTATTTGTACTGGCATTTATATCTTCTTTCATCTCTTCAATTCTATCTACCAAGCTGACATAGTTTTCATTTATTTTGTTATTAGTGTCAGTCAAGTCAACTGTTTCATTTATCACATACTGTCTAGCATTTAAGTCATCAATAGAATCTTGCATTACACTTATTGTTGTAGTTAGCTCCCCATACTTTACAAACCCTGCACCTATCGCTGAGATGGTAGCCAGAAGAGCCACAATAGAACTAAGATTGTTTTTTAATTTATCCATATCATATTATCCAATTGCTGTTTCAGTTTGTACTGTTGTTCCTGATTCCCCCTTGTAAAATTAATTTGTGAAGTTAGTGGATCGTTGACAACATAGGTAATGTTACCATAGATTTGCCTATCATCAAAGATAGTTATTTGGTTTGGGTAAATATTTATTGGAGCATAGAACTCTGCATCTAGCATGATAGGTTGTGATTGTATCATTGCACTAATAGTTACTTGGTCCACCTCTATTGCTTGTGCAAAGACTGTCTTGCCTATCGTTATATCTCCTTGCTCTGGTTCAGATGTATCTACATCCTCTGGCACCTCCTCCATGCTAGGCTCTTCACTAATCTCCTCTGGCTGTTCTTCTACTATCTCTTCTGGTAGCTCTTCTATAATCTCTTCTTCTATGATCTCTTCTGGCATATCCTCTATAACTTCCTCTGGCATCTCTTCTATGATTTCTTCTGGTAGCTCTTCTATCTCTGGCTCGTAGTATTCTATCTCTTCAAAGAAGTCATAGATCTCTGGTTCATACATCAAGAACTCTTGAACAAAAGGATCTGGCTCATCTATTAAGAACAGCTCTTGCTCCTCAAATATGTCTATGTATTCTTCTTCAAACTCTTGGAGCCAGTCCTCAACGTCTTGTGTTGTTGCAATATCCAAGGTGTATGGATCAAAATGTATAACGAGGGAGGGATCCTTGANGTCTGCTGCATAATGGTAATTAGGGCGACTAGGTACACTAAAGCTGAAACGAGTAATAATATCATAATCATCTGCCACATCTGTTATGTAAATTGTATTACTTGGAGATGCCTCATAGCCACAGCCATTCCAACTATTACAGGTTCCAGATATGGTTATGGTATTGCTATACTCCACGCCATTACTATCTGTGATTTCCTGTGTCATGTCAACTGATTGAGGGTAGCTATTCCATATCCAGATATCAGCAGTAAACTCACTAGCTGTTATACCTTGTATCTCTATGGAGTCCATGTGGTCAGACAGGGTGGTGGTTGTTTCTCTGTACTCGTTGTGTACCCCAGCTAGTACAGTAGGTCCATGATAGTGATCGTTGGTACCAGTCCAATCTTGTTGAAAGTTATTGGATAGTAAGTTACCTGTTGAGTCTGCACTTGTCTTTGCACTTGCAAGTACTACCACAGATAAGATAAGGAATAAGTATACCAAGCATCTCATCTGCCAGTACTATACATAACTTGTTCAGCTTGTATCTTCTCTTTTATTTTCATTCTCTCTTTGTATTCCTCGTAGTCTGGTCTGAGTTCTGGGTACTTATCCCATAGCCTCTGAGCATTTGGTCCTATCTGACCTTCAAATGGACATGGGGTGCCTGCAGCCTGCATACTTTTAAACACTCGAGGATCTTGACACAGTATGGCAATAGCTGCCACTTTCATCTGGTGTACTGTTGATAGCTCTCTTGCTAGTTTGATACGCTCACACGTCTCGTCTGTCTCATGGCTACTGCCAGACAATCCAATGAAACTGCTTTGCAATCCAAACGAAGTGCCAAGGTTGCAGGTGTCAATTCCCGCCGAAGTTGGTGGGGCAGACGTAGCTGTNGGNGGAAAACTCTTGATGNTGNTATGTNTTGTTAGTNGTNNNAGTGCTAGTAGTATTGGANCTACTGCCAGACTCATACGTTGTACTTGAGGAACTTGTGTATCCACCAGAGATAATCGTGTTATCNCCAGAAACATTTGTGTTTTCGTTTGCCTCTGTAGGAACAATAATAATAACAAGCATCCATATAACTATTATTGCCCATGCAATGTACGATAGTATCTTATCTAGTCTTGATTGTTTCATTTGCCTTTCCATTTACTTAGTGTTGATACCCCAAAGCTACCAGCCACAATAGTCATTATGATATACCAGAACTCCTTTGGAGCTGTACCTAACATCTCCCATCCTTTCATCATGCTTGGCTGTGCTGGTTCCCAGAAATGCAGGCACAGTAAAATCGTGAAAACCACACACAAGTATTCATCCTTCCAGCTTTTCTCGCTAGACTTGACTTGTTGCTTTAGTACAGCCTGTTCTGCTTTGTGTACTGCTTTCTGTGCCTCTATCTTGGCATAGTCTATGTTAGCTGTAGCCTCTATCTCTGCTTGTCGTATAATCTTTTTCTTTTCCATAGCATGAGTGGCTGCACCTATAACCTTGTCAGCTACTAGCTTTGTAATTGGGTTTGATAAAAAGCCTAAGAATGGTAACATATTATCCTCCGTTAAATATTCTCATTGTACCTACGATGACAGCAATGCAGCCACCTATCCAAAAAACTACTTTCAGTCCTGATAAAGCGCCGCGCCCATATGACATCTCTAGCTTGAGTTTCATTATGTCGTTGCTGTTTTTTTCTACGTCTTTGTGTATGTGGTCTAACTTCTCACTTATACTTTTCATTGATGGTCTACTGTCTGCCATGATATTATCCTATGTTACATCATCACCAATAATGGTTACGTTCGTGCCACTATTTGTCGTAAAGAACTCTAATGTTACTTGGTCATCTGGCACAAAGTTATCTCTTGGTGATAGCCTATTGTCTACTGCTGATGGTAATGTAAGTGTGTATGGATCTCCTACTCTAAATTGGTTGACATCAACTTCATGTTGTCTTGAGCCAATATAGAATTTTTTACCACTATCACCAAATACTATGCCACCTCCATTTGGTATGGTAATTTCTGCTGGTATGTTGTGTGATGCTACACGAGTTTTAGTAGATGTTAAATCACCTGCACTAGATAGTGAGCGTTCAACCACATAGTCATGGTCTAAGTCTACTGTAAATATTCTAGTTAAGTCATCACTCATTGTAAATCCTCTAACTCTAATATCTTGGTCATTTTGGAAACTAGCAAAATTATCATTATAAGAAACAGTTGATACATCAAATCCAGTAGAAAAATCATAACGAAATATTCTAAACCTACCATGGTCTGAGGCTTGGTCTGATGCCATAAATACTTTTGTACCATCTGAATTTACTTTCATACCTCTCCAAGAACCCGCACCAGCTTGGTTAAAAGTAGAACTGTTTATTCTTGTACCTGCTGTAGATAAATCAAAATTAGTTGATAGAGGTATTTGTTTGAAGGTTCTGTTGCCACTAGTCATGCCAGTAAAAGCAAGTAAGATTGAGCCATCTGATTTTAAGTCAAAGCCAGACAAATGCTCTGTACTTAGTTCATACTTCTTACTTGTATAAGATGCTGTACTAATATCAAAAGCTGTAGATAGGTCGTACTGATATATGACACAATCATTTTCACTTAGAATATACATCTTCGTACCACTATCAGCAAACTTTATATCACGAACACCAGCACCCTCATCATCACCAGAGCCTTCTAATACTGTTGGAACAAAATGTTTATGATGTATAAACCTATTCAATCTAAAGGCAGTACCACCTGCTTTAAATGTATACTTCCAATTTGCCTCTGTTGGCACACTAGCAAAACTTAGTGTTGTATTACCACCATGAGTGCCACCATTAAAGAAGTTAAATGAACCTACGTTCAATGATTGTGAGGTGCCACTCAAAGTTGTTGGTGTAAAGCCACCCCCACTAGAGGCATCTGCATAAGAGAATGAGCCATCACCATCAGATACCACCATCTGCCCACTTGTGCCATTACCAGATATGTTGAGTGCTGCTGCCCCAACTGAGTTGTCTATCAACTCTGCTGAACCCACACTATCATCTGCCATCTTGGCGTTTGTTATCTGGTTATCTGCTATGTGTGCTGTGTCAATAGAGCCATCTGTGTAATGTTCTGAGTCTATAGCGTCATCTGCTATCTTAGCACCTGTTATTGCATCTGCATTTATCTTGGCTGTAGTTACAGCATTGTCTGCAATCTTCGCTGTGCTTACAGCACTATCAGCTATCTTGGCTGTGGTTACTTCGCTATCAGCTATACCAGAGGTAATGGCATTAAAAGAGCTGCCATCAAAGAACTTGAGTGTGTTGCTTGTGGTGTTGAAGAACAGGTCCCCTGCGTCATTATTAGAGCTAGGATCTGAGCTACCTATTCTGTATCTCTCTGCAAAGCTGTTTACATCAGTTACATTTGATGCAACTGTATTCACATTAGATATAGAACCTGCAACTGTATTGACGTTTGAGATACTACCTGCTGTCGTGTTTACATTTGATATGCTACCAGCAACTGTGTTTACATTTGAGATACCACTAGCAACTGTAGATATGTTTGAGTTTGCAGAGGCTACTGTAGATACAGCAGAACTAATACCTGCTACTGTGGTTACGTTAGACGATATCCCTGCAACTGTCGTGATGTTGCTTGAGATACCAGCTACAGTATTGATATTGGTTGCATTACCTGCGACACTTGTAACATTGCTTGAGATACCTGCGACTGTACTTATATCACTTGATATAGCAGCTAGTGTCGTTAGGTTCGCTGTTGTTGGTCCAAGCTCTAGTGATGTGCCATTGCTGTCGTAAGCTATGACCTTACTTGCATTGTTTGAGGCTGTATCATCATAAGGGAACTGTAGTGGACCAGAAGTGCCTGTGCCTGTAACTGTACGTCTTGTTGATGCTTTGAGTTGTATGGACCTGTCCATCATCTCTTTGAGCTGTTGTTGTCTTATGACTACGTTGTCAAACTCNGTCTCTAGCGTAGCTGGNTGATTGACAGAACCTGTAGNAAAGACTGTGGTTCTTGATAGTGGTTGGTCTCCTATGATAGTAATGACATCCCCACTTGTTGGACTATGATCTGTNCCACCACTCCCAGAGGTATCTATGAATGTNATACTGCCTGTGCCATCTGCATTGAGNGNTGTATTGTAGTGNGTGCTTTCTGTCTGTAGTGTGTCGTTNNTAAATACTTGTATCTCACTTGCTGCATTGACTTGGAAGTTAAATGTGTATGGTCCATCTTGCCCAGTTGATGTGGACTGTACTCTTCTTGCTACTTCATTTATATCAAAACTTGCCATCTATCTGCCTTGTTGTTGTTGTTTTTGAAACGCTCTCTCTGTCAAATCACTTACATATTGTGTTGCGAACTCTTTAGTCTTGTCTTGATAAAACCTAAAAATCCTATTGATTTCATCTTCTTGAGTTGCTACTGATCTATCGTTGCTGTAAGGTACTTTACTTCTGAATATTTGTGCGTATTCACTATCCCCTTGTGTAATCTCTGCTATTGTTTCCCACATAGTCATGTCGCCTTTATCAGCAAAAGGTGCTGTCCCATCCAAACCAATGTAGCTATGCTTAGAGGTAGCCAAATATGTATGTAATTGATTTTTCTCACCTTGATTTAGTTTCACCCTTGCAAACTCTTCACCTAAATCTATGGCATACAATTTTGTATCTGGTATAGCAATACCATTTTTAGCTAAATATCTTGTAGATGCCACATCTTGTGGCAGTATATCATAAGTAACCTTGCTTGTAATTATACTTTTTTTGCCCTCGTTCCCATAGTTGTCAAGCACACCATAATTGTTGTTAGGAAAACCTATCACATCCGTTGCAAGACCATATTGATTACGTTTCTTCTCGTAGTATTTTTTTAGCTCATTTCTACCTGTGGCAAATATTTCATCCCCTTCAACTATGTTTTCAGGAGTTGTATCTCTTACTGTTGGATCCCAAACGTCTGTAACATATTGTTGTATACTTGGACTACCAACGCCTGTTCCTTGTGCTACAGCATCACCATATTCTAAAAAATAATCTCCAACTATACCTGCAATTAATTCTTGTGGTGTTTCGCCACCTTCTGTTGGATCGTATGCCTCTACCCCATCTAGTATTCTGTCTATGCTCTCATGGGCGTTGAATATTTGGTCTATAGTCATAGCATCTGTTAAAACACTAACAGTAGACAAAAATAAATCTGCTGAGTCTTGCATACTTATACCATCTAATTCGTCTAAAGTTTGAAAATATTTTGTAACACCTACTAATATATATTTTAGGTTTTCTAAAGTGTCCAAACTTGCAAATTGCGTAAATTTTGTTGAGGGATCGTTGTCTTTTCTAACATTTATAGAATATGGCTCTATGCCCAAACCTGCGTACGCTAGTTCCTCTTGTTTGTTTCTTGGTTCGCCTGATATGCAAACTGTTTGATCTCGCTCTAAATCACACAGTCTGTCGTACAATGAAAAAGCTAAAGCTGCACCAACAGCCTGTTTGGCTAACACATTGTCTGCCATATCTCCACCACCTATAAAGTCCTCTTTCCTACGTTGCTTAAGGAAAGCTAATGGTGTATAATCAGTACCTCTTGCAATCGTGTTTAACATAATTCTTGGTAATAAGAACGCTGGTTTTAAATAAAACCTATCAACAGCTTTGTAAAAATTCTTCCCTGCTCTTTCAAACAAACCATCTGCTTGTGATATTTTATTGGTAAGCGTTATGTCTCTGCCTATATCAATAGCTTTATCCATGTATACGTTTGGATTTGACAAATATTTTTGGAACTCATTTGATGCTAACTCATAATCGCCAGTATCAAGTAATACTTTTCTTGCTGATTTGTACGCATCTTTAGAAACCTCTGTTGCAACAATGATAGTCTTAACAGTATCATCCATACCACCTAAACCATAAGCACCTGCCTTTGGTAAATGTCCCAAAATAAGTGCCATGAGTGGTTTGTTCTGTGCAACATAATGGTCAACAATATCTCTCTGCACATCTTTATGATCGTACAAAGCCTTCATTGTGCCACTATCTAGTGTCTCGCCTCTCTTTACAATATTTATTGAATTTCTAATGGCAATCGGTAAAACATGGCGAAAAGCCTGTATTTGCACTAGCGAATCAACTAACTCAGAATCATAATATTTTGGATTTTTAATACCTTCTACATATTCTTCAAGCAAACCTTTGTTAGATTCATTTGGTAAATATTTTTTAGAAAATTGATTGATTGCCATTGCACCAGGTTCTATGATTTGTTTTCGTAAAGGCTTTGCCACCAAATTTTTAACAGCAGTCTCTGGTACTAAATACATACTGGATTGGAACAGCATACTTTTACCTGCCTTAAATAAAGTTCTTGGACTTGATATTTTTGAAAAAACTAAATTACTTTGTAGCCATTGTGAGAATGTGCTTTTGCCACCACCTTTTGGTTGGCTCATCCAATCCCTGTAGCTAGTAGCAAAGTTCCCCCTTCCGTCATCAGACAATTTTAGATAGTTTTCGGCAAAATCATCAATGTTATCTAGATCATATTCTTTATACAAATTTGTTATACTGTCTCTGTAGTTTGTTTCTGCTAAGTTTTGTGCCTCTAGGTCATCAACATTTGTTTTTCTAGTCTGCACCGATTTTTTTAGTACATTAACTAAGGCATCACTCCTAGCTGCTTGTAAACTCAAACCAGTTGCACCTCTTGCTTGTACGATACCTGGCATAAAATCCTCAGTAGCCAATACTGTAGCAGCCAACTTTAGTTTTGTTTCCTCTGCTGTCAGCTTTGCAACCTTACCATTTACCATAACAGTATCTTGTCCCCCTTCTATGACCAGCTTAGACAAACGCTGTATTTCTAAATCAATAGATGTAAATAGTAAAGCACCCTTTGCTGCCATAGCTGGATTTTCGTAGTTGCTATATGATTTTATTCTTTGGTCATTATTAGCTACAAACCTAAATAAATCTGTCCACCCAACCTCAGAGGACAACTGCTTGAGATCATCACTTGTATATATAACATCCTTGTCAGTCGCTTTTAAGGCTTTGCCTATATTCTCGTAACTCTCATTAATAAATTGATTGTATTGTGGTGCTGTTTGTATCTCTAGCACATCAAATCTGTATGGAGCAAAACTTGCAGTAATTTTTGGATCAAACTTTAGTGGTTTGTTGTAAGCAATTATAAGTTCTTTTTTTATAACATTCTTATCAGTTATGCCTTGCTTGTTCAGTTCTGCTAGTCTGATAGCTTTATTTTTTTGTCTTGCTATAGACTCTATAACTTTTGCCAACTGGTCAATTTCAGCCTCTGTCATTTTAGGCATTTGTATTGATGCTACATCTACAAACTGCTCTTTGATGTCTTGCCTAATCTTCTCTTGACCTTTGTCGCTATAGAAAAATTTACCCTGTATAGGATCAAATATTTCGGTGTTAGCATCACTGAAAAAATTACCACTTATCACTTTTTGGTCTGCCAAACTAAGAGGTTCATCATTTGCCATTTTGTCAAGGATTGGGTGTATCTCCTCTGGAGCAACAGACTTTAATTCTTCTAATTTTTTAGCAATCTCATCTGCATTTTTAGCTGTTTTTGGTCCATCAACCAAATCTACAATTATTTGGAAAAGACTTCTTAAGCCACCACTCATTCTTTTTCTCCTGTATCTTCTTCATCTGTTGCTGCTTGTATTCCCAAAAAACCAGCCAGTAATGGATTTCTGGTTGCTGCATTTTTAGCTATATTTCTCATTAGCATAAATGAATGGTAAGCCAGTCCTACCCCACCGTATATAACCACACCATTTCCTGTTCCGTCTCTTAGTGTTTTCTTTAAAAACGATTCGTCTTTATCAGAAACTGCCCAACTTGATCCAGCATCCCATATCTTTTTTGACATTGATGGTTCTTCAAATGACAGCATCTCATCAAACATACTGATAAGATTACCTTCAGCTTGTTTTGTAAATACAGCCTGATCTGAGTACCAAGCTAATATATTTGATAGGTGCTTGTTTACACCTTTAGCTCTAGCAAAACTGTAGACACCAGGATACACAGTACCCACGTTGCCAAACAATCTGGCAATGGCACCAGATGTTTGAAGGTCCTCTGGGTTTATTGATCTTTCAAAAGCTAGTAGATTTGCTCTACTGTTTAAATAGTTTTCTATGAAATCCATTGATTCCCTTTCATCTCTTGCCAAGCGATTTATTGCTAAGACCATTGGCTCAGTAAAAGCATTGATGTTATCTACGACTGCTAACCCTGCGTCTATTATATCATCACCTGCCACAACTAATCCCTTTTGTATTGGACCTAGTTGCTCTCGTTGGTAGTCTTTGTATTTTCTTACACCCTCGTTGACATAATCTATGTAACTGTAATCAGTCAGTTCTGGTCGTATATTTGACTCTGCTCTAGTTTCCACTACCTTGTTTGCGTTCTCATCAAACATATGAGAAACAGTACCTGGTAAAAAATTATTTTTGTCGTATTGTGCCATTACATTGCATCTAATTGTATTATTAATGTTGCGTATACTTCAAGCATATTTTCAGCAGATTGTTGGATAGATGCAGACATTTGCCCATCTGCTGTATATCCACTCATTGTAGCATCTTTTATTGCGAAAGCATTGTCTTGATACCTTAACAGTTCCCGTCTTAATCTCTCAGCCTCATCTCTTTGCTTTTGTCTATCATCTGTATTCAATCCATCAAAAAAATTCCTTGGTATATTCATACCCTCAAAATTTATATCTATGACATCCCCATCACGAGACGTTAGACGTATGACTTTTGCAGAATCATAATTAGTATTGTTAAAATTTTTCCTTGTGTATTCAGTTGTGTTCTGTTCAAAAAATGTACGTTTTGTTGCATAGTCATCTACTCTTAGCAACTCATTGTAAAATACACCAATATTCTTTTTTATAAAATTTTTCATTGTGCCTTCGCCTTCTTTTGCGTTCTCACGAAAATCATCATAATTCAACAACATATAGTTTTGGAACTGTAGGTATGCCTGTTTTTCTATTGCACTGTCTATTAAATCAAACTGACTTGCTATTTCTGTTGTTCCAAGATTTGGATTGTATTTTTGTTTTGTTAAAAAGTTACCGAGATCAGTACTAACGTAACTCATTATGCCTTGATTAAATTCTTTTACTAGTATGCTATCTGTAGCAAAGTCTTTGTTTTTAATATCTTGATAACTTGCAAAACTAACTATTATTTCTGTCTCGCTTGGAATATCATTAAACTGTGAAGTAGGCATAATCTCTGCCAACTCACCTGCTGTTACAACACCTTTTTTATCAAAAAGTAATTGCTCTACTTGGTTTGCTATATCCCCTGGTATCTGCTCTCTTTCTATAGCAGCTATGATTGTATCTTTTGTCTGATCTTGCTCAAGATCCTTTGGTTGGAAATCAAACTCAACAACAACTCTGTTCTTGCTTTTGTATTTGTTGTTTATAAATTCTTCTTGATCTGGGTAAGCCTTTATCAAATCTAAACGATCTTCATTTGTTGGATCATCTCCCATTGCACCTTCAATCTCACGTTCTTGCAAATTTACAACGTTATCTAAAAAATTTTGATCTACCTCTGGCTCTAGTAGTGGCTCTATCAAAAACTCGTAGGCATCAATGTCTGCATTGCTTTCAGACATTTCAAGTATACCTGCCATTGTTTTGGCTACGTTTGTGTAGGTAGTAGCCTTGTCTGCATAAGCTGAGTCATTTGAAGGATCATCTACAATAACCTGCTCTAATACCTGTTGTATACCAGCGAGATTGTTTTCTTTAACTGACTGTGCTAAATCCTCAAGCTGTGATGAGGTAAGCGTTAAGTTTTCTATTGTATCTTGTACGCTACCCTTTAATTGTTCAAGTATTCTTTTTTCTGTCCTATTTACATATTCTTGGTTTCCATCATTAGTTAGAACTATAGTTTGATTATTGTTTAGTGCCTCTTCGTACGATTTTGCTGGATCACTTGCATCAAAATTCTGAAGTACTGGACCTACCAAAGTTTCATTTTCATGCTGAAAAAGAGCTTGTTTTTTTTGTTTTGTGAGGTACTTTTCCCTGTAACTTATATCTTTATTATAAAGAAAATCACCAATCTCTTGATTGAACTGGAATTGTAAAACAGGATCATTGGTAATTGCCTCAAGATACCCATCCCTTCTTTGCACCATATCGGCATAGTGTTTTTCTGGTGCTACCATATTTTCTAAATCATCTTGAAAATCAAGTGTAAGTTGTTTCTGTAATTCAGTTTTCAAATTGCTTATCAAAATACTAGTGCCAATCTCTCTGGTTTTTTTGACATAGGCATTGCCTCCATCACCAAAAAATTTGCCTCTATCTTCATCTGACATAGTTTGTAGCTTTTCTAAATTAACATCTGTTACAGCAGGATCTGTTAAGACGTTTCTAATAGCACGACTCTCTGCTTGTTCTGCCCCTCTAGCAATGGCGAACTGTGTCATAGAATTTAACTTTTTGTTAAGAGAGCTAAACATATTGGCACTCTCTCTCAACTGCACAAAATCTGCATCTACAGACGCTTGTGCAATTTGACCTCCTTGATACTGTGTTCTTCTTCTAGCCATTATTCTTCTTCTTCTTTATCTCTTGTAAAACCACTAAACAAACCACCTTTTTCAGTAGCAACTATGTCTGTGCCAAATCCAGTAATTGCATCTAAGATACCTGACTGTTGCCTGATACGACCAGCCTCTTTTGTATTCCTAAACTCAATCAATCCTAGATTTTGTATTATCTCTTCATTAAGTTTTGACAACTGGAAATCTTCAGCACCTTCTCTTATTGACTTAGTTTGCGTTAATAGTGCAGAACCATCATCTGGTAATATACCACTTGCTGCTGCCTGTGCAAGTGCAGCACCCAACGCCTCATTAGTTGCTTTTAGAACTTGAACGCCTTGCTCCTTTGCCTCTAGTTTCTTTTGAGCAGTTCGTATTCTTGACAAATCTGCCTGTGAATCATAGTAAGCCTTCATTGCTTGTGCCTGTTGAAAACTTGTAAAAGCCTCAAGCACAGAAGAAGAAACAGAAAGAACTGTAAAAAATAATGGGTTCATTGTCCTACACTCACTTTATATTCAACTCCCAACAATGTGAAGAACAAAGGCTGTGATTGTGAGAATGTTATCTGTCCGTTCCTATCGTATCCGAGCATGGGTTTTCTTCTCTTCTTTCCTGTAAAAAATGTAGACGCTGTAAAAGCAAGATCATTACCATTTACTGTTAAGTTTTGTGATAAATACATATTAGTTGTCAATTCCACGATTCTTTTCTTTTGTGCCATTATTGTACCACTAGGTAACTTTAATTCAACAGGTAATGTTTTTACCTTTGGTGTATAATCTAATCCGACCTCTACATAAGATGTTGGTACTGCATCTAATGTTATAGCACCAGAAGATACCACCTTGTTTGTTTGCATTGCATCATCAACTATGACCTTGACTGTTTCTCCCTCAAGATGCGACAAGCCACTAAGAGATGTGCTACCTGGGAGTGTTCCTCCTGAGAACAGTATAGCACTATCTGTTGTGTTATCATCATTGAAAGCCTCTACATAGTAAACATCTGAGCCATTAATAGAACGCTTGACCACACAGTAAGTTGTCTCTACATCTACAGCTACATTGAGAAACTTGTCTGTCTTTGCAAAATTAGTAACAGTTAATCTTGTACTGTCAGTTGTGGTTACTGTTAAGTTGTCATCTCCTGGGACCACACGCTTGACTGTTACAACTGCTGCTGCTGGGTTCTTCACTACAAACTGACTTATGTTACCAAAAGCAGTAAAGAGGTTATCTGCTGTTGTATTGTTAGATGAGTTTGGTCTAAAGAAGTGTGTGTTGCCAGATGCAGATGATGGAGATGAACTACCTGCTGCCTCTGACTGTAACGTAATGACTGTGCCATTGTTATCTGTAAATGTAAGCTCTGTGCCTACAGCTATGTTTGCATAGTCAGATACTGTTATGGTTGCAACATCTGGACCTGTACTTGCTAATGATGGTGCTATAACATTTTGCCCTCTAAGTATAGAGTACATTGCCAAGGTACCATCTGTGTTAACAATCATAAGCATATCCCCTTCAGTTGTTGAAGTGGCTTTTCTAAGTGCCATATCTATAGGTGTGCTAAGTAAATGAGAGCTGAGTAGAGATATATTATTTGATACATAAGATAGCTCAACATCACTAAATAAAAACTCCCTAACTGACTTGCCACTTCTTTGTATAAATATTGTGCCACTTTCTACACCTACAGGTTTGATGCCTTCTTTAGCACCCCTTCTTGTTGAGCCATTGATTACTATATTGCTAGGTGTGATAGGATCAAGTGATGATTGTGGAACAAAGAACTCACCACCCTTAGTAAAGATTTGCAAGTCTCTACCACTAAATAATCCAACTATTGCATTAACAGAGTCGGTATCAAGTGTAGCCTCTATCGCATCATCATCCAAGCCTTCACCTGGATTGAAGTCAAAGAACCTAGCTACTCTTGAGCCAAACAATGTGTTTGGTCTTGACTTTGTGCCACCTAGATATAGTCTACCCTCATGGAATGTAGCTGTCCTTGGATAGCCTCTAGTGCCAGACCAAGTAACTTCATAACCAGACTCAACTACATAATCACCACTAGCTATAGAGTTGGTATCAAAGAATGGTATCTCTACTATAGCCTCAACAACTGTGCCAGAGTTTAGTTTTACAATCCTTGCTCTGCCTAGACCATCCTTCGCCTCTATGTATTGGTTTACGCTATTAGCATCAAAGATAGATGAACCTGCTGTAATAGTAATACTACCATCTACTGCTGATGGGGTAACAGTTGTGGATGGCTCTGTGGTTGATGTAGTGAAAGCATGAAAAGGTACATGGTCAAAAGTAATAGCTGATATAGTCCAAGAGCTATCACTTGCACCACGAACAACTTTAAATGGTGTCATGTCCTCATGCACTATGATAAGTGTATCAAATGATTGTGCAAAATCCATAGTTGCCAATCTTGCAGAACCTATGGATGTTGTAAGATAGTCGTTGCCACTACTATTGATATTTGTAACTAGAGCTTTGTCTTTGTAGACATACATTCTGTTGTTTACAAATAAAAGCATATAACTTTGCGTAGTGGAAAACTCAAAAGGTATTAGCCTTGTACCATTTTCTGGTGAGCCACCACTATCTATTTGTTTGATAAATTGTAAGCCTTGCCTTCTTTCTACACCACCTTGAGGCTGTATTGTTACGTTCCTAGCTTTGTCTAAAGCATTTGTATATTGGTTGATGTCAATCCTAGATAACAACAATGGATCAATCTCACCTGTTGTAAAGTTAGTTTGGATGGTGATTGCCCTACTCATGGCATCACCTTACATCTGTCAATGGGAAATCTACTATAGCGTAAGTTGGTCTACCTCTGCCATCTATGTTCATAGCCTGTCTTAGATATCCACCTCTACCATTCTCACCTACGCCACCAAGAGCTATTGTTCTCCAATAATCTGATTTTGTTGTTTGGTCTGTTACTGGCTCTGCTAGATGCCACGCCATCATATAGACAAGAAGTTGTACGAAGTAAGAAGGCATGACACCCTCTGTAATTGCTGATGTTATAAAGTCAATGTAAATTGTTTCTTCGTTAGTGGCTATAGTTGGACCACTAGCTGTGTAGAGTATCTCATAGTTTTGTACTGGCAATATTCTTGTGGAACTTGAGTTGTATACTTGTAATGGTGTCCCACTTACTGCTGTTGATGGTAGGTCATACTGATACGCCCACTCATTTACTGGTGTTGTTGATGATCGTGATAGTTGTTGTTTGGTAAGTGCAAAAGACCAAGGGTATAGAGATAGAGTCTGTTTCTGAACAGTCTCATAGATGTTGTTGCATACAGTTGCTGCATCATTTGTTGTATCTGTAAAAGAAGATATTGTGTCTGCACCTAGAAGATTGAGTGCTTGGTTGCAGATAGTTATGTTTGTATCACCACTTGCCATATTCAGTCCTTGTAGTTAGGGGAGGCTGTTACACCTCCCCATAGTCTTAGTCTGAGTCAGTAGCTGAGATAGCTGTGCCATCCCCAATGTCTACTACACCAGATGCGTTGCTTACAACTGGGTGCAACGAGAATGTTGCTGTCCCACCTGTATCGCCATGGATATAGATTAGGTCTCCGACCTTCAATACGCCTGATGCATCATTGAAGTAACCAGAGGCATCTATAGCTGTCTTGGCATCTGTAGATGTGTAGCTCCACATTTGAGGAGCATTGCCAGCTTTAGCTTGACCACCGATTGGTTGTAGTCCTGTTGAATCAAAAGCCATAATATTCCTCCTATTCTCTACAAGTGATTTCTACGATACCATCGCCATCGATAGACACAGAACCAGCAGAGAACATACTGTTGACCAAGAAAGATGTTTTTTCTGGTACATAGTTGATTTCTGTTTTTTGGTTCATGTTGACTGCCATACCGATTGCAGAACGATGATAGGCGAATACTTTCCTGTCGCTTGAGCCATCAATAG
>FUFK010040318.1_pt1 | contig 23434 bp, 29 predicted proteins | sample 1021851 | NCBI WGS metagenome assembly FUFK01 (sample SAMEA51879418, study PRJEB19060) | metagenome | reverse complement strand
GTGCACCATCCCATTTTGTTGTAACATTTACTTTAGATGCGGACTTACCTGCAAGCATATCTCTCAGCGATTGTAAAAAGTTGATTGACTCTCTGGCGCCAGCGACACCACGATTCAAAACATTATCTTCTAAATGTTCTAAGTGAAGATTTTTGTCTTGTCTGGCTTCTTGTAAAAATTCTGTGAAGTTCATTGAAATACCTTAACGTAGTAAGAACTTTGATCTGTATTTGAAGCTGCGTACCTCATAATGTCTGTTGCTATTTTATCTCTTTTAGCTATGCTAGCACTTAAAAATATATCTATGAACCTCATATTCATATATTTTGAAAACAAAAAACTATCCGATTCTTCTGCTTTTTGTTTTGCATTTGAAACAAAATCATTATAATCTAACATCTCACCCTCAATACCAGATTCTCTGAAATGTTTTTTATATAGTGCATAAAAATCTTTAAAAAAATCTCTCTGTTTTGTCTCTGCTAATATTTCTTTTTCACTAGTTTTCCACAAACTTTTACCTGTTGCTTTTTTTAAGTAAAGATTAATATTACCACCTCCAATTTTACCACCAGCCGCAGTAGCTCCTTTTATCTCACCTTGCCAACTAGATTCACCTGAAGTTGATCTAAATTGTACTTCTTTATTATCAATTGTCATGTATAAATCTATTGAATTAAAAAATGGTGGTAACTTACCTCTATCTGTTTTAGATGATACTCTAAAACTTTTGTATTTACTAGGTTTTATAATTTCGTTTCTTTCATTAAATTCATCTATTCTAGCGGTCGTACCTACTTTTTTTAAAGAGACGCCTAGTAATTTTCTATTTTCACCAAGCTCTAGTATTTTTGAATTTAAAGCACCCCAATCACTTGTTGGTAAATCAGGCACTTGTGTAGATTCACTTATCCATATATCACCTGGGTTCCATTTATCATCTGAAAAACTTCCTGGTGCTTGAGGGTCATCACTTGCTCTATCGTTTTTCAAACACTCTTTTTTAGCGTCATAGATTGATTTCATAAAAGAATCCCCTCTATGAAAATAAGCGGGCGATTGAAATTTATAATCCTTAAATAATTTATTTGTGGTTGTAATGTAAGATATAGTCCAAGATTGATCTGGTGTTTTTTCAATAATTTCATCAAGACTCATGGTGGCATTAACAAACTTTGCACCAGCTTGTAAATTATCTTCCGTTAAATCTTCAAATTTGATTGCTCTTTTTAAAACATTAAAAGCCACAGATGTTACATAACATTGACCAGACTCGGTTATTTTTGTTTCCTCAGCTCCCCCACCAGAACCACGGCCACCACCTAAGTCTGCATCTTTTTTTATTTTTGATAATTTTATTTTTATTTTGTTTTTAGTTAAAAGTTCTTTAGTCTTAGGGTCATATTTAAGACCTATAACTTGTTGGCCATTTGTTAGAGTAAATTTTTTACCCTCAGCGATTTTTATTTTGAAAATCTCTGATCTAAATTGACCTTTATATGGGCCTGAACCTGCTTTTTTTGAAAATTCTGCTTCAGTCATCATGGTATTTATCCTAACATGATTACCGAATAATGTCAATCTCTTTCTCACCTGTCCATACTTCTAACTCTTTTCTGATTCGATTGTCTCTTTTTAGAGACACATATCTGTTTGTTGCTTTCTTTTTCCACCAGTTAATTACGTTCTCCAGATAGTGTTTATCGTGGTTATCCTTGTCTGGAACAAACTTGTCGGTCTTACCAGTCACCACATCAACAAAGTTAGAGAAACCATAGGAGGAGGCGTAATATCGTTTCTTTTCAGTCAAATTAAGGGCTTTGTTGATTGTTTGATTAAACTTATCTAAATCACTTTCATCTAAAGCAGCCTTGATGAGCGCCTGTATTTTTGTAGATATTTTAAGTTTTCTTGATGAGGCATCCTCTGGCACTAACGGTTCACCAACAGCATTTTCCATATACTCTTTTAGATCATCATATGGTTTTCCGTGCATCAATGGTAGAAAATTAGAGTCTGTAAGACCTTTAAATCTGATATATGGTTTCATACCATCATACTGTGAACTAGACTTTGATGATCCATACAAACTAGTGGTTTCAAACAAACAGACATTCATGCCTTTATACTTTTTATTCATCATCTCACGAACATGGTGAGAGCAACAAATAGCTGCAAGTAATTTACCACCAAGTGCATTAAAACCAAATGGTTGCGTGGGCACAATTGCAAAACCCATAACTGTAGTACTGTTAAATGCTNTTGCTTTTTCTGGACTTTCTGTAAAAATACTATTCAATAATTGGTTTCTTGGTTTCATATTGATTACAGGCGAACCAATACGAATAAAACCAAGCCACTTGTTTGTATTCTTTTCTAATACACCCAAACGTAATTGTTTTCCTGGTATGCTTGTCATGTTTGAATGTGATGATATGATTGATAGATAATTATTCCAAAGATTTTGTTGCAACTCTTTTACTTCAATCTNCATATCCTCTGGGTGCATATCACTATCATTAAACAAGTCTGTTTCAGGCTCCATGCCAGGAAGACCAATGGGTATATCTGAAAGTGCGTTTAGTTTTTGTTCACGAATATAGTCAGCGATGCCATCAAATCTATCAAAGTAGTCTGAGAAGACTTTTGCACCGTGTAATGCTTGTTCTCTAGTTATTTTCATACTTTAAACCCATCAAACTTTTCTCTTGTGCCAAATGTGTTAATTGGTTTATCATCTTGACCTGAGTCTAANAAGTCATCTTGACCNCCTTGTTCTACATCATACAGTCTCATCTTNGCNCNNTCAACNCCAAGNATAAACTTCTTGTAATAACTTGGATCATTGTAACGATTCTTTTGTTGTTTGACCATAATCTGATTCAGTTCTTCAAGTTGTTCATTTGATATGATTGCAAACATAAAGTCAGCAGTTGCAGGTAAACCAAATGATTCTGAAACATCTTCAAGACCTGGATCTGAGTTTGTAAAACCAGACCTCGTTGTTTGTGTAGCAGATACAATTGGTAATTCAAACTCAACAGCAAGGCCTCGTAATTCTTCTGCAATAGACTTGATGTATGTATATGAGTTCACATTACCACCTGGTCGTATTCTTGATGATGCACAAATGTTTATNTAATCAACAAATATAATATTAGGTCTAAATTGTTTCTTCATCGCCAGTTCACTTAATAAGGCTCTGAAATGTAATGTAGATGCTGATGCAGTTGGATATTCTTTGATGATTAACTTACCTTGTGTCTTAGCTCTCAACACTTTGAATTTGTTTTCATAATCATCTCTTGATACGGACCTAAGTTCATTCAAACTAATGTTTAATAAGTTCGCATCAATTCTTTCTGCAATCTTTTCTTCAGCCATTTCTAAAGTAATATATAAAACATTATCACCTTGAGATAAACAAGATGATGCCATATGACACATAAACAAACTTTTACCAACACCTGTGCCTGCCATCAATACATTTAAAGTTTTATCTGGCAGACCGCCTTTTGTAATCTTGTTCATCAGGTCAAGGTCAAACTTAGTTCTCTTTTCAACCTTGTGATAAAAGTCATATCGTTCTTTGTAATCATCTATGAAATCATGGCCAATATGAGTATCGAATGAAACACCAAGTGCATCACTCAATAGTTTTGGTATTTCACCTTTAGATTTTTGTGTGCTTTTGTCATCAAGTATTGCAACCGAATCCATGATTGCATTGTAGATTGCTTTATCTTGACAAAACTTTTCTGTTTGTTCTGTGAGCCAAGATTGATCTACTTTTTCATCAGATGTTGTTTTGATTTCATTCAGAAGCTCAATAGACTTTGAGACTTCATCTTCTGTAAGTTCTTTCTTTTCTGTAAAATTAATCACAAGCGCCTCATGTGTAGGCACTTGCTCATAACGATTTACAAATTCTTTTATCTCAGCAAAAACTTTTCTTTCAATTGAATCTGAAAAGTATTCTATTTGGATAAATGGTAAAACTTTTCGTGTAAAATCTTCATTGTATACTAAGTTCTTCAGTATCGTCTGTTCTAGTCTCGTCATTCAATATGTTCCCATAACCTATTTGATATTTTTCTTGAACAAAGGTTTTAAACTGTTTGTCCTCTAATATAGGATACCAGAATTCCTTTGTTTGTGTGGCATCTAAGCGTACCTTAGGACCAACTTCGCCTGTTTCACGATCAACTTTTGCATACCAACCCGGTGATGGCTTTGTTACAAAGTTAGCTTGCATTGCTAAGTCTAAAAGACCAGAATACTTTTGCATACCACCATTAAATGATACAGAAATAGGTATCTTTGACTTCTCTTTTACATACCTAGATTTCTCTACATTGATAATGAAGTGATAACCTTGTAGACCATCTTTGTCTTTGTCTTGTTGTCTACCAAGAATCCAGATTGTGTCAGCAGAGTAATAAGAACCTGTGCCACCGCCAACAATATCTTTTGGAAACATTCCAATTTCTTTGTATGTGTGATTGACTACAACCAAGGGTATGTCTTTGATAGTGAGGTGAGGTGTTATCATGCGAAACAAAGACTTTATACCCTTGGCTCTCGTCATATCTGCAACTGTTTTTCCATCAAGTGAATCATCAACCTCTTTCTTAGATGCGAGGTTACCAATCGAATCTATAATTATGATTACCTTATCTTCACTTGTAATATCTTGTAACTGATTCATTATATCAATTTTTAGTTCTTCTACATTTGTAATTGGCGTATGCAATACACGATCCATGTCTATCTCAAATGTCTCAAAGTATTTCTGTGGTGTGCCAAACTCTGAATCATAGAATAACACAACTGCATCTTTATACTTTTTCATGTACGCAGAAGCCATGAGCAGNCCAAATGCACTCTTAAAATGTTTNGANGGNCCTGCCAACATGGTAAGACCTGGTGTTATACCGCCATCAAGTGANCCAGAAAGTGCAACATTAATCATAGGCACATCAGTTTGCACCATATCTTTCTGACTAAAAAACTTTGACTTGGCAAGTATAGACGAATCTTTAATTGTTGTATTCTTCTTTAGTCTATCTAATAAACTCATTTCATTCCTCTCACTTTCGCAATTTGATTTTTAGGTACTAACATTTTATCTTTGTCTATAAAGAAGGATTCTAAACTAGGACTAGCTGGTAAGTCAAGCTTTTTTCTACGATTTGCCTTCTTTGGTGTTGGTGNTTTGGGTTTATCTACCCTATATTTTCTGTATGATTGATTTGCGGCCACTAATAGTAAAACTGCCAATGGGTCAAATACAAATATGATTATGAATATAACAACCCTCACAGCCTTATCTATAAACTTTGTATCATCTTTATCATACAATAACTCGGCGATAAACATAATCGGACCTACTTCTGCCCTTAATATATTTTCCTCTTTGAGTAATGGTAATTTTTGTCGTGTGAGTTCTACAAGTTCTAATTGTGCGGCTCGTATTTGTCTATCNGTAGTTCTTGCGACTTTTTCTGGGTCATCACCTGCCTGTCTATACAGATAGGTCAATCGTTCTCTCAATAGATTTTCTCTTTGCTCAATCTGCTTAACTTGCACGGAATTTGCACCAACTATAATGTTAGATTCAATATGAGCTCTTGAAAGAAAACCAAATATTCCCATGGAGGTAATTAACATGACCAAAATAATGGCTGTTACAAAATATATTTTCATAGCCAAGATTGTTTCTTTCCAGTTATTGTATAACCAAGAAACTGTGACCAACTTAGCAATTTCTAATACTGTGCCCATTATAATTATTGGCCAAAACGAACCTGGAAAAATTTGTGCTAAACCTATAACTGAATAATAAGCTGCAATGCCTGATAAGGCGATTGCTGTGAGAAAAGGTAAGATAGCTTGTGTCATTTTATTTCCAATTCATATTCTTTTTTACCTATCTTACCTTTTAAATATACATTAAAAGCAAGAGAATATCTATCTTTATCTGAATTATTACCAGACACACCATGTTTTAACCATGGCGGAAAAATAAAAAGTTGGTGGTTTTTAGGTGTAAAACTCCACGCCTTTGAATTAATTATGTTATGTTCAGATACGTCTAAATCTAGGTGCATTGGAAAAACCGTAAAGTGATTTGACTCTTTGTAAAAACTTAGAACACCACTATTTTCATCTACATCAAAATAATACACGCCTGATAATATACAGTTAGTGTGTGCGTGTTGGTGAGCCCAGTCATTTTTTTTATGCTTAACAATCCAAGAGTTTGTGATATAAAATTTAACTAGGCCACTTACTTTTAACTCATCAAAAACATACTCATTTATACATGATTCAATACTTCTTTTTAGTTCTTTGGTACTATCTAAAATATATTTATCTTGAGAAAAATAACCATTATCAGATTGCATCCTTTCAAGCTTTGATGATTTTAAAATAATCTCTTCATCATTAGATAGGGGTACAAAGTTTTTTATATAAAGCGGTGTGCTAAACAAAGGCATAATTGTATAGTCTATCTCACTCAAAGAAACTCTCCAATGTATTTTTCTTTTCTATTTCCCAGCGAATACATTCAAGTATAAACTTAATTGGTTCTATAAAACCTTTTTGAAATTGTATATCATAATCAATATATTTTTGCAATTCAAATTCTTTTGGTATTCTTGTTGGGAAAGATATGACACTATCTTTCATGGGATTAGGTTGTTTAAGATATGTAAACTTTAGTTTTTCACCATCTTGTATCATAGGATGTTTTTTCTCTAAACCTAATCTTTTTACATGATGATTATATATTAAGGCGCCTTTTACATGAATTGGTGTACCCTTCTTATAGATTGTAGCTGGGTCTGAATACGTCTTCATGCCGTTTACACCACGAGGAAAAGATATCTCCTCTGCTGGTAAATTCTTAAACTCTTCTTTGAACTGTGCGATAAACTCTTGAACTTCATCTTCACCTTTTGTAACAATAATCTTAGTGAGTTGTTTCATCTTTTGACGAATCGCATAAGGCGTTGAGGACTTAATCATCTCAAGACCCATAATCTTTAGTTTAGGTGTCGAATATCTGACACCCTCACTATCATGCACATTTAAAACATATCTCTTCTTAGCAGTCCATAGACCTTTATCTGCCAATACTTCACGTTTCATTACCATCTTTTGGTCATACGCATGAATATAGTCAGCAAGATCCTTATAACTCTTATCAATAAAAGATTGAATTTTTCCATCACAGACTTTATCCATGAATTTGATTGCCTCGTCAGTTGATGGTTTACCCTCAAAAACTTTATCAACAAGACCACCAAGCCTGAGATAAATTGAATCTGTATCTGAAGCAACAACATAATCTTCCTCTGTTTTAAGTAAGTCATTTAGATATTTGTTTAGTTTGTTTTCTATCCAACGAATAGATAATTGACCAGCTAAAGTAACTGCAAGTGCCTGTCGTAGGTCATAGAATCTAAAGTATTGTGAACCTAATGCACCATAAGCAGAGTTTAGTGATACTTTCTTTGCAAGTTGTAGATTGTTTAGTTTTGATATAAGTTTTTCTAAATCTTTACTTGGTTTCTTTTCATAATCTTTTTGTGCCTGTATCATTTGTTTCTTAAACTTCTTACGATCTTCATACATTTCTTCCATCATTTTTGGTAAGAAGCCTTGCTTATCAGTTCTGAAAAACTGGCCATTTGGTGTAAGTGTTACACCATTCAATTTCTTTGTATCAATCTTTTGGTCAAGCAATGACTCTACATTGATTTCTTGCATTAATACTTCTTGCATATCTCTTGTATAATCATCACTACTTACAANTGTTTCTGGACTAATGTTGTACATAATCAATAAATGTGGATACAAACTGTTCAAGTCAAATGATGCAACCCAGTCGTGCATACCAACTTGAGGTTCTTTTACATAAGCACCTTCAAAAGCTGCCACCTTCTTTTTGAATTTCTTAGGTGGCACAATAATCTTTTTTGGTAATAGATGATTATATATCAGAGAGTCCCACATTCTAGTTTGTGCAAACACATCTTCAAAGTTAGACTTAGTATCATAAGCTAGAGTGATTGCCATTTCAATTAACTTCAGTTTATCTTCTAGTTTGATTATCAAGTCAACGTCTTTGATATTATAATCAATAAACTTTTGGTAGTTCTCTTGATAAAGATTATGCAGACTATCATACTCATCATATGATAACTTTCTTTCACCAAGTTCTACGTTTGCGATTGCATCTAACTTGTATGATTCTTGAGACTTACCACCTGGCGCATACCATTTGTACAGTTCAATATAGTCTAGTGAGTTGATACCCGATAAATGATATGAGATTAACTCACGACCATTTAGAATAACTTTTCTTTCCCATATATTATTCCAAGGCGAAAGTTTTTTTGCATACTCTTCACCAAACAACATACGAAAACGATTAATGATATAAGGTATGTCAAAGAAGTTTGTATTCCAGCCAGAAATAATATCAGGGTAATCTTGTTGCCAATATCTTAGAAACTGTTTACATAAATCTTTTTCTTCAGCACACTTGATGTATCTAACATTTTCTGGACAATCATAGTCACCACAACCAAATACAACTGAGTTACCATTCAACTCACGAATACAAATGGCTGTGATTGGTGCCCGTGCCTCATATGGGTCAGGAAAACCATACTCTGAACTCACTTCAATATCAATAATTGATATGTTGATGTTTTTGATATCCCATTCTATCTGACCCTTAAACTCATCAGCAATGAAGGCATACTCAAAACGATCCATACCATAGATATCAAAGTTATCTACGTCTTTATATTTTCTTTGGAAATCTTTTGCAGCCCGAATGGACTCAAATCTCATTGCATCTAAAGACTCACCGTGAATACCATGCCAATCACTTTTTGAGCCTTTAGACCTGAGAAACAAACTAGGCGAATAACTTACTTTACCTTTTACTTTCTTACCGTTATTAACGCCACGATAAAGTATGTAATTGCCTTGACATAAAACATTTGTGTAATGCTTAGACATTAAGAGGATACTTTAAGTGTATTTGAAAAAACACCTAAGGTGACCCATCTTTTCGGAAATAACATTTCACGACCTCTAAAGTCATTCATATCTTTAGTTGGGTCTTGAACATATCCAATCACTTCAACTTTATTGTCAAAGTCTCTACTGACAATATCGTATCTTTCGGCTCTAGGTAATCTATACTCTGTAGCCACTTGCTTAGCAAACTCCTGTCTAGGGTTTGGTCGCCACTTCTTTCTCATAGTAAATCTCCTAAATCTACATTATACAACTTTTGTTTCAAAACCTCAACCCTCTCTTCTAACACACCTGCCGTTGTCTTGAGGTGGCCGAGCCCGTGTTTGCCATCTTTCTCCTCTTTGCTAATAAATTTTCTAATTCTTTTTGCTTCATTTGTTAATACTTTAATATAAATTAACTGCTCAGAGATTTCATCTCTATTTCTAATTTTATATGTAATGTTGTCCATAAGTTCTTTGCTTTTTTTCATTCTATAATCCAAAATCCTAATCTATCTTGACAAGGACTATTATACCATATCGAACCCTCAGGTTGTGGCAAATCTTCATCTTTCCATACTGGGTAAATCACTTTGCCGTTGTGATTTCTAAAGTCATCATTATACCGAAAATGTACCTCTATCACATTACCACCAATCATCTCAATATTAATCCAAGGCATCCAGTTCCATAACAGACCAAGCTTTTCTGGGAATGGTATCTCTCTGTCTATGAGTTCCCATTTATCAAAACGGTCTAGTCTGCCTTCCCTGGGGAATCCTTTTGCTGTTGTATCTTGTTTACCATAAAAGTAGTCTACTGTAATATGTTCACCTATGAACTTTTGACACCAAAAATATCCTGGTTTCACTTGATCGCCAGGTTCTAACCATTCTAAACTTGCACCAACACTCATCATTTGTAGATTTGTAATTGGTCTCACCACATATTCACCTGCGTATGGCACCGTGATGCCAGATGGGCCACATAGATAACCTAACTTTTTTGAGAGTATCAGTTTATCATAAACCCACAAATGTTTCCAAGGTATTTGTTGCCAAACTTCATAATCGTCTTTGAAATCCACTATGCAATGAGGCCAACCTTATAAACAGTTCTACCATTTTCTTTCATAGCGGTCATTACTTTCTTTTCATTCTCTTCATAATTATATGACACATGAACCCAACCAGAATCAGGTACACCTGGTGTATAAAACTCAAGTATCAATTGTCTAAACTCACAGTTGTCTTTTATCCATTCAGCGAGTTCATGATTTGGCACACCTGCAATTTCTATATCAGCCGCCATGCCTTTGCAATGGTCTGATGTTGTAGAACCACCGATTGCTTCGTTTAGTTCTGGACTTCTGTAACCAGATGTTACTGTAACTGGTTTACCAAAATGATCTCTAACTTTTTGTAGGACCTGTTCACACAGTTGTTGTAGATTAGCTTCTTCTAAATCACCCGGCACATTATCAATACCTTTTCGGGTCGCCGTTTGACTTTTGGTCATCTCTTTCAGCGAAAAATTATTTGATAGTTTCATTGTTTCTCCTATTGTAAAAATATCAAAGGTACTTCTAATTTATTTAATTTATTTGCATTTATAAAAAACCCTAAAAATCTTTCACCAATAAAACCAGGATATCGCCAAGGGTAAATCTCTGAGAAATTATCACTTGATTTTTTTACTGGATATACTTTAGAGCAATTCTGGTATATGTATTCAAGTATCTGGAAGAGTTCTGAGGCATACCTTAAAAACAATTCTTTTCTAAAAAAATAATTTGTTGTAAATGGTATGACACTCTCATCAAACCAATGTAAAGAATATTTGTCGTAATGTGGAAATAAATCTTGAATTGCTTTGTGAAATAACCACCAATATTCTGGTGGTTGCGATTCAAGATATTGTTGTGATACAGAACCAGGTAAAAAAGTTGACCGATTTGTAATGACATCATTGAAGTGCATATAATGAGTTAAAATTTTTCTCTCTTGTTCTGTGCCTAATTTTAATGCTTCATTTGCTGGTAAATTGATTTGATTTTCATATACAGGTATCTCTGGTACAAAACATAACATACGCCTATATGTTACACAACCAATATAGTCTACGTCTGGTGGATTTTTTAAAAGATAATACTCTGTCGATTGTTGGCCAAAGGCCCTTAGAAAGTCCTCTTTTGAAACACCCTCAGCATGATAATATTGATATAAGTCATCAAAAATCCAGTCAATATGAATAGAGTTATTACCAATCTCTACATCATCAACATAACAAGGTTTTATCCAAGTTGATTCTTGGTTGTATGGGAAAGGTTTATGAAAATGTGGGTATAGACAAACACTCACTTAGTTTCTTTCTTTTTTTTACGTTCAATACCATAACTATTATCGGCTTGTATGATCATTTGTTTGTATAGTGTTCTCTTTTCACCATCTAAGTTAGCAAGAAATGTCTTACCTAATTTAGACATTTTATAATTCTCATTTGGTTTTTTTGTTAGCATAATGTAATCTCCATTTAAGAAGTGAGGCTCATGGCCTCACTCCCTTACTTCTCAACCTCAGCTTTTTCTTGAAGAAGCTTAGGCTCAAGTAAGTTTAAGTTTTTACCAATTTCAACTTTTCTTGGCTTTTTATGGTCTGGTACAACATTCACAAGACCAACCCTTAAAATACCATCATTAAACTCAGCACCTTTTACTTCTAAAGTATCAGCTACTGTAAGAGTTTTAGTAAATGAACGTGTGCCTATACCCTTGTGGATATATTCAACACCTTCTACGTCTTTCTCTTTCTTCACACCCTTTATGATAAGGACATTATCTTCTACTGTAATGTCAATCTCATCTTTTCCAAAACCAGCAACAGCAAGCTCAACGACATAATGATCTTTGTCAACCTTGAGTATGTTGTGTGGTGGAAATGTTGATTGTTGTTGTCGGTCATTTAACACTTTATCCAAGTCGTTAAATATTCTTTCAAAACCGAGTGTAGAATGAGCCAAGTGTGGCCCGAAAGCGAACTCTACCATTTTAAATCTCCTTTTAAGCAAGTTAAACAATTGTGACCCTTTCGGCGTCACCTTTATTTAGTTACGAAACCTCTTCGGCTTTCTTTCCGATGTTGTATTTCGCCACTAAATCCCAGTCATCTTTCTCCTTGAAAGATATAATCTTAATCTGGTGTAGTGGGGCAACATTATTACCAATTTGGTCCATATTAACAACCTTGAGTAGTCCCCACTCCTCCAATAATTTAGCTATTGCGTTTCTTCTTTGTATATCATTCTCTGATATATTAGATGGTTTACCATCTAGTGCAAATAATTCTTTAAAATGTACAATGTAATATTTTCCCTGCTTGTGTAATATGTGGCAGGATTGATACAATACTTTTTCTTTTCTGGAAGATACACCAATTCTTGTGAGAGTCTCTCTCACTTTCAGGAAATCGTCCTGTTCATTGAGTGTAACTTCTATAAAATTCGTTAAGTCTACCATTTATCTTTTCGTGCCGCCGGTGTCGGCCATGCCTTTCAGTTCTTCTAGTTGTTCTTTTGGGAGTATTCTGAGAGCTTCTTGTGCTTTTGCTTCTGACATATTATAAAGAATCTTTATATAGTCCACATTCTCACGTTTCTCCGGTTTCAACCACTTAGCAAAAGTTCTTCTTTGTGATCTAACTGTATTTAGTAAAAAGTCATTCTGCATCTTTTTGTCTATGAAATGCCTCTGGTTTATCTCATTTGCAAAGAGCACACAATCTTTGTGGTAACTCAAAGAACGATTTACCAGAAATGGCACATATTCTTTTTCTGTAACATCATCAACGATAAGTTGTTTCTTACCTTGTAGTATCTGTTTTACAAAATCAAAGGGACTCATTTAATCTCCATTCTTTTCTCATAGTCTGGTATATATCATCAGCAGTTACTCTATCTCTCCACTCTTTAAATATTCTAGCTGATACAGCCTTATCACAAGTGAGAGCATCTGGTTCCTGTGGTTTGATACTACCATCTTCATCATATTTTTTACCATCTCGGTGATTTGCATATCGTCTAGCTCTCGTAAAACCCATCTCAAGAAACTTGCGACACATATCCATACCAACAAAATCTTTTTCTTCTTTATAGACTTCATACAACTTATATATTTTATTGGCACTTTCTTCAGCGATTACTGGTGTCTTAAACTTCCAATGTTGGCATATGACATCTGTATATGGTCGAACCAGTAACACACCTTGTTCACCTCTACCAATACGGTATCGTGAATCGTTTGGTTTAAAGTATGTATTCTTATAGTCTATATTGTAATCAAATTCTATCATATCGTTAATAACCTTATCAATGCAACTATATCTATAATCACAATCAACATATAGTTCGCAAACATACCCGTACTATTTCTTGAGTGTGCAGCCCAAGCAAGCATACTACATTGTATAATGAATAAAGGGTAAAGTAATAGAAATGGTGGATTTGGAACCGTGGCGGCCATGAGAATGGTACAACCAATACTCATCAACCATGCAGTAAACTCTACAACAAAACGAAATCGGTTTACTTTATAGTCTCGCCGAATCCAATCTATAATATCATAGATCATTGAAAATCACACTCAACCATCAGTTCAGTCAAACAGGCGACTGTGTTAATCTCTTGGTCTGCAACAAAGGCAGCCTTGTATTGATAATCAGCCAGTATCAAAACTGCTTTTGGTATTGAATGTGATTTTAACTTCTCATAGAGTGCATCATATAGTTTACGAAAGAGTGTGTTTGAATCTACATCATTTGTAGCGACCCACTTTCTAACTTCACCAAAGTTTTTATCTTTGATATGACCCACAATCTTTTCAATTGGTACATCACCAAGTTGTGATAGAATACCAACATCAATCTTACCAAACTTTGAGTATCTTTGCAGTTCATTAATCACCCTACGAAAATCCGGAAAGTGCTTCTTGATAAGTTCAACAATCACTTTATCGTCATACTCAACAGACTCATCCATGAGTATTTTTGTAATTCTTTTCATGAAGGCGGATGCCATCTTGGCTTTTTCACCATTTCTTAGTGTAAAGTCCACAACAGCACACCTTGAATGTAAAGGATCTATGATACGATTTTTGAAATTACAAGTAAAGATAAATGAACAATTACCCGCAAACTCTTCTATTGCATTACGCAAAGCAGGTTGAGTTGAATTGGGGTTGAGATAATCTGCCTCATCTATGATGATGACCTTGCGTCCACCAGCTAAACTAACTGATGAGGCATAATTCTTTATCTTTACACGAAAGGTGTCAATACCTGATTCATCAGAACCATTAATGACAAGTGAATCACAACCAATCTCATTACACATGGCCTTTGCAATGGTCGTCTTACCAACGCCTGCACCACCACTTAATAATAGATTTGGTATGTTACTTTCATCTACATACTCTTGAAAAGGCTTCTTGAGTCTATCAGGTAGTATGCAATCTCCAACGGCCTGTGGCCGATACTTCTCTGTCCATAATAAATGTTCCATGGGAACTCCTCACAAAATAAATCATAATCAAGTTTTAGTTAAATCATCAATTTTTTTGGCATCAGATACACGCTGTTGATAATGTGTAGCCATGCCATCTTGAACTGGCTCACCACTTAGTTTTCTTGACACCTCACTAATTGGTTCTTTCACCTGCCAACTCATACCATCTTTTGAAAATAATGTAACAGATGTTTCCATCTCATTTGTTTCATTGTCTGTGCTAAGAGACTCAAAAACTGATATGATATGGTCAATATTAATCCATATTTCATCAGTCATATTACCTTTGAAAGCATTTTTGAACTTTCTAAATGTAGCCATTATTCACCTTTCGCCTCAAATTTACTACCAGTTTCAGTAGATATCCAGTAAGTCAAAAGTATATCTTTATTCTTAAACTCTGAAACACCCTTTGAGGATATTGATACGTCATAGTTACCTTTCATCACCTTCATAAGGTTCTCAGTTTTAAATATCATACGATACTTATTACCATCACCTTTTGCAATCTCTAATTTACCTCTGTGAGCACTATCATCTTGAGTATTGAATGTTACCATATCAACTGTAATGCCATCAGATTCAACAGCAATATGTGGTGAATTTAAACCTGCACTCGCATCATGTATGTATTTAAAATCATCAGCTGATAATTTAAACTTAATCTCAGGTGCAGGCATCACAAAGTCTTTCTCTGGTGGTAGGACAATCATAGTTGGTTCGCAGAAGCGATACTTGATTCTTGAACGACCTTTCTTACCAACAATGACAACGTGTTTATCATCAAACTGAAAATCAGGATTGTCTTGGTCTAAAGACACAACTGATAAAAAGTTATTCAGGTCATAAACACCAAAGTCAGCTGGTATATCTTCTGTTATAGTGGCCTCAGATAAAATATTTTTATGAGAAGATACAGTCTTGAGAACTTTACCTTTCTTAAACATTAAACCTTGATTTATATTTGCATAATTTTTTAGAACGCCTAGCGTTTTATCACTTAATTTCATCATCATTTCCTCTTTTCAAATCGTGATTATGTATTGCTATTATTCCATAGTGTAACACTTTTAAAAGGTCTTGTCTATTATATCCGCCTTTTTTGCCGTATCTTTGTGCATACTTCATAATGTTACCTATACAGAATCCTTCCCCATGACCACTATCAATAATAAATTCAGTTGCCTGAAACTTATCTTTTGAGTAATGTTCACTATATGTTTGATTGATATATTTTCTTAACTCATCAATCAATTCACCTTCATTATATTTGTACTCTATTTGTTTCATAGCCTACCAGTATATTGTGCAACAGATGGCATATTACCAGAAAATGCGTAAGTTCCGATATGTTGTGTTTTCATCCAAGGACATAAGTATACCTTACCACCAATCTTACGCCACATTTGGCAGAACATATAATCTTCACTCAAATACCTTTCTGAACCACCGCCTGTGATACTATCTTTATCATCAATAACAGTATCAAAGTAGGCATGAATGTACCTTGAGCCATCAAAGTGTGCCTGACCTACATGGTCTGGTTTATATTTAATCATAGGGTATGCTTCTCTCATTTTGTCAAATACTTGACGCTGAACTAACATGAAACCAGTCCCAATTTCCATTACTTCTAATGGATCTGTAACTTGGAATTGTTGAGTTCCTTTCACTACATTGAACACATACTCACCAACTAATCCTTCAAGCTCTTTAGGATCTAAGTCAGGGTGATTTCTAGCTGCATGAGCTATATTACCCCAATTTATAGATTTTTTTGGATAAGGACCACCAGATACTTCTTTATTCATAGCTAGTAACGCTATAATGTCTTGTGGGTTATAATGTATATCTGAATCAATGAAGAGTAAATGAGTAAAACCCTCACATCTTAAAAACTCATCTACCAAATAATTTCTTGCTCTTGTTATTAATGATTCATTAAACAGAAATGAAAATTTAGATTCTACACCATACCTGTTTAATGTTGCTTGTAAGTCTAAACATGATTTAATGTACAGACCGTGTGCCATGCCACCATACATTGGTGTAGCAATAAAGACTTTGTTTTTTTTCAGTTCATCTACTTTAACTTGAATTTCCATAATATTTCCATAAAAAAGTTGGGACTAATAGCTATTTATTAGTCCCGCTAAAAAGTTATACAACTTTTTTAGGCAAAAGCATTAACGCCATGTTGCCTTAACGCCATAATGCCAGCAGCTACCATTGCTCTGGTTGGTTTACCTAGGCGATAGAAACTAACCTTGGTACCGTTCGCCGCCCTCTTAGAGTTGAGGTATATTGCGTACCCCTTTTTTCTCAGAGTATCCACCGTTGCAGATGGATTCTTCACACCAAATTTAGACCGCATTTGGTTGGCGGTGAGCGTGTTGTACCCATCTTCTTTAGATAGATACGTTATGATTTTGCTCTCGGTTGACATAAACATCTCCATGTTAAAGTGAGCAACACTTAAAGGGGTTGCTCGTTCCCTTATAAAGGCGGTGGTTATGATGATATATTAATCACCTCATCAGCTTCGGGAGTTTCGGGAGTTTCATCAGCTGTGAGAAGTGATTCAGCATCAGCACCAGAATCCACTTTGGTGTACAAGTCTAAGAAAGTAGCCTTAGTGTCATCATCAAAACGATTGATACACTTAGATATACTCTTTAACTTATCGGAGAAAATACCAAAGGTTCTTGATATGTGAACCAATCGTCTAGTCGAAACGACCTCATCACAACCACCTTGTTCAAATGTTTTACGGATAACTTCAGCCCAGATGACAAGCTTCTCAGCAAAGTCATCATCTTGACCTTTCAATTCTTTTTTGAGAATATTAATCTCAATTTTTCTTGAAGGCCAATCTTGCTCTTCAGTAGCAGGGAATCTCTCAAGAAATGCCTCGTTAAGCACATTGGTGTACATATAACGACCATCATCTGAGCCCTTGCCTTTTGTGTTAGCAGTAGCAAAGATTGTAAAGCCTTCAACAGGCGTTACGATTTCACCTTTCTTTTTAAGTAGAAATGGCTTGCCCTCTAAGACACGTTGCAACGAAGCAAGGTTGTTCGCACCGTAGTCGATCTCATCAATACATAATACAGCACCTTGCCTCGCCGCCACCGTGACCGGACCATCTCGCCATTCCATCTGACCGTTAATCAATACATAGTTACCAAGAAGATCGCCTTCATCAGTTTCAGGCGTCATTGAGATACAAACATACTTGCGTTTGTTTCTCGCACAAGCTTGTTCAACGGACATTGTTTTACCATTACCAGATTGACCAGTAATAAAAACAGGGTAAAACTCTTTTGACTTAATAACGGTTTCTACGTCTTTGTAGATACCAAAAGGAACATAGTTTGGATGCTTCTCAGGAACCAAACTCTCAACTTCTAATGATGTAACAACTGAGCTGATTACATTCGCCTCAGCTGTTGGTGTTTTTGTAATTGTTGCTTTTGTCTTAGGCAGTTTAACTACCTTTGCAACATACTCTGAAGCATCATACTTACCACGACCTACTCTTAGGTCTTTTTGGTTTGTGAACCAGTAAGGATGAGCGATACCAGTATCAGCCATGATACTCTTAATATCAGCTGTAGTGATTGTCTCTTTACCTAACTTGGTAACTGCATCAATAAATGTTTGTCTAACTTTACTCATAATATAAAATCTCCCGAAATTTAATTAACTATAACTATATGGTACACCGACCATGCTCAAATGTCAAGCGGTTTTGTTGCATTTTCACAACTTTACCGCAATTTTTTCAACAAATTTTGTTGCCAGAATACGATTTACCTCTCTGGCCTTGTTCATTTTGGTGAACTGGCTGGCAAGGCTTCTAGTATTAATCTTGCTCTGGTCTTTCACCTCAAACTCAAACTCTTCGTTATCGGTGGTCAACTTCTTACTATCATTCAGAATGAAGAAAGAATCAAAACCTGCTATGTTTGACTCAAGGAACTTTTGCTTTCTAGCTCTAGCAAGCACTTCTTTTCTCTCAGCATAACTCATCCAGCTTCTGTTATCTTCGGTAACATATCTGTAACCAATGGCATCGGCCATTTTGGTAGAGACAAAGAAACCAAACACCTGTGTGCCTGTGCTGTGCTTCAACCATTTCAATAATGTATGTGTTATATTATCATTACGGTGCCGATTATTGGTCATAGATTGAAACCTCGTCTTATGGTCCTGAATAATAATACCTTCTTTATCATACAAGTATGAACCATAGGGATCATCTTCTTTCTCAATATATGTTCTCAAGCCATTTGAATCACCATCATGTACGAATATGGTATTTACAATATCTAATTGATTAACTGTCTTGAACTCTGTAATGATTTCTTTCAAAGCAATAATTGCAGGATTCAATGGTGTGCTACCGAGAACAAAGTCTCTTGGTCTTGAACAATGAAATCTACCAATACTATCAAAACTATTCTTTGTAAGTAATAGATTCTCAAAGGCATTTTTGTAATCTTTAGCACTCATATTAGAATTGATAAACTCTTTAAGAAAAACCCTATCTTCATTTAAGTTTATATCACCAACTTTATGTTTGAATTGTGTATTACTATCAATGTCTGAATATTGACAATGACTAGCAAAGCCGAGAACTCTAAATGGTATTTGAACTTTCTTACAAAATGCGGTAAGAATACATACCTGTTCTAAGGAACCTTTCATGTTATAGTCCATAGAACCTGATAGGTCAAGAGTGAGAATCATACCGTGGTTTTTACCCTTAGGTAACTTTGTCAACTTACGGAAAAGCTGATCATCAAACTTGTACTTGTATATCTTGTTTACGTCAATATCACCAGAGGTGTACAGTCTAGCCTTGGCATACTTTGTAGCCGCTTTCTTCATCTCAAACTCTTTTGCCATCAATGAAATGAAACGGTCATTCTTTTTCTTGAACTCAGCCATAACACCCGCACGAGTAAATTCTTTTTGCCAAATTTCATCCTCACCTCCCACAGCATGACGCTCTACAATTGGGAGGTTGTTTGTATACTCTTCAGCAAAATGCTCTGTCATTCTCTTATTGATAGACTTAGCATCAAGAAGTATTTTACTCAATACTGGCTTTGGTAAAGTAACATACTGATAAGATTTTGGATCTTTTTCATTCAGTAAAGATTCATTACTTCTGAATGACTCATCAGTTTCACAATTTGGTTCTAACTCTTCATCACCATCAACAAACCCATGAGTACCTGTGGCTTCAGACTTTTCACCATCTTCATCTTCAGCACCATCACCCTCTGAATCAGATTGCATTTTGCCTTCTGTTTCTTCATCAGAATCTTCATCGGTATCTTTGTATGACTTTGTGTTTGAAATTTCAGAGTCTTGCTCACCTGACTCATCATAGATATCTTGATATTCACCTTCATCATCATCAGAGAAATCAAAATCATCAGATGGCAAACCATTCATGGGAAAATCAAAATCTTCCTCTTCATTCTGTTTTTCTTCAACAGCTTTATCCCACAATCTGTTTGTCATTTCGATAACATCATCCCATGACTCAAGGTTTTTAATCTCTTCTATGATAGCCTGCTCTTCAGCATTGAAATCAATATCTGCTGAGTAGGAACTTTTTGTAAATACATTGATACGATCAATAAAAGCTTCGAGCTGGTCAAAACTTTCAATGCCGAATAAATTCATATTCATAATCTCAGCAAAGCCTTTTATATAAGACCTTCTAAGACCTGGATATTTTCTTTTGATTTTCTTTTCGATACGGGCATCTTCAATAACATTTAAGAATGCCTTGTAATTTCCGCCTCTATCACATACTGCCTCATGCCAACCTTCTGCTGGTGTCCAAAGAGCATGACCAACCTCGTGGCTCAATAATAAATCATAGAGCTCAGGACTCATTTTCTTCCAGATTGGTAATATAAGGACTCTTGTTTTGGGGTTGAATGATGCGGTCTGTACATTTTGGTGCTGTACAGTAACATTTTCTGTAGCAAGTAACTTTGCTAAATTTGACTTTTGTTCTACAATGTTATTCATAATTATCCCGAAATTTAATTAACTATAACTATATTGTATACCCATGGTGCTCAATTGTCAAGCACTATTTTTGTCTCTTTTTTACAACATTGGAGCGGTGTCGTGGAGTCGCACCACGCATACAGGTTGGAGCCTGCTTGTCCTAACGACCCACCGCATTATTATAGTAACATAGTTATCTACCAATTTGGGGCAAATATGAACTTTTTGTCTCTTCCCATGTCTTATATATTAAATCGTCATAAAACAAGGTTTCTTTAGTATCTCTGCCTTTTTTCACCAACTGTTTAATTCTAGGCTTTGCATACTTGTACTTCCATAATTCAGACAAAGCTTCGGTAGAATTATCAAACGCCTTTGTCAATTCATCTATCTTAGCTTCACCTCTTAAATACTCACATGACTTATCATACAATGGGCAGAAATAAACACCTCTTGCATGGTCTGATTTCATAATTTCTTTTGATATGCCACCAAGTTTACTGTATGTAAAGGCATATGACCTGTGCCTATGGTCTCTTTTTAACTGTTGACCATTTGGCCTTTTAGCAACATACCATTCAAAATACTTTCGTGGATAATTCTTCATTAGCCAATGTCTAATCTGATATATTGTTTTCTTTGTTGGTTCATACGAAACAGAACCACTTGTAAATCCCATTGGCTTCCAGTATTTTAGATTATCGTATTGTGATAGACCACCTTTTTTAGTATTACCATAAAGTGATGTTGTTGTTACACTCACTAAATTATCACCGTAGTTTTTCTTCCATTGTGCCTGTATCTCTTCTGATAAACAAAGTAATGCTAATAGTTTGCCACCAACATAATTAAAACCGAGAGGCTGAAGTGGCACGATGGTCGAACCTATTGCAGTATGATTTAACATACCACTTTCTGTTTTGTAGTTACGATCCCAACCAATAAATTTATCTCTTGGTGTGAGGTCAATAAAATCACCTGTAATGCAGATGACACCTAGATATTTTTTTGTTTTTCTATCACGAATAATATAGGCCAAGTTTCTGCCTATATTAGAGTTGTTTCTCATTGTAGATGTAAATGTTCTGATGGCATTCCAAACTTCAGGCATACCCTCTTTATCACCTGTGTATATGAGTTCAGGTTCTAACTCTAGGTAATCTTCATTTGTTTTTGGTTGCCAAATATTATTCTTCACCTCTGCCAAAGCTTTTCTTTGCTTCTCTTCTTTTAATACTTGGCGTTCACCTTCCCACAGGTCGTTTACTGTGATTGTTGGATATCTTTGTTTTACTTCACAATACTTTTGATATAACGTATACTCTCTTACGTCCATTTGTGAAACGTATGAGAGGTCTTTCACAATATTTTCTTTTAGTTCTTCATCAGATACATCATCAAATTCTTTGTCTGACCTACACCATTTTTTATACTGCGTTCTTACATTATCTTTAGGGTCATACTTATATAAATTCATTTCAAATATTTGGTCACCATATGTAGTTTCTCATCATACTCAGCCATCTTTTCTATTTCTTTTTCCACAGACTCCATCCAGTCTGTATGTTCTGGTATGCCTTGAGGATTGTTTAACATAATACTAGCATTCATTCTATGTTTCTCTAGCTGTGCTTTAAAGTATTCACTTAATGTATTTACTAATTTACTATTTAACATTATATCACCCATTTCGTCTCCTTTCAACAGCTTTTATTAGTTTTGCCTGTTTTTTTCTTGCCTTATGAAGTGATACCTTGCCAACCTTATCTACAAAACGAATACCATTCATATGGTCAAGTTCATGTAAGTAACACCTTGCAGTAAGGCCTTCAAATTTTTCCTCTACTATTTGGCCATGTTTATTTGTATACTTAGCCTGTATCCATCTAGGTCTTTTTACTCTTAATATTAAACCAGGAAAAGATAAACAACCTTCTTGGTCGTCAACTAGTTCTTCTGATTGTTCAACAACTTCTGGATTTATACAACCATAAATCTGTTCACCAAATCCCATGATGAACATTCTAATGTTTACACCACATTGATTTGCAGATAGACCAATACCACCGGCAGTTTTCATTGTCTTGTATAGTCTCTGTATTAATGTGTCTATCTGTGTGTTTGGTAATACCAACTCACATTTAGGTATAGATTGACGAAGCATTGGGTGAGCCTCTGGTAAAAAACCATATGGCTCATAAGACACTTCTTTAAAAACATTTTTACCTGTATCAATTACAAAGTCTTCACTCATTTAACAAACTCCTCTGCATGACCCTCTGCATCTATTTCACTATTTGAATATATGCGAGAAGAAAAATTACCATCATTAAAAAATTTTGCCATATAACCACCAAAGGGTCTATGATATACTCTTGCATTTCTTTTTTTATCATCTGACCAATATTCAGATAATAATATAAAACCATCTATTGCTGATTGTCCATCTATTTCTGTCATTTATATGCCTTTGAAAAATTACGCTCTTTTTTGAATTTGATTACATTCATAAATTTGTCTTGTAACACATCGCCTTTATGACTAATCACAAATAAGTTTACATCTTCTAGTAATTGTAAAATTTTCATCAAATCTTCAGTACCATTTACATCTAATGAAGAATCAAAGGTTTCATCAAGAATAAGCAAGTTTGTATTTGCTGAGTTTTTTATCTTGGCCACAGCACGCCAAGTCAACATCAAGGCCATGTCTATTCTTTGTTTTTCACCCTCACTAAATGAAGAATATGAAAAATCATCTCTATGCCTTGATTTGATTGTTTCTTTAAAACTCTCATCTAA
>FUFK010044639.1_pt1 | contig 23436 bp, 20 predicted proteins | sample 1021851 | NCBI WGS metagenome assembly FUFK01 (sample SAMEA51879418, study PRJEB19060) | metagenome | reverse complement strand
CAAAGTTTGGTGCAGAGTTTGTGGCGCCACAACCATCCATCATCACGATAAGTGAATTTCGATTTATTCAAAGACCGTATTGCTCCATCGGTTAGCATGGCAGACTTGGTAGTTGCAAAAGACGAGCGCGGAATGACGGTTTCACCAGTGCTGCCGGACGGATGCAAAAATTTTCTAATCGACATCGATGGGACAATTTGTGAAGACATTCCCAATGAAGAGCCGGAGCGAATGGCAACGGCTGAATGTTTTGATGGCGTTGTTGAACAAATTAACAAATGGTTCGACGAAGGACATCAGATATGCTTCTTTACTGCACGGGCGGAAGAACATCGCGAAGTTACTGAAAAATGGCTTGCTAGGCACGGTTTCAAATGGCACACGTGCTTATTCGGTAAGCCTAGAGGCGGAAATTATCACTGGATAGATAACCATATAGTTAGAGCGACTAGATTTAATTCAAAAATGACGGAATTCGTTAAAAAAATGGTTGAAGTTGAAGTCTTTGATGATTGATAATTAATAGCTCATAAGGCGCGCATACAACACCCTTCTATTCATAGGGCCCTTTGCGTTATATCGCCTTTTAGTAAGGAGATTTAGTGGATTAAATACGCCGCTTGATATTGTATTGATGGGTAAACATGATTATTAACAGGATGAATACATTGCGGTAATCGATGGCAGCGGATTCTACTCGTCAGGATTTGCGATTGACAACTATTGTTGTGATTTCCGTGTTTATCATTGTCGCTTTGATGGTTAGTGCGGTTGGAAAACATTCAGTCAATCTGAATGGATACTCTGCTGTACTGTATTGTGCCGCGATTTGTATTGGCGTACAATGGATAGGATGGATACCAGCATCTATCGCAAAAACAGAACGCTTCTATGACCTAACGGGCGGCTTAACTTATGTCATAGTAGTGGGGTTCAGTCTTTGGGCAGGATCCCAATCTGAGACGCCAAGCTTGCGAGAATTAATCATCAGTCTACTTGTTGTAATTTGGGCTGTGCGCCTGTCGAGTTTCCTTTATCTTCGTATTCGTCGCGCCGGAAAAGATGGACGTTTCGATCGTCTGAAAACATCGCCGATTCGATTTCTTGTACCGTGGACAATTCAAGGCCTGTGGGTGTTTTTAACCATGATAGTAGTTATTGTCATCAATAGCCAAGCAGATACAGCACCTGCATTAGGCTTATGGGACGCTCTGGGATTGTCAATATGGCTGCTTGGATTTGGTATTGAGGTAGTTGCAGATAATCAAAAAACAGCATTCAATAGAGAACCGAATAATCAGGGCAAGTGGATTGACAGTGGTTTGTGGTCATATTCTAGACATCCTAACTACTTGGGAGAAATCCTCCTTTGGACTGGAATCGCCTGCTTTGGAATATCCTGCTTTACCGGTCTCGAGAGATTCGCTTGGATATCGCCGATATTCATTTATCTCCTCTTAACGAAGCTTAGTGGAATCCCCATACTCGATAAACGAGCGTTACAGAAATGGGGGGACGATGCGGAATATCAAAAGTATAGAGAAAATACCCCAACCCTTCTCCCCCGATTAACCAAAAAATCATAGCACTCAACAATCGATCTTTATCAGTAAAATTCCCCAATCTCGAGAATTTTCACCAGTTTAAACCTCAATTTATTTTCCAACATTTGCTGTGGTAGCAAAGGGCACCCTTTGAGTTGCGAATTAATTCAATCGTAGAGTATTTTGTGTGCGGAGAGGCAATCACAAACCATCAGTCATCGTAACGTCGTAGACGATAAGTACTTCCTCCATGAGGCGGGGTTGTGTATCCTTATCACCGCCTTGTGAAAATGGTTTTTAGGAACATGTTCCGAAAGCAAGAGGTCTTCGATATTGACAAAGAATATCTTTACCATTTTCGACCTGGCATTGGTGACATAGACATCTATCCAGAGGTAAACAATGGGCGCCATCTCGTATTTTGCGATTTGGCACGCTACGATGCCGCATTCCGTATTGGTCTTTTCAAGTATGTTCGAAAGAACAAGTACGCCTTTGTTATTGGCGGCTCGACGATGCGATATCGAAAGCGCCTCGCACCATTTCGAAAGGCAACAGTTCGATCAAAAATCGTTGGTATGGATGAAAAATTTTACTATTTCCAACAAACGATTGAGCAGAAGGGAGAAGTCAAATCTTCCGCATTAGTACGCGCAGGAATCCGTTTCAAAGGTGGCTCAGCACCCCCTAGAGAAACCATGAAAAATCTTGGTTATGATATCGAGCCATTCATGAAACCTTGGGTGCTTGAATGGGCTAAATGGGATAATGAAACACGACCGTGGCCAGAACCAATCTCATACTCAGTAAATAGTGAGTAGACTTCCTTGATCTGCTGATAGTAGAGTGCAGGAGGCAGGATTCGAACCTGCGAACCGTTACGGACTGGGACCTCATCCCAGCGCCTTTGACCAAGCTGGGCGACTCCTGCGCCGACCTTCGCTCTGTCCTCGCGTATATCAACACCGCGCCCGCCGTCAAACATGCTCGCTGGGCCAGCGCCCGCGAAGGCGCAACCACGCTTCGCTGCAGAACATCAATCCGTACACGGAAGCGAGCCACAGCGTCGGCCTTCCCCAGGTTGGAACCGATGAATCGTCGGGCAACACTCCCTCCTGAAACGCCAACAGGGAAGACAACCACACCAGGGTTGCACCGTGCACCATCCACCGAACAGCGCTGAGCAGTTCTCGAGAGGTCGCTTTCATCTCCGTTAATTCAGCCTTGGTCAGCAGAGCGGAGACGCCGACGATCTTGTCCAGTGCAGAACCTCCGTTCCATCGGATTCGGCCCAGTTGAAACCGTGTGAGGTATTCGATGGCCGAGAACATCGTGACCCAGACCACGACCACTTCGAGAAACGGTTCGGCGCCTCGCAGGTTGAGCGAACCCCACACCGTCCAGCCGAGGAGAATCCACAACCATGCGACCTGGAGCATCTGAAAGGTGTGGGCAAAACGACTCAGTTTCTGCAGCAGTTCCGCATCGTGGCCGAGCACCCATTCCAGCACCAGCACACCGACGGCCGCTAAACACGTCGTGGCGCTGACAAGCAGCCACCAACCCGATAGATCGGCGTCACGCCAAGCGAGCATGAGCGCCCCCATGACCCACGTCAGCACCGCCACCGTGGCCAAGTTGACCGCTGCCTGCATGGTGTAGAGTGGGTCGCGACCGTCTCGCAAGACCGCCAATCCGCCCATGAGCTTCACCTCGAACGCTGAATCGTCCACGATGCCGTGGGCTGCTGCCGCCATGCCGCCGGCCGACTTGATGCGAGCAGCCTCAACGATGCCCTGAGCGGCCCCTTCTTCCCATGCGTCACCGCCCGACCATGACGACCCTCGACTCGCTGCATGAGCCGCCCCCGCTCCACGGGACCGCCCGCCCTGTGCCGAGCGAGTTCGGGCCCACGCTCGTATTTCGGGCGTGATGATGTCCTCCACCTGGTCTTCGTTGAGGGGAGCACCGTGGTCGGTGTAGAGCCACCGGCACTGAATGGGAACGGGGTTGGGGTCAACGTCGGGTGCAACCATTTGGAACTGGCCGGGGCCCAAGGTTGGCAACTGAGCCACCAAATCCTGGTCCCCCCCGCTCTCCTTGAGGAGGTGTCGGACCTTTTCGACGTCCTGTGGCTGCGTGAACCGTCCGATGAAGGTCGTGTTGGCTTGGGCGAGGATCTTGTAGTCCACGTCGCTCACGTTCTGGGTGGCCAAGACACAGGCCACACCGTACTTTCTGGCCTGTTTGAAGATCAGTTTGATGAGGTCCTTCGCCGGTGGATTGCGAGGGTGAGGTGGGAGGTAAGGCGCCACTTCGTCCATGAAGAACAGCAGTTTGAGTTCGCCGTCCGCCGGTTGTTGAGTGAGCATCCAGTCGTAGAGTTCTCGGGAGAGCTCTTGGACGAAATACTGCTTCTGATTCTCGTCCTGTATGGTGTTGAGGTACACGATGTTGAGCGGAATTTTTCCGGGCACGGCCGGCTCCACAAAGGCATCGATGTCGATGGGGACGCCATTTGAAAACAGCAGTTGATTCACGCCTGAGGAGAACGCTGCGAGGCGACGAGCAAGGTCGTTGCGCGTCGTTTTTGGAAGCCGCTCCTCGAAATCGGTCAGGCGGTGTTCAAGCATGACCTCGTTCCATGTGGGCGGGTCCATGCGGTCTTCTTCGTCCTCGGTAAAGCAGTCCGGGTAGAGATGGCGAATGAATTCTTGATGCGGCTCTCGAACCACTCGAGCCAGCGCCTGGAAATCACCGACGTCCAAACCGCAACGCGTCCCCTCCACCAGTATTTCGTAAAGGAACGGCTTGACCGTCTTGCCCTGCGTTTTTTCCACGTCATAGCCCGCAAGGTTGGCAAACCCGGCCGCCACCATGTCCCATGCCGTGATGGCCTCTTCCGCGTCCAAATCGGCCGGCGGAGCGCGAAAGGGGTCGATGCACAACGGCAACCCCTTGCTGCGAAGCGGCGTCCAGATGCGCACCTCGCAGGTCTCGAGCAGTTTCTTCGCTCGGTTCACGAGACCGTTCTTTTCCTCAAGTTCACCCAGATCGATGCCGAGCGCAAGACGAGCCAAGTCGCCCTGCGGGTCGATGATGAGCGACGGAATGCCTGCCAGCGCAGCCTCCTCAATGAGCGCCTTGGCCATGACCGTTTTTCCCGATCCGGTCGAACCCAACATGGCCCCGTGTCGTGCCAGCACCTGAGGTGCAATGTCGATGGCATCACCCGTGTCGCGACGGGTTCCAAGCAGCATCCCTTTTGGTTTGTAGTGCCGCTTTTTTGCCTTGCCTTCACTCAGAGCAGAATCGCTCACGGCAGCAACGTTGTCGTTGAACAAATCCTCGATCAGACCCCCCACGCCCGAGGTTTCGGAGGCCTCGTCCCCCGTGGACGAAGGCGGTGAAACCCGGTCGTCGGACGAACCCATGAGCGGCCGAACAGAGCAGGGGGTCTTNAAGGGCGCGACGAGGAGCCCGCTGAAAACGCACACTCAAGGAGGAGAAGAACAACGCCGGAGCATGAATCGCATCGCCATGGCTCGTCCTTCGTGGGACCAAGAAATGAGGCAGGCTGCCCTCGATACGCTTGACTCCCTGCACTGGGTCAAGGGGCCGCAAGGCAAGGCGTTTGGGAAGGAGTTTTCCGCATACAGCGACGCTGTTCAGGGCACGCCCTGTCAGAGCGGTTCGGTGGCGCTGTGGGCTGCCCTCCGTCTTCTTGACATCGGTCCGGGCGATGAGGTGCTGGTTCCGTCGCTGACCTACATCGCCACGGCCACGTGCGTTTCGCTTTGCGGTGCCACCCCGGTGTTTGTTGACGTCGAACCCTCGTACTGGTGCGTTGACCTCGCCTCGATGGAAGCAGCCCGAACTCCACGCACCAAGGCGGTCATCGCCGTTCATCTGTTCGGACAGATGTGCGACGACGACCTCGTTGAGTGGTGCGAAGAACACGGCATCGCTTACATCGAAGATGCAGCACAAGCTCACGGCGCCGTAGCCGGCGACGGGCGCAAAGCGGGCGGGGTCGGCGACGTGGCGTGCTTCTCGTTCTTCCCCTCAAAGAACCTCGCCGTTGGCGGGGAGGGCGGCATGATGACAACCCGCCGGGAAGATTTGGCTGCACGGATGGACGCCCTGGTGAATCACGGTCGAGATGCTCGTTTGGAATCCCACGAAGTGGGGTCCAACCTCCGCATGTCCGAGGTCGCTGCAGCCATCGGGCGCGTTCAACTCAAGCGACTGGACGGGTGGTTGGAGCGACGGCGTGAAATCGCAGCNCGATACCACGAAGCGTTTGCTTCCATCGAAGGGTTGGAGACGCCCGCAATTCGACCCGGGACGGCGCACGCGTGGCATCAGTACTGCTTGCTTGCGGACCATCCGGACTCGCTCCGAGCGACCCTTGACGATGCGGGCATCGACTCGCGGGTGTACTACGCCACCCCCATCCATCGACAGAAGGTCTACGAAGGCCACGAACAATTTGAGACGGCGCTGACCGTCACCGACGACATCGCCCATCGATTGGTGGCCATTCCAGTTCATCATCAAATGACGGACGATGACGTCGAGCGGGTGATCGCCGCTGTTCTTGCATCAAGCGGACTCTCGAGCTAACGTTTCAGCGAGCGCTCGATTGGACCACGAGCTCAACCCGGTGATCTCGTGCCCGATCCATTCGGGCATTGTGACCGACTGGTCGCTGCTTTGGAGCTCAACTTCGGCGAGCACAAGCCCCGCAAGTGCACCTTCAAATTCGTCGACNTCCCAGACGAAACCGTCCGGTCGGGTGACGACGTAGCGTGTTTTTCTCACCGATGGAAACGGTCCGTTTTCGAGCAATCGTTCAGCCATTTCTGATGAAACGGTCCACTCCAATTCCAGTGAAGTGTCCTTGGTGAGACGTGACTTGTAGGTCAGGATGTACGTCGCATTCTTCCGACGAAGGCGCGTGGTCCAGTCGCTCACCTCGTTCAGGTGGCGACGTTGTTGCTCACTCACGGCTGCCACCACGTGCCCCTCGTGGGTCAACGCATTGTCGCCAACTGCGAGCCATTCGCCAACGCCGTAATGTTGCTCGATGGAAACGGCTTCGCCTGCGNCTCGCCACGGTTTTTCTTCTCGAGCGTCGACGATGAACCGACGTTCAATCTCCATGTTTTCAGGCATGCGCATCGTCCTCCATACGAGGTTGCACAGGGATGTAGGACGGCATTTGAACCGCCACGAATTGGACGTCTTCGATCAGCTCCGTTCCTGCGGGACCCAAGGTCACCCGGTCGATGTTGAACCGATCGTCGTTCAGCAGGGTTGCATCGCCCTGGGCGAGCCGCTGCTCAAGTTGTCGAGAGGTCGAAAACGCCCGCCAGATCAACCATGCAGGGAAGACGAGACTCAACGAGGCGAGCAGCATCTCCAGGACGACCACAGCGCTCACCCCGTTCGTTGAAGAAGACCGTTCCACGACGCTTCTGCGTAGGCTTGTGCCGATGCTGCAGGGTCGGTTGAGGCGTGAATGCCGGAACCGACGATGATGCAGTCGGACCCGGCCAGAACCGCCTCGGTCGGGTCGCCGTAGCGCTGACCCATTTCCCCGTCGCCGACGGCAAGATTCACGCCCGGCGTCCAGATCATCTTCTCTTCGCCCACGGCATCCCGCAGAGCACTCACTTCCTCGGGCCTCGACCCGTTTCCGATGAAGCCAACCACACCGTCGTGAGCGCATCCGTTGCGCACCACTTCTCGGGTGTAGTCGGGGTTGAGCAGATTTCCTCGACTGGACATCTGCGCCAGAAGCAAAACGCCNCCNTCTCGATTTGCATCCTTCCATCCAGCCTGNAAACCGTCCACGACGTCGGGACCGCTGATGAGGTGGGCCGTGACCAAATCCGACCACGAGCGCACGTCGTAAATCCCCGACATTTGGGCCCGACTGATCTTTCCGATGTCGGCGAACTTCCGGTCTTCAAAAATCAGCAGGTCGGCNTCGTGCGCAGCCTTGCAGAAACGNCNCCATGCNTCGGGGGACCAGTCGTCAACAAGGTCCACGTGTGTTTTGAGCGCTGCAACGTAGGGGGCGACCGTTTCGATGAGGTCAAACAACCCCGCCATGGTGGTTCGGTCAGCGGCCAGACAAACCAGCGACCGTTTGGTGGCGGCGACGTTCATGTAGCGCTTGGCGATGGGGGAGGCGGTCAACNGCCATCGTTCGCCCCACGCCTCGGATGCCTCCATGCTTCGTCCTGAGGGCATCCCCTCCTCAATGCTTGCGGCGCCCGGCCGTTCGCACGGGAACATCATGTTCATGATGCACCCGTCCCTCCCCGTCTCATGCGACAGGCGCTGATGCTGACCGTCCTGTTGCTCCTCGTGCCGCTTTCGGGCTGCCTCGGTCAAACCGAATCCCCATCCCCCCAAGAAGCGGACACCTTCTATCCGTCCATCTGGGACCGCCACACCCTCGAATGGAACTGGACGGGCTCGTACGCCCGTGTGCTGCAGGACGGCCCTCACCAACCCCTTCCCGTCCAGGAAGCCTTCATCGACGTTGACACCACGGGCACGTGGGAAGGTGGACCCAACTCCGCCGAAGTCCACCTTTCGTACTGGCTCCCGTCCAACACGGAAGCGGGCGAGCAGGTGCCGGTCATCGCCATCGTGAGTCCGTATTTTGACTACGGCTCGCCCGGCAGCCAATCCAGCCCAACCAACGTGGTCGGGGCCGGTCGCGGCGAGTTCATCTACGATAATTTCATTCCGCACGGCTATGCATTGGCGCAGGTCGCTGTGTTTGCCACCGAAGAAAGCACGGGCTGCTTCGACTACCGTGGAGACGGTGAAGGGCAAGGCATTCACGCTGCTGTAGAGTGGCTCGGTACGCAAAATTGGAGCAACGGTCACGTGGCCATTTACGGGAAATCCTACGAGGGCGCAACCGCTTGGGAAGCGGCCGCTCAGGGCAGCGAGTATCTGAAGACGATCGTTCCCATTTCAGGCACCACGGCGCTTGGCCCCCTGCTCTACAAGAACGGCAGCGCCGAGGCGCGTAGCCAGGTCATGCACTCCAACTACGGCGGGTCCATTCTCGACTACGACGGGGACGATTTGGACAACATGTGCGGCGACGTTCTCGAAGGGTTCCTGGCTGGACCGATGCGGTACGGCCTGGGCGAACTCGACCCGTACATGGACAAGTACTACGATGAGCGCAGCCACATCGACAAGGCACTCGGCACGTACAACGGAAGCATCTACTGGGTTCAGGGCATGCAGGACTGGAACGTTGACCCTCACCAGGTGTTTGGCGGTCCACCGGGCACCCACTGGTACCAGGCGTACATCGACGCCGGTTACGAAGTCGGCGGCATGCTCGGGCAGTGGGAGCACAACTATCCCGACCAGTGGACCAAGCACAACAACCAGGAATCGGGATACGGCGGCGAGGCCATCCAGAACATGACCCGATGGGACTGGGGACAAGACCTGTTTGAGTGGATGGAATACTACCTGAAGGGCATCGGTGAACGCCCAACGCTTCACGCACAGATTCAGAGGAACGACGGTGAGTGGCGCATCGAAGAAACCTGGCCTCCACTCGATGCGGCACCGGCCGAAGCCGACTGCACCTTTACGGGCGGGTCGGTCGGAAGCTCGTCCACCGTCACCGTTGCCTGTGCAGCGATGTCCGAGGAGCGAGACACGCACATCAGCGGACTGCCGACGCTCCATCTGGACGTCACACCGTCCTTTGACGGCGGGCAAATCTTTGCCGAACTTCGGGACGCTCAGACGGGGTTGAGGTTCGGCCACGCCACCATGGACGTTCGGTACCACGCGGGTGGATACGACGCACAAACCGTCGTGCCGTTCTCATCGGTTACGATGCTGATGGAATTCCAAGGGATGGACGTGATCCTTCCGGCCGGGCACGGCTTGGAAATCGTGCTGACNCAGTCGGGTGAGGATTACCTGGCGCCCGCTTGCGCAAACGCATGCCCCATCACGGTGAACGACGGAACGCTGACGTTGCCGACCATCGACCGGGACGGCTCAACGATCCTCATCACGCCCCAGGGCGAAGATGCTGCCAACAACCAGTGACCTCCTTCGGCGCAACACCGGTGCACCCAGCGAACGCCACCGTGGTGGTTTATGCATTTGCGCGAAAAAAATAACAGAAATCGCGCAAACGGCGGCTTTTGTAAAAGACCATGTAAAAATAGAAATCGTTTGAACAACCGATATCTTATTTCATGCGCGTATGATTTCAAAAAGTTCGAAATAAGTGAGCGTATGTTTCATATACCGCCCTCATAGCGGAGCGGATGATAACCATGTCTGACAAAGCAAAACTGGAATACATTTGGCTCGACGGATTCGAACCGACTCAGAGCCTACGAAGCAAGACGATGATCCGAACCGATTTCGGCGGCACGGTGGCTGAGTGCCCCATGTGGTCGTTTGACGGCTCGTCCACGTTGCAAGCCGACGGTGGCGATTCGGACTGCATGCTCAAGCCTGTGGCCATCTACCCCGACCCCGACCGCATCAACGGATACCTCGTCATGTGCGAGGTTCTCAACGCCGACGGCAGCCCCCACCGAACGAACGGCCGCGCCACCATCAACGACGACGACGANGACTTTTGGTTTGGTTTCGAGCAGGAGTACTTCCTCTGGGACCCAGAGACCAACCTCCCCCTCGGCTTCCCACGCGACCAAACGCCTCAAGGCCAGTTCTACTGCTCTGTGGGCGCCAAGAACGCGTTCGGCAGAGACATCATTGAGGCCCATCTTGACATGTGCCTGGAAGCCGGTCTGAACGTTGAAGGCATCAACGCGGAGGTTGCCGCAGGCCAGTGGGAATACCAAATCTTCGCCAAGGGCGCCAAGGACGCCGGCGACCAGATCTGGGTTTCTCGATACCTCGCAGAGCGCAACGCCGAAAAATACGGATTGGCCATTGACTGGCATCCAAAACCCCTCGGCGACACCGACTGGAACGGTTCGGGAATGCACGCCAACTTCAGCGACGGACGCATGCGCGACGAGGGCGGCGAGAAGCTCCTGTCGGAGATTTGTGAAGCGTTTGGCAAGAACATCAAGAAGCACATCGACGTGTACGGCGCTCACAACGAAATGCGACTGACCGGAAAGCACGAGACGCAATCGATTCACGAGTTCTCGTACGGTGTCTCGGACCGCGGAGCATCCATTCGAATCCCAATCGGCACCATTGAGGACGGCTGGAAGGGCCGACTTGAGGACCGACGCCCGGCTTCAAACGGTGACCCCTACAAGATCGCAGCGGTCATCATTGAGACGACCAANTCGGCTTACTGAACCTCAGCAACCACCGCTTCGCGGCGGCGCAGTCGCTGAACGCCGATGAGGACGGCGAGGATCACCACGAGGGTGAACACGTTCGCCACGATCATCGCCGTCGATTCGATGAGAACGCCGTAAAGAAGCCACAGCGACAAAGCGACGGTGACCACGGTGAAGGTGGTCAGCGAGATGCCTTCGTGCTGCTCGTGCACCCAGACGTCCCGTATCTGAGGAATCCACGCAACGATGCCCAGCCCACCGGCCAGCAGGCCGATGGCTTCAATCCACGGTTCGGCCATGGATGCTTGGCCTTCGCCAACCGGTTTCAAGGCTTCTGGAGCNCCTGTCCAAGATGCTCGTTCAGCGACGGGGTTGAGAGGTTGATCGACGCCACGGTCGACCANGGGATGTCCTCAGGTGCTTTTCTTCCCACGACGTGCATGCGCATCGTGGTCCCGTACGGAAGACTGGCTTCGATTCGACGTTCACCTGCCGCCAGGTTGAGTTTGCTGGGTTTGGACGAGAGAAACCCACGCCACCCTCTGGGGTGACCAACCTCGCCCAGCAACGGGGTTCGCCGTCCGGACTGCCATTCGTCCACGGCTTGCCCCAACCCAAGGTTGAGCACGTCGCCTTTGCAGATCAGCCCTCCGTTCAGCTCCACCTCGTCCCACGTTCCGAAACCCGCCACGGTTTCGGCCAGCGCTTCGTTGAGTTTCCCGGGGTGTTCGCTCTCGAGGAGTTCAATGAACCCTGCCTCGTCCTTGACGATGCTGCCCAGGTCCATCACGCTGGCTGGCCAGTCCAGGTTTCGATTGGTGAACGCCAGCACGACGCGCACGTCGATTTCATCGGCGCGCGCCACGCGTTCGTGATGCATGGCGAGGAGCATGCGAGCCTTTCTGGAAATGCGTTGATTCACGGTGCTGTGGTTGTGGGTCGTCCCGTTCTTTCGATGCTGAATGAATTCTTCGTTTTGCATTGATTTCAAACGAGCCCGACCAGTGTTTCTGCTCAACGACCAGCATCGTGTTTCCTCCCACCACAACCATGTCGATTTCCCGCTTGCCCCCTTGCTCAACGTCTGGAATTCGGACCGATTCGAAAATGCGCCAGCCGTTGGCCTTTCCCGCAGCCCGACTGATCTTGGCCAGTCGCTGTTCGGCAAGCTCCCCCGCGCGATGAATCTCGTCGGGAGGATGGAATCGCCGCCGTTCCCGCCACCAGGTCCATCGCTGACCGATTCTCATGCTCTCACCGCAGAAGTTCGGCCACGCTGTCGACGATGATGCTTGGACGCTGTTCGGCCCCTCTCGGCAGGGCTTCAACGTCTTCACGGGTTGCTTCGCCGGAAAGAACCAGCACGCCGACCACACCGGCCCGCGTGGCCATCGCCATGTCGGTGTAGAGTCGGTCGCCGACCATGGCGCAACGTTCTGGTTTGAGCCCCAAGGCTTCGATTTTATGCAGAATCATCCCTGCGTTTGGTTTGCCGGTGATGTGTTCCGGATCAGCGCCCGTCGTCGCTTTGAACATCGCCAGGTAGGCACCGACGTCGGGCAGACCACCGTCAGGACTCGGGCAGACCATGTCGGGATGGCTTGCGACCAGCGGCACACCTGCGTGCATGTGGATGCTGGCTTGAGCGATTTTCTCGTAGGTCAGCTCCGTGTCGTAGCCGAGAACCACGTACTCTGGGTCGGCACTCTCGGTGCTGACGCCGATGGCCTCCACCATGCTTCGCATGCCTTCGGTACCGACCAGCCACGTTTTCGTGATGCCGTTCTTCTGCAGCCAGGCCAGCAGGTCGTGGGTGGACAGCAGGACGTCGTCTTCGGTGGCTTCAAGACCGAGGGCGTGGAGTTTGGTGAGGTACTGGGCGACCGATTTTGAGGAGTTGTTGGAGAGAAAATACCGCTGGACACCTTGCGATTTGCATCGCTCGAGAAACGCCTCGGCGCCTTCGATGAGTTCACCTCCAAGGTAAATCGTACCGTCAAGGTCGAGAAACACGGCATCGATGCCCGAGAGGGATGCGTCCATGGTGCTGCCTTAGAACATCAAGGTCTTGAACATGAACCATGGGGAGTGAAGGTTTTCCTGCGCTTCTTTGCTGGCGATCATCTCCGTCATCATCTCCTGGATGGCCGGTTTTTTGGCGGCTTTGCCGACGAACCAGTTCAGCAACCATCCGCGACGACTCATTTTCTGCATCCGGTATGAATTGGTCAACTCCGGGCCGAGCGCTTTCCACAACGCCTCCTGATAGGCTTCAGGCGACTTTCCCTGCATGATGTGATGAGCCGCCATTTCACCGCTGACCAGTGCGTTGCCCACCCCTTCGCCGCTGAAGGGGTCGACCAGCGACGCTGCGTCGCCCACGAGGTAGATGCCGTTGCTTGCCGAGCGGCGAGGCTGTCGATGTGCTTTCTTGCGAGGGGAACCAAACGGAAGCTGCCAGCCTTTGCCCGAGCCGGCGATCATGCTGGCGTTGGCGAAGCGGTCTCTGAACAGCGGATGTTCGGCGATGACTTCGGCCTGAAGCGCCTTCAGTTTCTTGGACTGCTTGTCCAGCAGGGACATCACCATGCCGATGCCGACGTTGACCACGCCTTCAGCGACCGGGAAGAGCCAGAAGTAGCCGGGAATCACGGTGTCGACAAAGTGAATTTCAATGTCGCCAACGTTGTCCTCGCACCCCTTGACGCCGCGCCAGTACTCCCTGTAGCCTGCGCAGTAGTGGTCACGGTCCATCATCGGCTCCTCGTAGGTTTCCTCAAGCATGGATTTTGCCACCGGGCAGCGGTAGCCCGCAGCGCCGACGACGTTCGGGGCGTGGTAGGTGAGCTCCGTGCCGTTTCGTCCACCGACTCGGACGACAACACCCTTGGCGTGGCGTTGACTTCCGCTTCCTTTCCCCGGGTCGTCACCGCCCTTTCCGTCGTCGTAGAGAACCTCTCGCACATCACCGCCCTGAAGCACGGCGCCGCCAGCGTCTCGAACCAGCTGTTGAACCTGGTTGAACAACAGATGGTCAAATTGCTGGCGCGGCAGGGAGTAGCCGGCCTCCAAGCGCTGTACGTCTTCTTCGGGCAGTGCGACCCGGACGTTGTGGCCCTTGGGTGAAGAGAACACGATGCCGGTCACGCGAAAGTGAGGTGTGGCTTCCAATGTCTCTTTCACGCCCAATTCTTTGACGTGGCTGAGGGACTTTCCACCCACGGCGTCACCGCAGATTTTGTCGCGCGGCCACGTCTCTTTTTCGATGAGAAGAACGCGTTTTCCTTCCATGGCCAGGTAGCCGGCCGCCGCAGATCCGCCGGGGCCTCCCCCAACCACGATGGCGTCAAAGGTTTCTCCGTCACTCGGAGCAGGCCCGGAATCAATGGGCTGCTTCCACACGACCTCGGCGCCGGTGCGTGGCTCCCCCATGGCGTGGATGGAGCATGGGCACCCTTTGAGGCTATGCTTCTCCAAGGTTCAGGCACCACCATGCTCATCACCTGCAGGGCGTTCCCGAGACCATGGATGGGGGCGGCGTAAATCCGGTGACGCCGTTCGTTCCCCAGCGACGAAAAGCGGCGATGGTCCTCCTGGTCGTGACGCTTGTTTGGGGCGCGACCTTCATTTGGATGAAGCAGGCACTGAATGCGTTGGAGGTTGAGATCGAGACGTTTGGTACCTTTCCTGTCGTGGCGTTTCTGGTCGCTTTGCGCTTTTCCATCGCCATGGTGCTCGTTCTCATCGCCTTTCCAAAAACAATGGCAGGACTGAAGTCAGCGCCCGTCTGGAAGGGCGGGGGCATTCTGGGAGGGCTGATGCTCGTCGGGTTCGTGAGCCAGATGGTGGCCCTCAACGACATCAACCCGTCCACGTCGGCGTTTCTCACCTCGCTGTACGTGGTGATGACGGCTTTGCTGACCGCCCGCTTGAGCCAGCATCCACCGCGTCGAGCCCTGTATTGGGGCGTCCTCATGGCGACGATCGGAGCTGGGTTCATCGAAGGACCCCCGCACCTGTCGTGGGGTGCGGGCGAACTCATCACCGTCGCGTGCGCTCTTTTCTTTGCGTTGCACATCATCTTCACGCAGAAGCTGACCCTGGAACTCGACCCTCTGATGCTGACGCTGACCTCGTTCATCGTCGTCGCGGGCGGCTCTCTGTTGCTGACGCTTGGCTCGTCGAGCGACTCGTTCACCATGATGGCGGACGTTGTGCGTCGGGATGGCGTCATGGAACCCATCTTCCTTTTGGGCTTGGGCGGGTCGTTCTTCTGCCTCGTCGCCCTGAACATGTTCCAGCGCCACATGCATCCGGTTCAAGCGGCCATCATCTACGCCTTTGAGCCCGTGTGGGCCACCTTGTTCGGTTTGGGCCTCGGACTTGTCGATTGGACGTGGTGGATTCCGTTCGGCGGAGGGGTCCTTTTGCTAGGAAACATCATCGTGGAAATTACATCCCCAAACGAGGAGACTGAAAGCACGTTGCAGGAGGCGGAGTAGAATGGTTGAAGGGGCGTGGTTCGTTCGCCAAAGCGGAGATACGCATGACGGACAAACAACATCCATCCCGCTTTGCAACCGATGCTGTTCACAGCGGAACGCAACACATCGGTGACGCCGTCAACACCCCCATTTTCCAATCCTCCACGTACAAGCTCACCGATGAGCGCTACGCCGGTTGGGCTGCGGGTGCTCAACACACCCTCCTGTACGCCCGGCTCTCCACGGTCAACTCCGATGCGGTCGCTCAAAAATTGATGGCGCTCGAGGGCGGAGAAGACGCTGAGACCTTTTCATCGGGCATGGGGGCCATATCAGCGACGCTGATGGCCCTGCTCAACCAGGGCGACCACATGGTCGCCAGCGCCGACATTTACGGCGGAACCTACGGACTTCTGACCGAGGAATTCCCTCGTTTTGGTATTTCGACCACGATGGCCGACATGCGAGACCCGGCGTCCTACGAGGCGGCCATTCAGGAGAACACGAAACTTCTGTACATCGAGACGCTGACCAACCCCGTGCTCAAGGTCTGCGACATCGAGGCGATGGCCGACGTTGCGAAGCGACACAACCTGCTCCTCCTCATCGACAACACCTTCGCATCGCCGTGGGGGTGCAAACCGNTGGACATGGGCGTCGACCTCGTTCTGCACTCCACGACAAAATACCTCGGCGGCCATTCGGACATTCTGGGCGGTGCCGTGGTCGGTTCGAAGGACCTCATCGCTCAAATCTTCATGCGAAAGGTGCACTTCGGTGCTGCACCCGACCCTCATTCGTGCTACCTGCTCGAGCGCGGGATGCGCACCTTGGACGTTCGAATGCCTCGCATTTGCGACAACGCGTACAACCTGGCCGTTCGCTTGGAAAACCACCCAGCGATCGAGCGCGTGTACCACTCCAAACTTGCCAGTCACCCCGACTTTGAAATCGCCGAGCGTATTTTGCCCAACGGGTCGGGCATGATCGCGTTCGTGGTGAAAGGTGGAGACGATGCGGCGCTCAAGTTCATGCGAAACCTCAATCTCATCTACGAGGCGACGAGTTTGGGCGGCGTGGAATCGCTGATCGAATGCCCGTTCAACTCCAGTCACATGTTTGTGCCTGAAGACGTCCGCATGGAAGCGGGGGTGGTCCCTGGTTTCGTTCGCCTGAGCATCGGCATTGAGGACGTTGAGGATCTTTGGAGCGACATCGAAGGTGCGCTCGGCTCGCTGTAGGTGAAGTTGTGATCGGCACGGCGGTCGGCGTTTTCCTGTTTCTGTACGTGGGGTACTGCTGGCGCGAACAAGGGATCCACACGCGCAACGAGGGCTGGAAAACGCGAGAAGAAGCGCCGAGGACCTTTGTCTGGACCATGTGGTTCTACGTCATCTTCGCATTCGTGTTGATCGTCGCTGATGCTTTGAATCTGAACGGCAAAGCAGGACCGTAGGCCCGCCGAGCTTGATTCAGGCTTCACCGGTGGTGGTCTTGAGCCTCTCGAAGGCGGCGTTCCAATCGGCTTGCAACCCCGTCAACGTTTCTTCCTTTGCATCGAGCAGTTGTTTGCCAATGTTCCACAACTCGCCGGTTGGGACGGCCCACACGCCACCTCGGTCCCTTGCGTTGGATTCAAAGTGCCATTCTTGGCCGCCCGACCGGCCCACCGCCACCAACCAAGCCCAGGATGCCGCTGCTTGGTCGAGGGTGGCGTGCCTTGAGGTGGCTTTGCGCTCCACCGAACCCATGCCTTGGGTCAAACCTGCCACGATGTAGTCGTGAATCATGGTCGTAGCCACGCCGCTGTCGTCGTGAGGNGGGAACCTTGCCTTCTGTTGCGCCAGCGCCTTGGCCGCATCCAATCCCTTGAGGAATTTTCCAAAGGGTTTGGGCGAGTCCCGTTGCTCTTCCCAGATGCTCCTCGCATCCTCCCCTTCCAAACCGAGGGCAGCCAACGCCTCCCATCCGTGGGTGGCCCAAAAAGCGGAGAGGACGTCCCCGCACGTGGCGGATTTCATGACTCGAGTGCAGCGATCGTCGCGTTGTTCCGGACTGCCTTTGGCTTCGATTCGCAAGCCTGCGGCGTCTTCGTGAGGGTCGGCCACCNCAAGCCGCAGGATCTCAGCGGCCAGCAAACGCTCCTCGGCCGATCCGTTGTGGTCCTTCAGGGCGTCCTGCAGTGCTTCGGCGGAGGTACCGTCCAACCAAGACTCCCCCACAAGGACGCCCTCATCGATGCCTTCCATCACGGTCTGCTTCATCGCCGACGAGACGATGCCTTCGTTCATGGTCAGGCCCTGCCAGGCGTCGACAACTTTGCCAATCCCCTCAACGCACGTTTCGGGAAGGGGCCGGTCGGCCGGCCATCCTCGGGGCGTCCAGACGGCGTCCAGCGACAGAATGGACGGGAGGATGGGTGGGAGCATGGACAGGGCGAGGTGATGGACGAACGGAGCATCCTTTTTCGAGAACGTCTCCAAGGCGTCCAGGCCCAAGCCGACCACGGCTCCTGTGTGGAACCTGAACGCAACGTGACCGTTTGGCGAGTTACCACCCTCCACCAATTGCTTGGCGTCCAACCCTTCGGTGGTCCACACCTTTTGACCGTCGATTTCAGTCATGCTCAAATCAAATCGNGACCGGCTGAGCACGTTCTCCAGCCAGTCGGTCGGTGGTTCTGGTTTGGGGCCCGTGCACACAAAACCACCTTCCCAACTGAAAAAGTACATGCCGCGTCGTGCGTGCTCTTCCCAGGGAAGCATGCGCAGCGTGAGGTTGGCGTAGTTCTGTATGCCAGCGAGGTACCCGGGTTTTCCGTCGCCTCGGCGAACGTACGAGCCCGAACCGAAGGAGCCAGAGTTGAACTGACCGACCATGTTGAACTGCTCGTCGTGGGCAGCGTGGAGCGAGCCGGCGAACGCCTTCGCGACGTCGTCACCTCGCTTGGCCATCATGCGTTTCGAAAGCCATTTCAGGTCGTTCTTCTTCTTGATGATTTTTTCAATTTCCGCCAGCGTTTTGGTGACGGGGTCGGTTCTTCCCCAGCGCAATTTTCCTCCAAACTCCATGGCAGGAAGATGGCTGCGTGGATTTTCCAAGAACTGTCCAAGCTCCCGCTCCAATTTTTTGGCGGTTGCTTCGTTGGCCTGTTTGGTGCCTCGCATCCGGGCCCGTGTCTTTTTTTGACCGGGGAACTCCACTTTGGACGGCGCTGCCACGGTGCTCCCCAACCAAGCCTGTCCCGTGGTTTGGTTTGAGACCTTCGCGTGAAAGCCCTCATGTCGGTGGTCGGTTTGGTTGACCCATGCCGACCGTGACGCTCTTGGGAACCGCCCAAGACGGGGGCCGTCCGCAGCCGGGTTGCCAACGGCCGTGCTGCCAGGACCTCGGTCCGGCCGACGTTCGTCATCCTGTGAGCCTTGGCATCATCGATGAACACGGGAGCGGCCACCTCATCGACGCAACCCGCGCCCTCGGGGACCAACTGCGTCTTTGGGGCCACCCTCCGTTGTCCTCGGTTATTCTGACCCATGCACACGTTGGCCACGTTGACGGTCTCGGCCTGTTCGGCCGGGAAACGCTCAACGCCCGCCGCCTCAAGTTGTACGCCTCCCAATCCATGCACACGCTGATCGAACGGACCCCTCAATGGGCGCTGATGTTGGACCAAGGGGTCTTTGAAACGGAGGTGACCGCCTCTGGGCGCGTCCACGCTCTCTCGGAAACCGTTCGACTGGAAGCGGTCGAGGTTCCTCATCGAGCCGAACTTTCCGACATGCACGCCTTTGTCGTTCGCGGCCCGAACCGCTCGGTGTTGTACCTCACGGACCACGACCGCTGGGACGACACGCTGAACCATCACGACGCTCCGTCCATCCGTGCATGGCTCAAAGAATTGGACGTGGACCTTGCTTTGATCGACGGCACCTTTTGGAGTTCAGACGAGTTGTCCGGCAGGTCCCAACTGGAGGTTCCTCATCCGCCCGTGAGCGAGACCTTGAATCGGCTCGGTCCCCGGCAGAAAGGCGATCCTGAGATTTACTTTATCCACCTCAACCACACCAACCCGGTTCACGACTCTGCATCGGTGGAGCATGCCACCGTGCTCGACCACGGCTGGAAGGTCGGCGAACAAGGAGCAACGTTCACGCTGTGACGGGGTTCATGCCACTGGGCTGGAAAATGAGCATGCTCAGGACCACGGTTACCGTTTCCGTGTTGTCGTTGCCGAAAGGACTCCCTTCGTTGGTGTTGAGAGCGACGTCCATGGCGACCGTCCCGACCATCTCCGGTGATTTTCCGAGCGTCGTGAGGATTTCGATGAGCTCGCTTTCCGTTCCGTTCAGCGTGTAGTTGCCTTGGCCTTCACTCGCGTACTGGTCGAGGTCGGTGTTTGGACGGATGGTGCCGACCACCGTGGTCGTGTCGCAGGCCGTGGTGGACTTTGTCGTGTCGTCACTCTCGGAAAGGGGGCCTGCAAGGCCGCTGTAATCAGGGGTTGTGACAACTTCGTCGCACGCCGCAGTGAAGGTTTCGCCCGTATCGGAGTAGGTGATTTTGAGTTCTGCGATCACCACGCCCGTCATGGTATCATCGATCGTCACCTCAAAGGTTTGCGTGTCGCCGTCGGACAGGGTCAGGGTCGCTTCTTCGGTCCATTCGCTGACGGTGTAGGTCAGCTGATACGGATTGTCCCCTTGGGCGTCCTCCGAATCGGGGGCCACGGCCAGATAGGCCCCTTCCAAGCCGCCGAACATCACCAACACAACGGCTGCTCCGACGGCCACCGTTTTTTGCGTTGGAAGGCTGTAGCGTCCAAACGGATTGGGGTTGGATTCGGCTCGTTGGGTGCAGAGAATAAAGTGGGTCGCAAAGGCGGCGCTCATGGCGGGTATGGAGGGAAAGATGTCCTCACCGTAGCCGCTGACACTCCACACGATGACGGCGCTCATGGCGGCCGTCATCATCCAAACGGTGTGTTCGGTGTCGGGCTCGTAACCCATCATTCGAACGAGCAGAAGCGGAACGAAAATGCCCCCAAGGCCGTACACTGCAAGCACGACAAGTGCGAACACCGAATCGCCGAAACCGGGGAACATTTGTCCAACCAAAGCGATCAGGGTGGCAAAGATGGCAACAGCGATGGTCACCATTTTTGTGGTTGCGTGTTCCTGACTCCATTCCGGCTTCACGTCGTCCGTTATGGCGGCCGTGCAGGCAAGCACCTGACTGTCAGCCGTTGACATGGTTGCCGCAAAGATGGATGCCAAAATCACACCCGCCAGGAAAGGATTCAGCACTTCGATGGCCAGCAGGGGTAACCCCTCTTGTGCTTGCGACGCGTCAAGATCGAGGAAAATGGCACGGCACGCCAGCCCGATGATGAACATCAGGGCGATGAACGGCGTCTGCCAGACAAAGAACCAGATGGCAGCCTGCTTGCGGTCGTTGTCGTCCTTGAGGGTCATCACCCTCGACACGACCTGCGGTTGCCCCGCTACGCCCAGACCGCCGAGGAAGAACGCACCGATCCACAACGTGACCCCGAACGTCAAGTCAGCCGGAAACAGGTTCACCATGCCCGGGTCGATGTCCTTCAAGGTCCCGTGGAGGCCGGACAGGCCACCCACCTCTGCAACGGCCACGTAGCACAGAATCGAGGAGCCCACAATCATCACACAGGATTGGGCTGCGTCGGTCCAAATCGACGCCCGAATGCCACCGGCGTAGCAGTATGCGACAACGAGCACGAATCCGATGAGGATGCCCATCACTTCCGACCAGCCCAGCATCGTGCGCAGCGCCACGCCACCAGCCACNAGTTGAGCNGCGGCGTAAATCGCGAGGAAGAAGACGGAGAGCACGCCGGCAAGTTTGGCTTCGGGTGNACCGGCCGTTTTTGACACNAGGGACGAAAGCGAACGCACGCCTCGCTCGCTGCCTTCCTTCTGAATGAATTTGTAAATCCAAATCCAAGCGACGGCNTGGCCGAGGGTGGACACGAGACCGATCCACAAACCCGAATAGCCCTGAATGAAAATGAATCCAATGAACCCGATGAACATGTATCCAGAGTTCCACGTGCTGACGGCGCTCAGGGCGGCCAGAGCGGGGTGCATGCCTCGTCCTGCGACCAGGTAGTCGTCGGTGGTGTCCTGCTTGACGAACATGGACGCCAGTCCGACGCCAGCGAAGATTCCCATGAACAGCAGAAACGAAAGGAGCAAGACGATTTCATCCGGCAATCCAAACACGCTCACTCACCCCGTCTCCAACGAGCGAGGGCCTTCTCTTCAACCTCACCCGTGCTTGCTGGGAATATCAGACAGTTCAACCGGCCGCCGGTTTCGTCACTCAACGCCCCAACGGTGGTGGCCACGATGCTTTGCTCAGGCGTCCCCATGTCCGAGCACAACACGACCTGCATGGCTTCCATCGATTGTTTGAGAAAGTCGGTTTGCATTGACCGTTGAAACGCCGTTGCGGACGCGTCCTCCGCCGAACCATCTGCCTCGTTCGTTTGCATGCTGTGCCACATCATGCCCAGCGAGCGGACCGCATCGGCCGGCGTCATCGGGCGTTGATCTCCGATGCCCTGACCCGTCGGGTCAAGATCGAGGAGGACCAAACTGTGGAGGTTTTGGCTCCAGTTGCTGGCCACGACCTCAAGGGGGGAGGTGGCGATCCAGTTTCCGTAGGGGTAGGTGAACGTGGTTTGCCGTCCAAATTTGTAGTTTGACAGCCCTACGGCTCCGGTGACCAGCGTGGTGATGGACACGCCGTGGAGCACCCTGCATGAAACGCCGACCTCTGCTGCACGAAGTTGGAGGTCGACGTGGGTCGTTGCTTGAAGCGGGTCACCGACCACCAACAACGCCACCAAGGACGATGCCGCCAGCTCAAGCAGTTCCGAGGGGTCTTCGACCTCCGGGCGCATCACGCGTTGAATCGGACCGACCTTTGCTTCCAGTCGTGCCAACTCAGCCTCGGGCCAGAGGGCGGTGTAGGCCTCGTACCGGCGATGGTCGGCAAGCGTGGCGGCCTCCAGTGCTTCAAGCGTCATCCCTTCCATTCGTCCCAGCCCCATGCCGATGAGCAACAGCCCCGTTTTTGGGAGAGAATCAACGTGGGTCTCATTGGCCGCCATGCTCAAACCACCGAGGTGCTTGGAAGGTGCGAGGGCCATGCGTCATTTGAGCGTGCCGAGGAACCAAACACAGGTTTGGCTGGAACGCTGCAAAGCGAACGGGTGGCTTGCTGACACCGGGGTGGTCGCACTGGACGAACACTTGCGGGCGGTTCCGCTCAACGACGCTGCGCCAGGTGCAGACGACGAGCGGTGGGAGGGACATCCGCAGGTCGAGGTGGCTCCGAACGAACAGGGTGCTCAGCACTGGCGAGACCACCTCTCTCCCGAACTCCAAGCACTTCCCGCCTCCGTTTGGCCCAAAGCGTACGAGATTCAGGGGGACGTCTTGTTGGTCAAAGTAGAGGAACATCTTCACCCCCATGCGGATGCCATGGCTGAGGCCATGCTGAAGCACATGCCAAACGTCCGTATTGTATGCGCGGATAATGGAGTCATCGGCGATTACCGCGTCCGTGATTTGCACATCCTGGCCAGTCGAGACGGAAGCATCGAGACCGAAACGTCGGTTCGAGAACACGATGCTGTTGTCCGCGTAGACCCCGCAGGCGTGTACTTTTCAGCCCGCCTTTCTCAACAGCGCCGGACCACCTACGAGCGGGTGGTGGCGTTGAAGGAACGGCTGGGGCGCTCGGTGGTGATCGCCGACCCTTACGCCGGCGTTGGCCCTGCCTTCCCGTTGTTGCTCAAACACGAGGGCTTGGTCCGAGGCTATTTGGCCGGTGATTTGAACCCCCGGGCCGTGGAATTGCTCACCGCCAACCTCGAGCGATGGACTCGCAACAGGACCCCACCATGTTCGCCTTCGACCGTCGTTTGCAAGGACGCTCGTTCGTGGAAGGACGACGAGCATCTTCGGGGCCAGGCGCAGGTGGTGTTGGTGAACCTGCCGCACGACAGTTTCGAACATCTCCCCGATCTGT
>FUFK010049579.1_pt1 | contig 23437 bp, 19 predicted proteins | sample 1021851 | NCBI WGS metagenome assembly FUFK01 (sample SAMEA51879418, study PRJEB19060) | metagenome | reverse complement strand
GGCATTTGTTGGATTCCTGGGGGTTTTGATCGTGGCATTTGTTGGATTCCTGGGGGTTTTAATCGTGTCATTTGTTGCAGCCTTGGAGGTTTTGTTTGAAACATTTACTACATCTTCAATATAGTTAATGTTTTTATTATCAGAGTTTTTAATGTAACTAATCAGGTCTTTTTTTGTTATTCTTCCTGATTTGCCAGTTCCCTTAATTTGATTCAATTCAGCTGATGAAATATTTTCTTTTTTGACAATATTTCGTACTAATGGTGACAAAAAAACATCATCAATTTGTTCAATTTTAGTGNTTTTATTATCGCTTTCNGGCAACATTTCAATATTTGGTATTTCTGCAATTTCTGGTTCATCAACTTTTATTTCCTCATCTGTATTTTTTTCAACATCTGATGTTGTTTCTATGACACAGAGCGTGTCACCTACCTTAACTACATCATTTACTTTAAANCAATGCTCAACAATAACTCCCTCAACTTCTGTTGGTACCTCAGAGTCAACTTTGTCGGTTGCAATTTCTACCACAAAATCATCTGCAGCTACCTCATCGCCAACATTTTTAAGCCAACTAACAATAGTTGCTTCATCAACACTTTCCCCCATTTTAGGTAATGTCAAATTAAATTTTGCCATAGTAAGACAGTAAAATTACCAAATTAAATTTATAAAGATTTATANTTAGTTNTGATCAAAAGGGATACGCTTAACAATACTTCTTCCCAANGTAATTTCATCTGTGTATTCGAGATTATCTCCAACAGAAACCCCTCTGGATATTGTACTGAACTTAATTGAATAATTATTAATCTTTTTGAATATGTAGTAATTAGTTGTATCACCCTCCATAGTTGCGCTCAATGCAAATATAATTTCATTAATATTATTTTTTTTTACCCTATCGATCAATTTATCAATTGTAAGTTGATTAGGACCAACACCGTCTACTGGTGATATCTTTCCGCCAAGAACATGATATAATCCATTGAATTGTCCAGTATTCTCAATGGCCATCACATCTCTGATGTCCTCAACAATACATAATATTGACGAGTCTCTTTTATCATTACTACAGATTCCACATATTGGCTTATCAGATAAATTACAGCATTGTTCACAAAAAAGAATTCCATTTTTCAATGATTTTATCGCAGCAATTAGTTTCATAACATTTTCATCTTTTTCTTTAATTAGATTCAATGCTAGTCTGGTTGCTGTATTTTTACCAATCCCTGGAAGTCTGGATATTTCATCAACTGCATCTTGTAATAATTTTGATGAAAAATTCATTAGGTAAATATATAACTTGATTTTTACAGAACCATAATTAATTATCTTTGAAAATAAGTATTATGAGTTCACCATTGATTCTAAATATAATCGGTATTTATTTTGCAACTTTATTTTTTATATCTCAACTAACAAAAGGAAAATCTGACAGCCAAACTTTTTTTTCAGGAAATAGAAATTCTAAGTGGTATGTTGTCGCCTTTGGTATGGTTGGGGCATCACTGTCTGGAATAACCTTTATTTCAGTTCCAGGTGATGTAGGGGGTATAAATTTCACATACTTTCAAGTTGTAATTGGATATTTGGTAGGATATTTTGTTGTTGCCTATTTACTTCTCCCTATATATTATAAAAGGGGTCTTACATCAATTTATGAGTTTCTTGGTGAAAGATTTGGGAAATTCTCTCACAAAACAGGAGCCTTCTTTTTTTTTATTTCTAGAGTTTTAGGTGCCTCTTTTAGATTATTTCTTGTTGCAATTGTCCTACAAGAATTTGTATTTGATGAATTAATAATACCCGAAAGAATTTTGGGTAGAGAAATAGAGTTTTCAGTTCCTTTTGAGTTAACAGTTACATTTTCTATTCTTCTAATATGGCTTTATACATTTCAAGGTGGCATTAAAACTGTAATTTGGACTGATACAATTCAAACTTTTTTCATGATCCTATCAGTTTTGATCTCAATATTTTTTATCACTAATAGTTTTGATCAAACACTATTTGAATTCTTAAATTCTGAATTCTATTCAAAAAAAAGCCAAGTTTTTATANTTGATGACTTTTATAACAAAAGTTACTTCATGAAGTCCTTTTTAGGAGGAATGTTCATTACAATCTGTATGACAGGATTAGACCAAGATATGATGCAAAAAAATTTAACATGTAAAAACCTTAGCGATGCTCAAAAAAATATGATTGTGTTTAGTTTNGTTCTTGTATTTGTAACTTTTATATTTTTGGTTTTAGGCTCAATTTTATTTAAATATGTTGAAATTAATGAGNTTCAAATTCCAGAACTAAATGGTCGTCCAAATACAGATTTATTGTTTCCTTTAATTGCCTTCAGTGGTGATTTTGGTTTTGTATTACCCATAGTATTTCTAATTGGACTGATTGCTGCTGCTTACAGTAGTGCAGACAGTGCCCTAACATCACTAACAACTTCATTTTGTGTTGACTTTTTAAACATAGAACGATACAATCAAAAAAAACAAAAAAAAATAAGAGTAATAATTCATGTATTGATGAGTATTATTTTACTCCTAACTATAGTTGTTTATAAAAACCTTCTNAGCACAAGTGTAATTGATAGCTTGTTAATTATTGCGGGATTTACTTATGGTCCCCTTCTTGGACTATTTAGCTTTGGGATTTTTACAAATCATAAAATATACGACAAGTATAGCATAATCGTTTGTATACTTTCTGTGATTTTCACAAGTTTAATATTTTATGACCCTTTATCGGTTTTTGAAAAATATCAAATTGGCTATGAACTTTTGCCAATTAATGGATTAATCACATTCTTGGGCTTGTATTTGATAAGAAACACTACCACTTAATTACAGCACTTCCCCAAGTGAAACCACTACCAAAAGCAGCCAATACAACAATATCATTCCTTTTTATCAAATTAGATTGGTATGCTTCAGTCAAAGCAATTGGAATTGAAGCAGCAGTAGTATTACCATATTTCATGATGTTGTTAAAAACTTGAGAATCGGAGAGTTTTAATTTTTTTTGAATAAATTGACTTATCCTAAGATTTGCTTGATGAGGAATAAGCAATGAAATATCCTCTGTATTTAAATTTGAATATTCTAAACCCTCTTTAATTACTTGCTCAAACCTTACTACTGCATTTTTAAACACAAAATTTCCATTCATGTATGGCCAATATGACTCATCAGTTTGATCAGATTTTATTTTATCAATCCAATGGGTAGTTGCTGGTTTAATAACTGCTAATTCTTCAGCATATTTTCCCTCTGAGTGGAGATGNGTNGATAANATGCCATTTTCTGATTTAGTNGANGAAATTANNGCAGCNCCAGCACCATCACCAAAAATTACTGANACTGATCTGCCTTTTGTTGATTTATCCAATCCTCCAGAATGAATTTCACTACCAACAAGCAATATATTTTTATACATTCCCGACTTAATGTACTGATCGGCAATCGATAAACCATAAATGAATCCTGAACATTGATTTCTAACATCTAGGGCACCAATTTCCTTGATGCCAAGATTTCGTTGTAAAAGTACACCTGAGCCGGGGAAATAGTAGTCTGGGCTTAANGTAGAGAAGATTATAAAATCAATATCATTCTTATCGATCCCAGCATCTGCTATTGCCTTTTCAGCTGCATATGTACCCATGAGAGAGGTTGTAAGCTTTTTATCACCAACCCATCTTCTATTTTTGATTCCGGTCCTTTCAGAAATCCAATCATCGGAGGTTTCCATGAGTTTAGATAAATCATCATTCGATACAATATTTTCTGGGACAAAAAAACCTAAGCCTGTTATTTTTGATCTAAACATAGCATTTGCAATTTAATCAAAATTGTCATTTTGTCGGTATTTTTTGTTTGGTATATGATTTGAAAATATATTTGAAAAAAAAAATTATGGCAAAAGGAAAAATTAATGTTTCAGTTGAAAATATTTTCCCCTTAATTAAAAAGTTTCTGTACAGTGATCATGAAATTTTTTTAAGGGAATTGATATCCAACGCTACAGATGCAACTTTGAAGTTAAAACATCTATCTAACATAGGTGAATTTAAAGATGACTACGGGGACCCTATAATTGAAGTCAAGATAGACAAGAAAAATAAAAGACTACACATCATTGATCAGGGAATTGGAATGACTGGCGATGAAATAAAAAAATATATTAATGAAGTTGCTTTTTCTGGAGCAGAGGAGTTTTTAGAAAAATATAAAGATTCTGCCAAAGACAGTGGTATAATTGGTCATTTTGGTTTGGGCTTTTACTCAGCATTTATGGTTTCAGATTCAGTAGAAATCATTTCAAAATCACATAAAAAAGATCCTGCTGTACATTGGAAATGTGATGGATCTCCAGAGTATTCACTTACAAATGCTAAAAAAACTGATCGTGGAACAGAAATTATTCTTAATATTTCAAAAGATTCAAAATCATTTTTAGAAGAAAACACGATAAGGGAACTTCTTAAAAAATATAATCGCTTCATGCCAGTTCCAATTAAGTTTGGACAGAAAGAAGTTTCAAAAAAAGTTGGTAAAGGAAAAAATGAGAAGGAAATTAAAGAAACTGTTGATGATATAATCAATATAACTGAGCCAACTTGGACTAAAAAACCTAAGGATTTGAAAGATGAAGATTACAATAAATTTTACAAAGATTTGTACCCAATGAATTTTGAAGATCCACTTTTTAATATCCATTTAAACGTTGATTATCCATTTACACTAACTGGAATATTATTTTTTCCCAAAATCAAGAATGATATAAATATTCAAAAAGATAAAATTCAGTTATTCCAAAATCAAGTTTTTGTAACTGACAATGTGGAAGGAATTGTTCCAGAGTTCTTAACACTTTTAAGAGGAGTAATAGACTCCCCTGATATACCTTTGAATGTCTCAAGAAGTTACCTTCAAGTTGACTCTGCTGTTAAGAAAATATCAAACTATATCACTCGAAAAGTAGGAGATAAATTAAACTCCTTAGCTAAAAAAGATAGGAAAAAATATGAAGAAAAATGGAATGACATAAAAATTATCATTGAATATGGAATGCTAAGTGAAGATAAATTTTTTGAAAAATCTGACAGCTTCTCAATCTATCCTGATACAAATAATAATTTTTACACGTTCGATGAGCTCATTAAGGATATTAAAAAAAGTCAAACCGACAAGGACGGTAAGACTATTATTCTGTATGCATCAAATGTTGATGAACAGGATTCATATATTAAAGCAGCTGAATCGAAGGGATATAAAGTTCTTTTGCTAGACTCACCAATTGTACCTCATTTGATTCAAAAACTGGAATCAAAAAAAGAAAATATCTCATTTGCTAGAGTTGATTCTGACTCAATTGATAATTTAATTAAAAAAGAGGACAACATTATTTCAAAGCTGGATGATAAAGAAAAGGATAAGTTAAAAACTTATATTGAAGAAGTTATTCCAAAAGANAAATATACAATACAATTAGAAGCTTTAGATAGCAAAGAGCTCCCATTTATTATAACTCAACCTGAGTTCATGAGAAGAATGAAAGATATGCAACAATCTGGTGGAAACAATATGTTTGGATCTATGCCAGAAATACACAATGTAATTGTCAATGTAAATAATGAATTAGTAAATACAATTTTTAATTCAAAATCTAAAGCAAAGAGAGAAAGGTTAATAAAACAATCCCTAGATCTTGCAAGATTATCACAAAACTTACTGAAGGGTGAAGAACTTACATCATTTATCAAAAGAAGCTTTGATATCATTAAATAATGAAATGAGATATTTTTTAGTTTTATTTTTTTTGTTTTTAAGTTGTTCAAAAACTGAGAATTTAAATAATTTCTCACTACTTGTCAAAGTTGATGGATTAAAAAAAGGAACTCTCTATCTTGAAAAGTTTAGTGATTCTAGTTTATTTAAAATTGACTCTGGATATTTTAATGGTAATAATTCAGTTGAATTTAAGGGNAAAATAGAAGGTCCTGAANTCATGATACTTTCTCTGACTTATGAAAATGANTTGGACCCGAAACAACTTCCTTTTTTTATTGAAAAATCAGAAATTANTGTAAAAACTCGTTTAAAAGACTTTGGTTACAAGGTTTATTCAAAAGGATCTAAAAATGATTCTATCTACAGAGAATANCTTGAAATAAATAAAAAATTTAATAATGAAAANTTAGATTTAATTTCCAAATCTTTAGAGTTTAAGAAGCTTNATGATNTAGATTCAATTAATTTCTATGATGAAAAACTTACAAATGCGAACAAAAGGCAATTTCTACATAATGCAAACTTTGCAATAAGACACTCTGAATATACAATAGCTCCATATATTGCAATTACAGATTTAAGAGAATCCAACANAATTNTNGATACAATCTANAANAGTTTGNACGANAGGATTAAAAAATCAAAATATGCTATGGAACTGAAATCTCTTATTAATTAGCCAGAATATTCAACATAATTTCTTGGTGTCTCATAAAGTACAATACTCAATTTACAATCTATTTTTATTGCACTTTTTAATTTATTCCAAATAAATATTGCAAGATTTTCAGTTGTTGGTATTATATCCTTGAAATAGGGAATATCAAGGTTGAGATTTTTATGATCCAATAAGTCTTCAACTTCTGTTTTAATTATTTTCTTCAAATCTGATAAATCCATAACCATTCCTGTTTTAGGATTAATTTCGCCAAGTATTTTTACTATTAATTCATAATTATGACCATGGAAATTCTCATAACTACACTTTCCAAAAATTTCAAAATTTTCATCCTTTGATAAACTTGGATTATAAAGTTTATGAGCAGCGTTGAAATGAGCTTTTCTACAGATTGTTATTTTCATAATCTAAAAAATATAAGGAATAGTCTTTAACTATTTTTTTTAACCAAAAAGTAAATTTAGTAGGATTTTCTGCAATTTCAAGCAGAAGTTGTTTGAAATTGATCCACCTAAAATCTGATGCCTCATCTGTGTTTAGTGTTGGGTCAGAATTATATTTTCCAAAAAAAACATGATCATATTCATTTTCAACTAAACCATTNTNAAAATTGGTTTTATATATAAATGAAAAAACCTCTTTCAAATTTGTCTCAATACCCATTTCTTGGGTCAATCTAAGATTGGCATACTCGCTAATTGATTTATCGTTATAGGGATGACTACAACAAGTATTTGACCACAAACTAGCAGAATGATACTTTGATTCAGCTCTTTTTTGTAATAAGATCTCATTTTTATCATTAAAAATAAAAATTGAGAAGGCTCTATGAAGTAATCCTTTTTTGTGAGCTTCTAACTTATCTTCCGTCCCAATCTCATTGTTTTTTTCATCAACTAAAACAACTCTATTGAACATTTAACTACGCTTCTCCTTTTGGGCCAAAATTAATTGGAATATTTTCAAACTCAAAACCTTCAATTTCACCAAAGTTTTTCTCGAACCTTGAAATATTTTCTTTTAGAGCTCTTAAAAACTTTTTTGCATGTTGTGGGGTTAATATCAAACGAGAGCAAACTTTTGCTTTAGGGGAACCCGGCATTATGTTTACAAAATCTAACACAAATTCAGTAGGTGAATGATTTACAATAACTAGGTTAGAGTACTGTCCTTGAGCAGTCTTTTCGTCGAGTTCAATATTAATGTTTTTTGTCTTTTCACTCTTCATTGTATCTTATTCTTTTATCTTCNAGCATNTCTTTGTATTCATCAACATATCCTACAATCATATCACCNTANTCTCTGTTTCCAGTACCAGCAGGAATTTTATGACCAACAATAACATTTTCTTTTAGACCCGAGAGNTTATCAACCCTACCATTTACCGCAGCTTCATTGAGNACTTTTGTTGTTTCTTGAAAAGATGCAGCTGAAATGAATGATTTTGTTTGAAGAGATGCTCGAGTTATTCCTTGTAAAATAGGTGTTCCAGTAGCATTCACAGCATCACGTGCAACAACAGGATTTTTATCTTCTCTTTTCAAAACAGAATTTTCTTCTCTTAATTCGCGTGCAGAAACAATTTGACCTTCACTCATGTTAGAGGAGTCACCTACAGACTCAACAACCTTCTTACCAAATAGAGTATCATTTTCATGAATAAACTCATTCTTATGAACAATCTGTCCTTCAAGGAAAATAGTATCACCCGAATCTTGTATTTGGACTTTTTGCATCATCTGTCTAATAAGTACTTCAAAGTGTTTATCATTAATTTTTACTCCTTGTAGTCTGTAAACCTCTTGAACCTCATTTACTAAATATTGTTGTACCGCTGATGGTCCTTTAATATTCAAAATATCATTAGGTGTGATAGAACCATCCGAAAGTGGCATACCAGCTTTAACAAAATCATTTTCTTGAACAAGAATTTGATTAGAAAGTTTAACTAGATATTTCTTAATCTCACCTGTCTTAGCCTCAACAATAATTTCTCTGTTTCCTCTTTTGATTTTTCCAAAGGAGACCACTCCATCAATTTCACTAACAACTGCAGGATTGGATGGGTTCCTGGCCTCAAACAACTCTGTAACTCTTGGTAGCCCACCAGTAATATCACCAGATTTAGCAGATTTTCGAGGTATTTTAACTAAAATTTTGCCAGTTTCTACCTTTTCGGAGTCATCAACAATAAGATGAGCGCCAACAGGAAGGTTATAGGTCCTTAATAATTTACCCTTAGAGTCTTTAACATGTAATGTAGGGATTAGTTTCTTATTTCTTGACTCTGATATTACTTTCTCTCTAAATCCAGTTTGCTCATCAATTTCAACTTGATATGTAATTCCTTGTTCAATATTTTCATATTCAATTTTACCTGAGAATTCAGAAATGACAACCCCATTATATGGATCCCATTTGCAAATTAATTCGTCTTTCTTAATTTTTTTGCCATTTTTCACAAAAATAGAGGCCCCATAGGGAATAATATTCGAGCTTAAAACAATACCTGTTTTATCATCAATAATTTTGATTTCACAAGTTCTTGAAATGACTAAATCAATTTGATTTCCTTCATTATCATTTGATTTAACAGTCTTCAAATCTTCAATTTCAGTTGTACCATCAAATTTAGATAGTAATTGATTTTCCTCAGAAATATTTCCAGCAATACCTCCAACATGGAATGTCCTAAGGGTTAACTGAGTTCCGGGTTCGCCAATTGATTGAGCTGCAATAACGCCAACTGCTTCACCAATCTGAACCATTTTTCCAGTAGCTAAATTTCTACCATAACATTTAGCACAAACCCCTNTTTTTGCCTCACAGGTTAGAGGAGATCTAACCTCAATCTGATCTAAAGGCGAATCCTCAATTAATTTTGCTTCTTTCTCTCCNATTTCTTCACCAGCTCCAATGATTAATTNATTGTCGATTGGATTATATACATTGTACAATGAAACCCTTCCTAGAATTCTATCTTCTAAAGTTTCTACTATCTCTTCATTTTTCTTTAGTGCAGAAACAGTTAATCCTCTAAGTGTATTACAATCATCAATATTAACAATTACATCTTGAGCAACATCAACAAGTCTCCTAGTAAGATATCCGGCATCAGCAGTTTTTAGTGCTGTATCAGCAAGACCTTTTCTAGCACCATGCGTTGAAATAAAGTATTCTAGGATAGAAAGGCCCTCCTTAAAATTAGATAAAATAGGGTTTTCAATAATTTCACCTCCACCAGATGAAGATTTCTTTGGTTTTGCCATTAATCCTCTCATACCAGTCAACTGTCTGATTTGTTCCTTAGAACCTCTTGCTCCTGAGTCGAGCATCATGTAAACTGAATTGAAACCTTGTTTATCTTCACTNATTCTTTTCATTGCAAGTTCAGTAAGTGCAGCGTTTGAAGATGTCCAGACATCAATAACCTGGTTGTACCTTTCATTATTTGTAATAAGTCCCATGTTGTAGTTGGAGATTATAGAATCCACCTCCTTATTAGCAGCACCAATCATTTCGCTTTTTTCACCAGGTATTATGATATCACCTAAACTAAATGAAAGACCTCCTCGGAATGCAAAACCAAACCCCATATCTTTAATTTGGTCCAAAAATTCAGCAGTTTCAGGAACACTCGTCATCTTTAAAATTCTACCTATAATATCTCTTAATGATTTTTTGGTAAGAACTTCGTTTATATAACCAGCTTTTTCTGGAACAACTTCATTAAACATAACTCTACCAACAGTTGTTTCAATGATTTTATTGACTAATTCCCCTTTATTATCATAATCTTTAATTCTAAGCTTGATACTTGCATTTAAGTCAACTTTATTCTCATTATATGCAATTGTGACCTCTTCCTGTGAATAAAAAGTAAGACCCTCACCTTTTACAACTTGATCTTTAGTGCTCATCTTCTTTTTAGTCATGTAGTAAAGACCTAAAACCATATCCTGAGATGGAACAGTAATGGGTGAACCATTAGCAGGATTTAAAATATTGTGAGATGCTAACATCAACAGTTGAGCTTCAAGGATTGCTTCAGGACCTAATGGTAAATGAACTGCCATCTGATCACCATCAAAGTCTGCGTTAAATGCAGTACAAACTAACGGATGAACCTGTATAGCTTTTCCTTCAATGAGTATTGGTTGAAAAGCTTGTATTCCTAATCTGTGAAGAGTTGGTGCCCTATTAAGTAATACTGGGTGACCTTTTAGAACATTTTCTAAAATATCCCAAACCAAAGGCTCTCTTTTATCAATAATTTTTTTTGCAGATTTGACTGTCTTAACAACACCTCTTTCAATAAGTTTCTTTACTATAAATGGTTTGTAAAGCTCAGCTGCCATATCTTTAGGGATTCCGCATTCGTAAAGCTTCAATGTTGGCCCTCCAACGATTACAGATCTTGCTGAATAATCAACCCTTTTACCAAGAAGATTTTGCCTAAACCTTCCTTGTTTTCCTTTCAGTGAATCAGAAAGTGATTTTAAAGGTCTATTTGCCTCAGTTTTTACAGCAGAGGACTTCCTAGTGTTATCAAATAAAGAATCAACTGATTCTTGCAACATTCTTTTCTCATTTCTTAAAATAACTTCAGGCGCTTTAATTTCAACAAGCCTCTTAAGTCTATTATTTCGTATTATGACACGTCTATATAAGTCGTTTAAGTCAGAGGTAGCAAATCTACCGCCATCAAGCGGAACAAGTGGTCTGAGTTCTGGTGGAATAACAGGGATTGCTTTTAAAATCATCCATTCAGGCTTGTTTTCTTTGTCTTGATTTGCTTCCCTGAACGACTCTACAACCTGGAGTCTTTTTAAGGACTCAGTTTTTCTTTGTTTAGACGTTTCAGTATTAGCTTTGTGTCTTAATTCATAAGATAACTCATCAAGATCTATTCTTGATAGAAGTTCAATGAGACATTCAGCACCCATTTTGGCAATAAACTTATTTGGATCACTATCCTCAAGAAACTGATTTTCTGGGGGTAGTTTTTCAAGAATATTTAAGTATTCCTCTTCAGTTAAAAAATCCATTTTATTTAAAGGATTTCCATCAATATCAAGCCCAAGTCCTGGTTGAACAACCACATACCTTTCGTAGTAAATGATCATGTCTAATTTTTTACTAGGTAGTCCTAACAGATATCCAATTTTATTAGGCAATGACCTAAAATACCAAATGTGAGCTACCGGAACTACAAGGTTTATGTGGCCTACTCTATCCCTCCTCACTTTCTTCTCGGTAACCTCAACACCGCATCTATCACAAACAATACCTTTGTATCTAATTCGTTTATATTTTCCACATGCACATTCATAATCCTTTACAGGCCCGAAAATTCTTTCACAGAAAAGACCATCTCTTTCTGGCTTGTGAGTTCTATAATTAATAGTCTCTGGTTTTAAAACTTCACCTCTTGAGGCTGACAAAATAGTTTCAGGTGAAGCTAATCCTATTGAGATTTTATTGAATTTTTTAGATTTATTTAATTCCATTGTTTGTTTTTATTTATTCCTCTAATCTAATGTCAAGACCTAACCCTTTTAGTTCATGCATTAATACGTTGAATGACTCAGGTAAATTCGCATCTGGCATTCTTTCTCCCTTAACAATTGACTCATATGCCTTTGCTCTTCCAATAACATCATCAGATTTAATTGTTAGGATTTCCTGGAGTGTGCTGGATGCACCGTAAGCCTCTAAGGCCCAAACTTCCATTTCTCCAAATCTTTGACCACCAAACTGAGCTTTTCCTCCAAGTGGTTGCTGAGTAATTAACGAGTAAGGACCAATTGATCTTGAATGCATTTTATCATCAACCATATGTCCAAGCTTTAACATGTATATTACCCCTACGGTTGCAGGTTGATCAAACCTCTCACCTGTTCCTCCATCATACAAAAATGTATGACCAAACTTGGGTACTCCAGCTTCATCAGTCAACTCGTTAATTTCATCAATGGTTGCTCCATCAAAAATTGGAGTGGCATACTTTTTCTTTAAGTTCATACCTGCCCATCCCAAAACAGTTTCGTAAATTTGACCTATATTCATTCTTGACGGTACACCGAGCGGGTTTAATACAATATCAACGGGTGTTCCATCTTCTAAAAATGGCATATCTTCCTGCCTAACTATTCTAGCAACAATACCTTTATTACCATGCCTTCCAGCCATTTTATCCCCAACCTTAAGCTTTCTTTTCTTTGCAATGTAGACCTTTGCCAATTTCATTATTCCAGAGGGAAGTTCATCACCAACAGTGATAGTAAATTTTTCTCTTCGCAACATACCTTGCAAATCATTTTCTTTAATTTTATAATTATGTAATAATGTTTTTGCTAGGGAATTAATTTTTTTGTCAACACTCCAATTAGCTTGAGCAAGATGAGAATAGTCGTCAACTTCATTAAGCAATTTTTGGGTATACTTTTTACCCTTGGGAATTAATTCCTCACCAAGATCATTAAATACTCCTTGGCATGTTTTGCCACTCAGCATTGAATATAATTTCTCAACAAGTTTTCTTTTAAGTTCATCGAACAACTTATCATATTTTAATTCAAGATTCTTTAATAATTCCTTGTCCTCACTTCTCCTTCTCTTATCCTTAATTGTTCTAGTAAATAATTTTTTGTCTATAACAATTCCCTTGAGAGATGGTGGAGCCTTTAAAGATGCATCTTTTACATCTCCAGCTTTATCACCAAAAATTGCTCTCAATAGCTTTTCTTCCGGAGTTGGATCTGACTCTCCTTTCGGAGTAATTTTACCTATAAGTATATCTCCTGACTTGACTTCTGCACCTATTCTTATCATACCATTTTCATCTAAATCAGTTGTGGCTTCTTCACTTACGTTAGGAATATCACTAGTCAGTTCTTCCATACCTAACTTTGTATCTCTAACCTCAAGTGAGTATTCATCAATGTGGATTGAGGTAAAAAAATCTTCTCTTACAACTTTTTCAGAGATGACGATTGCATCTTCAAAGTTATAACCTTTCCAGGGCATAAATGCTACCTTAAGGTTTCTGCCTAGAGCCAGTTCACCAGCAGAGGTTGCATAACCCTCGCACAGAACTTGTCCCCTTGTAACTTTTTCACCTTTTTTTACAATTGGTTTCAGATTAATACATGTACCTTGGTTTGTTTTTCTGAATTTAATTAAATCATAAACAACTTCATCTGCGTCAAACGAAACTAGTTTCTCGTCTTTTGACTTTTCATATTTTATAATAATTTTCTCCGAATCAACATAGGTTACTGTACCATTGGTCTCAGCATTTAGTAATACTCTGGAGTCGCTGGCAACTTGTTTTTCAAGGCCTGTTCCAACAATCGGACTTTCAGGCTTCATGAGAGGAACCGACTGCCTCATCATATTAGATCCCATCAACGCACGGTTTGCATCATCATGTTCTAAAAAAGGAATTAATGAAGCTGATATGGATGCTATTTGGTTGGGAGCAACATCAATATAGTCAACATCTTTTGGTTCAACAACAGGATAATCAGCCTCTAAACGTGCAATAACTTTATCAGCTAATATTTTTCCATCTTTGGACCTTTCAATATTAGCCTGGGTTATTAGTTTTCCTTCCTCTTCCTCTGCTGATAAATACTTAAAATCATTAATGTCAATTTTACCATTATCAACTTTTCTGTAAGGTGTTTCAATAAATCCAAGGTTATTAACCTTAGCGAAAACACTCAATGATGAAATTAACCCAATGTTAGGTCCCTCAGGTGTTTCAATAGGACATAATCTTCCATAATGAGTATAGTGAACATCACGGACTTCAAATCCTGCTCTTTCTCTTGAAAGACCTCCTGGTCCAAGTGCAGATAATCTTCTTTTGTGAGTCAGTTCTGCCAATGGATTCGTTTGATCCATAAACTGTGATAACTGATTAGTACCAAAGAAAGTATTGATTACAGACGATAATGTTTTTGCATTAATTAAGTCAATTGGAGTAAAGACCTCATTATCTCTAACATTCATCCTCTCTCTAATTGTACGCGCCATTCGAGAAAGACCTACACCAAATTGACCTGAAAGTTGTTCACCAACTGTCCTNACTCTTCTGTTAGATAGGTGATCAATATCATCAATTTCAGACTTTGAATTAATNAGTTCAATCAGAAATTTTATTATTGTAATTATATCTTCTTTAGTTAAAACTAAGTTTTCCATATCAATGTTTAAACCTAGTTTTTTGTTCATTCTATATCTTCCTACCTCACCAAGATTATATCTTTGATCTGAGAAAAAGAGTTTATCTATAATTCCTCGGGCAGTTTCCTCGTCAGGTGGCTCAGCATTTCTCAATTGTCTATAAACATGTTCAACAGCTTCTTTTTCGGTGTTGGTTGGATCTTTTTGTAAAGTATTGTGAATAATTGAGTATTCCGAATTATCATCTTCCAATTTATTAATTAAAACAGTTTTTGTATTTGATTCTAAAATTTTATCAATATTTTCTTTATCAATTATTGTATCCCTATCAAGAATAACTTCATTTCTTTCAATTGAAATAACTTCACCAGTATCCTCGTCCACAAAATCTTCATACCAAGTGTTAAGTACACGAGCTGCTAGTTTTCTTCCTACTATTTTTTTTAACCCTGCTTTTGAGACTTTAACTTCTTCTGCAAGACCAAATATTTCTAAAATATCTTTATCTCTTTCATAGCCAATTGTACGAAGTAGAGTTGTGACAGGTAATTTTTTCTTTCTATCTATGTAGGCATACATCACACCATTTATATCAGATGAAAACTCAATCCAGGACCCTTTGAACGGTATTACTCTAGCAGAATAAAGTTTTGTACCATTAGCATGGAAAGATTGCCCAAAAAACACACCTGGTGATCTGTGTAATTGAGATACAACAACTCTCTCAGCACCATTAATTATGAAGGTACCGCTTTTAGTCATGTATGGAATAACACCCAAGTATACATCTTGCACAATGGTTTCAAAGTCCTCATGTTCAGGATCTGTACAATAGAGTTTAAGCCTAGCTTTTAGAGGAACACTGTAAGTTAATCCTCTTTCGATACACTCATGAACTGAGTATCTGGGTGGATCGACAAAGTAATCTATAAATTCAAGAACAAATTGATTTCTTGCGTCAGAAATCGGAAAATTCTCCAAAAAAGTTTTATATAAACCCTCATCACTTCTTTCATCAGACTTTGTTTCTAATTGAAAGAAGTCTCTAAAAGACTTCACCTGAATATCTAGAAAATCTGGATAATCAGGAATATCAGAGGATGTTGCGAAATTTTTTCTACTATTATAACTCATTAATTTTAAAGTTTAGTTAAAGAATATATTTAACATACCCGTGCAAGGTAATCGACAATTGAGGGAATTACTTTAATTCAACCTCAGCACCAGCTTCTTCCAGGGATTTTTTCATACCCTCAGCTTCATCCTTACCAATATCCTCTTTGATATTGCTAGGTGCATTGTCTACAAGATCCTTCGCTTCTTTTAAGCCAAGGCCTGTAAGCTCTTTAACTAACTTTACAACCGCCAGTTTTGCTCCGCCAGCNGCTTTTAACACAACAGTAAATTCACTTTTTTCTTCAGCTGCTTCAGCTCCACCAGCTCCACCAGCGGGTCCAGCAACTGCAACTGCAGCTGCAGCTGCAGGCTCTATTCCATATTCTTCTTTTAAAATATCAGCAAGTTCATTTACTTCCTTAACTGTTAAGTTTACCAATTTATCTGCAAAATCTTTTAAATCTGCCATATTATTTAATTTTAATTATTTATCATCTTTTTCAGAAAGTGCCTTAATGACACCACTGAGTTTAGTTCCACTCGATTTGAGAGCAGAAATTAAATTCTTAGCAGGAGATTGAAGAAGTGTTATAACTTCGCCAATTAATTCCTCCTTAGATTTAATATCAACTAAAGAATCCAATACATCATCACCAATGTANATAGATTCTTCAATGAAAGCGCCTTTCAATATGGGCTTTTCAAAGTTTTTTCTAAATTTTTTAATAACTTTTGCTGGAGCATTACCAGTATCCGAAAACATCAAAGCAGTGTTTCCTTTTAATTGAGATTTTAAGTCACCAAAATCCTTATCTACATCATCCATTGCTCTTGCCAGAAGAGTATTCTTTACAACAGAAAGCTTTATGTTAGATTTAAAACACTCTCTTCTTAATTTTGATGTAGAAATAGCATCTAAACCTGAGCAATCAGTTATATATATTGTAGATGTTGAATCAAGTTCTGTCTTGATTGAATCAATAATATTTTGTTTTTGATCTTTTTTCATTCCTAAAAACTATTAGTATCAATTTTTATACCTGGACTCATGGTACTAGACATGAAAATACTTTTCATATAAATTCCTTTCGAAGATGATGGTTTAATCTTAACAATATTATCCAATACTTCTTTTGCATTCTGAAAGATTTTTTCAGATGAAAATGAAACTTTTCCTATTGCTACATGAACTGTCCCATTTTTATCGACCTTATAATCAATCTTTCCAGCTTTAGTTTCTTGAACAGCCTTACCAATATTCATGGTGACTGTACCGGTCTTTGGGTTAGGCATTAAACCTCTGGGACCTAAAATTTTTCCAAGCGGGCCAAGCTTTCCCATAACACTTGGCATGGTTATTATGACGTCAACATCTGTCCATCCGTCTTTAATTTTATTTAAATACTCATCTAATCCTACAAAATCAGCTCCAGATTTTTTGGCTTCTTCTTCTTTATCGGGTGTTACTAAGGCAAGAACCTTAACATCCTTTCCAGTACCATTAGGGAGTGAAACAATTCCTCTGACATTTTGATCTGCTTTTTTAGGATCAACACCTAAATTTACAGCTAAATCAACAGTCGAATCAAACTTAAGTTTTGAAAAACTCTTAATAACATCTGATGCTTCTTTCAAACTGTAAAGTTTTTCAGTTTCAAATTTTGTTAACGATTCTTTTCTATTTTTAGTCAATTTTGCCATTTGTGATCAAATTTTAAAATGGTGATTGTCCCTTAACATTGAGCCCCATAGATCTTGCAGTACCAGCAACCATTTTCATAGCTGACTCTACCGTAAAAGCATTTAAGTCTTGCATTTTATCTTCGGCTATTTTTCGAACCTGATCCCATGTTACAGAAGCAACCTTTGCTCTGTTAGGCTCAGATGAACCTTTTTTCACCTTAGCTGCCTCTAAGAGTTGAGCTGCTGCTGGAGGTGTTTTTATTACAAACTCAAATGATTTGTCTGCAAATACAGAAATTACTACTGGAACTACCTTGCCAGGTTTGTCCTGTGTTCTAGAGTTGAATTGCTTACAAAACTCCATTATATTGACACCAGCAGCTCCCAAGGCGGGACCAACAGGGGGTGAGGGATTAGCTGCACCTCCTCTAATCTGCAATTTCAATACCTTTTGTACTTCTTTTGCCATCTTTATAATTTAAACTCCAAATGTGGAAGCTATCAGAGTTAATTAATCGTAACAATTATATTTTTTCTACCTGCATGTATGATAACTCTAGTGGAGTTTTACGTCCAAAAATTTTTACCATAACTTCTAACTTTCTTTTTTCTTCAATCACCTTTTCAATGTTTCCATTGAAACCATTAAAAGGCCCATCAATAACTTTAATATTTTCACCAACTGTAAAGGGTATAGCGATATTTTCACCTTCCATTGCTAACTCATCAACTTTTCCAAGCATCCTACTAACCTCAGTAGGTCTTAAAGGAATTGGATCACCTCCCTTTGTTTCGCCTAAGAAACCTAAGATATTTGGAAATGACCTAATTATGTGCGGAATTTCTCCTGTCAAATTTGCCTTAACCATTATATATCCAGGGAAATAAACTTTTTCCTTACTGACCTTTTTTCCATTTCTGATTTGTATAACCTTTTGAGTTGGCACAATGACTTCTTCAACAAAACTTTTGAGATTAAGGCGATTAACTTCATTATCAATAAAAGTCTTAATTTTATTTTCCTGCCCACTAATAGCCCTAACAACGTACCACTTTTTTTCTTGAACTTCACTCATTTATAAAAGGTTAAAATAAATTTTAAACACCTCTGAAAGTATAGTGTCGGCAAGCCATATGATCAAAGCAAAAATAACAGAGAAGACAACAACAACTAGAGTCATCTTCTGTAGTTCTGCTATAGGCGTCCATTTGACATGATTTCTTAACTCACCAAATGAATCCTTAATATAANTNACTATGCTTCCCATATTANNAGTTTGCACGGGTTGAGAGACTCGAACTCCCGACACCTGGTTTTGGAGACCAGTGCTCTACCAACTGAGCTAAACCCGTTCGGAGTCTTATCAAACCTGCTTAATTCCAAATAAAAATTTGGAAATTAAACGTATTATTCAATAATTTCTGTTACCTGACCTGCACCTACAGTTCTACCACCTTCTCTGATGGCAAATCTAAGTCCAACACTACATGCAATTGGAGAAATTAGATCAACCGTAATAGTAAGGTTATCACCTGGCATTACCATTTCAACTCCACTTGGAAGCTCAATGTTACCAGTTACGTCTGTAGTTCTAACATAAAACTGAGGTCTATAATTGTTGTGGAATGGAGTATGTCTTCCTCCTTCTTCCTTTTTCAAAATATAAACTTCAGCTTTAAATTTCTTGTGAGGTTTCACAGATCCAGGCTTACAAATAACCATTCCTCTTCGGATGTCAGTTTTTTCAATACCTCTAAGTAATATACCAACATTATCACCAGCTTCACCTCTGTCTAGAATTTTTCTAAACATTTCAACACCTGTAACAGTAGAGGCGAGCTTTTCAGCACCCATTCCGATTATATCAACGGCATCACCAGTATTAGCAACACCTGTTTCAATTCTACCAGTTGCTACTGTACCTCTACCTGTGATTGAAAATACATCCTCAATTGGCATTAAAAAGTCTTTATCAACATCTCTTTTAGGTAATTCAATCCATGAGTCAACTGATTCCATTAGTTTAGATACAGATTCTACCCATTTAGCTTCTCCGTTCAGAGCCCCTAGTGCAGAACCAAGAACAACAGGACCATTATCGCCATCATATTCATAGAAGCTTAATAATTCTCTTACTTCCATTTCAACAAGCTCAAGTAGTTCTTCATCATCAACTTGATCTGCTTTATTTAAGAAAACAACAATCCTTGGAATACCTACTTGTCTTCCTAATAAAATGTGTTCTCTAGTTTGTGGCATTGGTCCATCAGTGGCTGCAACAACGAGTATTGCACCATCCATTTGAGCTGCACCAGTTACCATGTTTTTTACATAATCTGCGTGTCCTGGACAATCAACATGAGCGTAATGTCTAGTTGCAGTTTGATATTCAACGTGAGAGGTGTTAATTGTAATACCTCTTTCTTTTTCTTCAGGAGCATTATCAATCTGATCAAAACTTTTTGATTCAGATAGCCCTTGATCTGCAAGAACTTTAGTAATAGCTGCTGTAAGAGTAGTTTTTCCGTGATCAACGTGTCCAATAGTACCTATATTTAAATGAGGTTTGGAACGATCGAAAGTTTCCTTGGCCATAATTTTAAGATTTTGTTTATAAACGCGCGCAAATATAATAATTTTATACTCAAAAAAAACAATTTATATTTTTTTTTAAAAAATTTATGTTTTCAAGAGGAAAATTGACAATATCAATTGGTACTTTTTCTGACTATAAATAGACCTAAGTTTATATCACTAATAATAATATTCCTGCTTTGAAAGTATGGATAAACACTCCAAGCTCCATTGAAAAATGGACTATTATTACCTTTTATCCCAACATGACCGCCTGGATCCCCTGACCTTTGATTATTAACAATACCCTTATTGTGTGATTCATGTGGATGTGTATCAAAATACCCAATCTCTTTAATTGATTTTTGTCCAATATTTAATATGTCAATCACCCTCAAACCAGATGTGTAACTTGCTAAATAAAATTTTGAACCATTAACATATCCATTGTGGTCAATGGCGTCAGTTTCTGAAACATAATCAAAATGTCTTTTCGGCTCATCCATATTTTGTAAATCTATGATAATCGTTCTTGTCTTGTTTACAAGAGCACCTGAACTATCAATTTCATCCAATTCGTCACCCATTAATAAAAATCTATGATCTTCAGTGAGCCAGGCTTGGTGTGTATACTGATGGTCATAAAAAAATTCACTTATTAAAACAGGACTGGATTTATCGGATACGTCTACAAAGACAACCCTGTCCTCATTACTACCTACATATATTTCCTTCCCTTTGTGATCCTCATCAGGTCCATTGTAAATAACAATCTGAGCGTCGTGTGTATATCCAAATTCTGGATATTCAATTAGTAAATTTGGTGACAATGGTTCTGAAATGTCAAGAGCATGAATTCCTCGTGGGGAAGCAGATCTTCCGGTTCCAGCAGTGTAGGCAACACCGGTTTCTGTATTAATTGCAATATTGTGCGAGTGACCATAACCATCATAGACTAGATCAGATTGAAATTCTTGAATTTCAATAACGTCTCTGATTTTTGACAAATCAAAAATTTGCATTCCATGACCCGCTGCCTCACTAACTATAAAAGCGTGGTCCTTGAAAACTTTTATGTCTCTCCAGGTGCTAGATAATGTTGCGGTTGGAATTTTACCTAAGTAATTGGGGTTGAAAGGGTCTGAGATGTCTATGACACCTGTTCCATTATCAAGTCCCATAAGTGCGTATTCTTTGCCATTCAATGGGTCAGTCCATCCCCAACAATCATTTCCAGATTCTGCACTCATTTGTTCTAGAGAAACGTGACCAACAAGATCGTAATCATTGCACTCAAATTGAACATCTTCTCCATTTATGGTGTAGGTTGAAAAACCGTTTGCACACTCTCCAGCAATAGGAGGTTGATCTGAGGATTCAAATTTTTCATAACTGCAAGAAAATATAAAAAAAAGGATTAATAAGTATCTCATTATTAATATAATGTACAATAATTGTGCAAGATGCTAATTTCCTTAAAAATTTGGCAAGTAGTTAAATTTTTATATTTTTGACTTCCTTTTTTTACTATATTAGATAATTAAGGTATACTGAAAATATATAAAAATGAAAAAATTTATTCTATTAACAATATGTTTGTTTGTAAGCTTCACTGCTTTTTCACAAACAATAACATCAAGTTCCTCTGGCAATTGGGCTGATGGCTCTACTTGGGTTGGGGGTAATGTTCCTGCGAGTGGAAATGATGTAGTTATAGCACACAACGTAACTTGTAACTCAGCAAAAACTGCTAATTCACTTACAGTCAATGCGGGTGTCACGCTGACTGTTGGAACTTCAGGTAATTTAACAATTACAAATGCAGTTACTGACAATGGAACTATTGTAGTCACAGGTTCGGAAAATTCCTCTGGTAGTTTTATTGCAAAAGCTGCAACTGGTGTAACCAATCTTTCAGTTAAAATTTTTGTTCCTAGAAGTGATGGCAGCACGCCAGATAACTGGAAACTTGTAGGAATTCCAGTTAATGGTGAAACCGTAGGTGATATTGACGACAACTTGGCTACCAACGGATCTAAAGTTGGTATAGGTAAATGGGACCATGAAAGTAATTCTTGGGATCTTTACACAACATCCGAAACAGCTAGTGTACTTCCATCTAACGTTGGATACGAAATGTTGTACAAGGCATCTGGAGGAGATCAGCTAGTTACATTTTCTGGATCAATGGTTACTGCAACTACAAGAGACTCTCGAGAATCAGTAACCAATACCTGGCAACTTTTAGGTAATCCCTACCCATCATATGTGCGAATGTCATCCCAGGCAACTGGAGCAGGCTCAGCAAGTAACGATTATTTTTTCGACACCGACAATTTAAATAAGGTTAATGCATCTTATCAAGCATTTTATGGGTTTGATGGAAATGCATACGACACATATGCACACAACAATACCGATGTTACCCTTTTGATGCCTGGTGACGCATTTTTTGTCTACTCGGGTGGGTTTAACACATATCAATTTAATGAAGCTATGCAAGTTCACTCATCAGATCAAGGATTCAGAGGAAATGTTGTTCCGGGAGGGTCTGATGATGATAACAGAAATGCTGAAATTAAATTTACCATGTCTGATAATTATGGAACAGTTAAATATCTAACCATGAAATTTGGTGATGACTTTTCTTTAAGTCTAGATCCGGGTGGCGACTTGGGTGCATTCCCATATGGAGAATCTGATATTTATTCAAAGTTGGTTGAGAAAGACAATGGTGTTAATTTCACAGTGCAAGCTCTGCCCTATGAGTCAATTGTTGATGTAACCATTCCAATTGGTATTAAATCTGATTCAGGTGTGATGAAACTAGATTACAACGTAAATACCCTTCCTGATTACATCGACATGTACTTAGAGGATACTCAGGAAAATACTTTCAAAAAGATTACGAATGGTTTTGAAATCAATTTTGATGAAGCTTATGAAGGTTTGGGTAGATTCTACCTACACTTTACGGATCAATTAATTCCAGAGCTTCCAACTGATGATAATCTAAGAATTTACAAAGGTTCTGACTCTGATGTTATGGTCATGGGTGCTGTTGGTAAAAATTACTCAGCGAAAGTTTATGACTATTCAGGTAGATTGATNAANGAAGTNAACTTNAATCACAAAACGAAAATCAATGACTTAGANAGCAAGATGAAAATCTTGAGANTNGAGTCANAAGAAGGATTAACNATTAAGAAATTTAAATTAAACTAAGAATAATGAAAAAGAAACAAACAAAAATAACTAGAAAAGAAGCTATTAAGAAGTTTGGAAAATACGCTGCCATGACTGCAGTGGGTACTTTCATTGTTCTTAATCCACAAAAGAGTGCTGCACAATCTCCTCCAACACCAGGTTGGGGATCGTAAA
>FUFK010041855.1_pt1 | contig 23440 bp, 25 predicted proteins | sample 1021851 | NCBI WGS metagenome assembly FUFK01 (sample SAMEA51879418, study PRJEB19060) | metagenome | reverse complement strand
TCAGAGATTATGGAGACAAGTAAATACAGGTAATATGTTTGTCACTATTACAGAAGGAGAGATTGATTGCATGTCAGTCTCACAAGCACAAAATAACAAGTACCCTGTAGTAAGTTTACCTTCGGGATCACAGTCAGCTAATAAATATATAGCTGCAAATCTGAAATGGTTATCTCAATTTGTACGGATAGTAATTTGTTTTGACAGTGACGAGCCTGGCATGGTTGCTGCCGAAAAAGCAATTAAAATCTTACCTCCTGGTAAGGCAGCAATATGTAGATTACCTAGAAAAGACGCTAATGAAATGCTCATCGCAGGTGAGGGGGAAGAACTTAGAGATCTCTTATGGAAAGCAACACCTGTTAGACCAGATGGAATCCTTAATGCCTCTAACCTCTGGACAGAACTAACAAAAAAAGGCAGTAACAGTATCTGTTCTTTTCCTTTTCCAGAACTAGATAAGTTCTGTAAAGGGTTTCGTAAACAGCAGATGCTTTGTATTGCAGCAGGTAGTGGTACAGGTAAGTCAACTATATGTCGTGAACTAGCACATCACTTTATGAAGAATAGTCTGACTGTTGGTTATATAGCACTAGAAGAATCGGTACAAAGAACAATGCAGGGGATACTCGGTGTAGAGATGAATAAACCCCTGCATCTTGAGGATAATGTAGAAGAAACAGAAGGGCTAAGACAATCCTTTGATAGGCTGTTTGGTACAGGAAAACTATTCTTATATGATCACTTTGGATCTATTGATCCAGATAGATTAGTCGAACAAATACAGTATCTTGCAACAGCAGAAGGTGTAGATGTTGTTATCTTGGATCATTTAACAATAGTTGTCTCTGGTATAAGTGACTTAGATGAGAGAAGAGCTTTGGATGTGGTCTGTACAAAGCTTAGACAGGTGGTTGAATCTACTGGTATAGGTTTAATTATTGTCTCTCACTTGCGTAGACCAGAAGGCAAAGGACATGAGGAAGGTAACAAGGTTAGTCTTAATCATCTGAGATCAAGCCACTCAATAGCTCAACTGAGTGACTTGGTAGTGGCCTGTGAAAGAAACCAGCAATCGGAAAGCTATGCAGAGAGAGCAGAACTACAGTTAAGAGTATTGAAGAATAGACACACAGGAATGACAGGACCAGTAGATAAATTATTGTATGACGAAAAGACAGGAAGACTTGTGGTACCTATGGAATCTTACTTTGGAAACTAATGACTTTATTAATTGACGCTGATTGGCTTATCTATTCTTCATGTTGTGCTTGTGAGCAAGACATACAGTGGGATACTAACCTACACACACTTCATGCGGATGAAAGAGATGTACATGAAATGATTGATGGCAGGGTTGCACACTATCAAACTATTGCTGAAGGTGATAAAGATGTTGTTATGTGTTTTACAGAGTATCCAACATTTAGACATACGATATATCCAGAGTACAAAGCTAACAGAAAACACAAAAGAAAACCTTTAGGTCTTCGTAAAATTATTGAAGGGGTAAGAGAAAGATATATATCAGAAAGCTATCCAGGTTTAGAGGGTGATGATGTGATGGCTATTCTTGCAACATCAAAAAAATATGAAAACCCAATAATAGTTTCAGTAGATAAGGACATGAGATCTGTACCCTGCACACTGCTTGCAGGTGATGACATGGAACTTATAACTAAACGTAAAGCTGATAGACATTGGATGATACAAGCCCTTACAGGGGACAGTACAGATAATTATTTTGGTATAGATAAAGTAGGACCAGTAACAGCAGAAAAGATATTAGGTGAAGCTAAGACACTAGAACAAATGTGGGAGAAGGTAGTAGCAGCTTACGAAAAAAAGAAATATAACTTTGCTGATGCTGTTCTTAATGCGCAGCTTGCAAGAATACTAAGAGATGGAGACTTTGACTTTGATACAGGTGAAGTGTCTCTCTGGACTCCATAAAAAAACACCAACAACGCAGTAGCATGGGCTGTTGGTATTTTCCACTTAGATTGCTTGGATAAGCATATTAACCTTATCACACAAATTTAAAGTTGCTATACTTTATTGCATAAATTGACATATACTAAATATAAATCTTACTTATCATGTCATCTGAAAAGTTACCAGTAATTACAGATGAATTGATTTTTGCCTTAAATCAAATCTTTCCACATCGTCATCCTGACTTGTCTTTATCTGATAGAGAGATATGGTACAAAGCAGGGCAGCGTTTTGTTGTTGATTACCTAATTGAACAACAGGCAAGACAAAAAGACACCATGCTCACTGAATCAGTCTTGGAGAATTAGTTATGTGTATTTTCCCAACACCAAAACCACCAGCGCCACCAAAACTTCCCGATCCAATTGATCCACCCTCTGCTCCAGAAAAGACTGCTGATACTGTAGTAACTGGTTCAAAAAGAAAAAGAACAAAGACTCCTACTTCAAGAAATCCAAGAATTAGAAGTGGTACAACATCTTTAAGAATACCTTTAGCTGGCGGTAGCGGTACTCGTGCTGGAAACTTAAATTATTAAAATGGTATATTCCACTGAAGGACAAACTGTTGCTGGAAGATATGCACAATTACAAAGTGCAAGATCTACTTTTGAAAGAGAAGCAAAAGAATCATCAAAGCTGACCTTACCTAGTCTTATACCAGAGAGTACAACAGGTACAAGAGCAAGAATAAAAACTCCCTTCCAAGCAGTTGGTGCTAGAGGTGTTAATAGTCTTGCATCAAAACTTTTATTTGCTTTGCTACCACCATCAACTGCCTTTTTTAAATTAAGTATTGATAGTCTTGAACTGTTAAAGCAAGGACAGGAAGGATTAGAGACAGAGATAGATAAAGGATTACGCACAATAGAAACAGCTTTGATGAATGAGATAGAGATCTCTAATGACAGAGTTGCAATGTTTGAAGCATTAAAACATCTGATCGTTGGGGGGAATGTTCTTCTCTATCTCACAGATGATGGACTTAAAGTATATCCGCTATCAAAGTTTGTATGTAAAAGAGATGCTGTTGGTAATGTGTTAGAAATTATTACACAGGAATCAGTACACCCAGATGCACTACCAGTAGAATTTCTAGAACAGATTAAAAAGAAGGAGAACTACGATGAAAAGAGCATGGATAGTGAGATTGATATATATACATATATAAAAAGGGAAAACGATAATTTTAATTGGTATCAAGAATGTAAAGGAGAAAAAATACCAGGCACTGATGGCAGATCAAAAGCAGATGTCTCGCCTTGGATTACTTTAAGATTTGTGAGAATAGATGGTGAAGACTACGGTAGAGGGTATGTAGAAGAATACAGAGGAGATCTGATCAGTTTAGAAGCTTTGATGCAAGCAATCATAGAAGGTGCAGCAGCATCAGCTAAGACTTTATTTCTTGTAAATCCCAACGGTGTTACCAGGGCTAGCACAATAGCAAAGGCTCCAAATGGTGCGATACGAGAAGGAAGTGCAGCAGATATATCTGTAATGCAAGTCAATAAGGGTGCGGACTTTAATGTATCTTTTTCTGCTGTGCAAAGAATAGAATCAAGACTTGAATATGCTTTTCTTATGGCAAGATCTGTTCAGAGAGATGCTGAAAGAGTAACAGCAGCAGAAGTTACCATGATGGCTAATGAATTAGAAAACTCTTTAGGTGGTATCTACTCCATTCTTACTCAAGAGTTTCAACTACCATACCTAAAACGTAGGATGCACATGCTTGTCCGTTCTGGCAAAGCACCGAAGCTACCAGAGAAACTAGTAAAACCTAAGATCGTTACTGGTGTTCAAGGTCTTGGTCGTGGTAATGATCGTAATAAACTTATTGAGTTTATAGGTACAGTCAGTCAAGCTTTAGGTCCAGATATTATGAGGCAGTTTGTAAACGTAGACGAAGCCATAAAACGACTAGCAAATTCAATTGGTATAGATACTGCTAACCTAGTAAAGACACAGGAACAAATACAAGCTGAGATGCAAGCTATGCAACAACAACAGCTTATTCAAAGTCTTGGACCTGCTGCTCTTGGATCACCACTTCTTGATCCTAAAAACAACGCACAAGCACAACAACTTACGGAGGAAGCTAATGCCAACCAAGAAGAATGAAGAGACAAAAACACCAAAAACTGATACAGCAAAAGCTGTTGTAAGCAAGTTAGGTGTTAATGATGAACCTGCTCCATACGAACCAAAAGTGGTCAAAACAAAAAATGGTCGTACAATTACTTTTAACTAACAAAAATTTATGACTTCATCCCAGGTAAATGTCACAGAGACACCACCAATGTCTGCTGAAGACCTACAAACTTTAGCCAAAAATGAAACTGATGAAAATGGTCTTATCTTAGGAAAGTTTAAATCAGTAGAAGATCTTGCTGCTAGTTATAAAGAACTAGAAGGTAAGTTAGGACAGGTAACAGAAGAAGAGCAACCTCAAACAGAAGAAGAAACAGAAACCACAGAAACAGAATTTAATGCAGAAGAGTTCTATGGTGATGGCCTCGCTTCAGTATTAGAAGAAGTTGGTATTGATCCGCAGGAGATCTCTAATAGATTTCAAGAAACAGGTGAAATCAATGAAGATGATTACAGCAAATTAGGAGAGGCAGGGTTCTCTAAACAAGTTATTGATACATACCTTGATGGCTTAAGAGGTACGAGTGAAGGGACTGCTGAAGAGATAGCAACTTCACAAATACAAGGTATAAAGGATTCAATAGGTGGTGATGAAGCTTACAGTCAAATGGTCACTTGGGCTTTAGAAAACTTACCAGCAGAAGATCAAAAGGCTTTTAATAAAGTCACAGAAACTGCTGATGCTCCTATTATAAAAATGGCTGTTCAAGGTCTTTATTCACAATACAAAAATGCTATGGGTGTTGAACCAAATTTAGTAACAGGTCGTGCTTCATCAAGTGGACCTACACCATATAGATCTACAGCAGAAGTAGTTACTGCTATGTCAGATCCACGCTATGGTAAAGATGTTACTTACACCGAAGATGTTCAAAGACGTTTAGGTGGTAGTGATGTATTTAATACTAAGCGTTAATTATGGCTAATGTACCAACCAACCCAAAGCTTTATGCAAGGGTAAAGTCAGAAGCAAAGAAGAAGTTTAGAGTTTATCCTTCTGCTTATGCTAATGCCTGGTTGGTGAGAACCTATAAAAAACGTGGTGGAGGTTATCGTAAAACTTAATCATGCCTTATTCTAAAAAACAAATGAAGATCGCTAGGGTTGCAGAACCTAGAGATAAAATTACAAGAGAAGATCTTATGATCCTTCGTAAGTCAAAGAAAAAGAAAAATGGCAAAGCTTAATCTTAGCCAGATGAAAAAGCTGAAGGCACATTCAGTTCATCACACAACCAAGCATATGAATCTTATGAAGAAACTTATGCGTGAAGGTAAAACATTTAAAGCTGCACATACAGCAGCACAAAAACAAGTAGGCAAATGAGTCTTACAAGATGGTTTAAAGAGAAGTGGGTTGATGTCAAAACAGGTAAACCCTGTGGAAGACAGAAGGGTGATCAACGTGGCTACCCTGCCTGTAGACCATCAAAGAGAATTAGTAGTAAAACACCAAAGACTACAGGTGAAATGAGTGCTAAAGAAAAGGCTAGATTTAAAAGAGAAAAGACCAGTTCAAAAAAAATTAGTTATCAACATAGAAGAAATAAAGGACGAAAGAGTTTAAAGATTGCATAAACGTGTTACATTTTAAATAACTACTTATCTTTCCTTTATGTCGAAGGGAGTATCTCTTACCAAGAAAGACAAAGATCCCACAGGGGGTCTTACTGCTTCTGGCCGTAGGAAATACAACCGAGCAACAGGTGGAAACTTGCAAGCTCCTGTTACAAAAAAGACAGGTCTTACTGCTAGACAAAAAGCCAGAAGAAAATCCTTCTGTGCAAGAATGTCAAAAGTAAAAGGACCGTTAAAGAAAGATGGTAAGTTAACTCGTAAAGCCCTTGCACTACGCAAGTGGAATTGCGGTTCAGTATAAACTTAACAAAACGAAAATCTTAATATCAAAAGTGCCTGATGCGTCAGATAACACTTAAGAGAACAGACAGTAGTGAAGTTAGTTTCTCAAATTATTAATCAATCCAAAGGAGTTTAAATTATGGCTAACGCCACAGTTTCACGCCTTGGTCTGGTAAACAATAGTGGAACAGACTTTGAAGCTCTGTTTCTGAAAGTGTTCTCTGGTGAGGTTCTAACAGCCTTTGCTAGAAATAACATCTTCAACGATCAGCTTCATACAGTTCGTACTATTACTTCTGGTAAATCAGCACAGTTCCCTGTTACAGGTGCTGCAACTGCTGCATATCACACACCAGGAACACCATTAGTTGGTGCTAACCAGATCTTGGCAAATGAGAAGATTATTTCTATTGATGATCTTTTAATATCACAAGCTTTCGTCAGCAATCTTGACGAGCTTATGAACCATTACGATGTCAGAGCTACATACGCTGATGAATTAGGTAAGGCTTTAGCTAAAACTTATGATCAAAACGTAGCAAAGGTAATTGCAAATGCTTCAAGAGCTTCAACAACTCTTACAGGTGGAAATGGTGGTATCACAGCTACTTTAGCTTCTGGTAACACAACTTCTGCTGCTGTATCAGGTGACGAGCTAGCTGGTGCTATCTATGACATTGCACAGACAATGGATGAAAGAGACATTCCTCCAACAGATCGTTTCTGTGTTTTACCACCTGCTGAGTACTACAAGTTAGCTGAATCAGCTACAAGAACAGTAGATGTTGACTTCAACCCAGGTGGCAATGGTTCATTTGCTTCAGGTCGTGTACAACAGATTGCTGGTATTCCAGTGATGATGAGTAACAACGTACCTCAATCAAACGTATCATCAAACCCAAGTGGAGCTAACAACACCTACTCAGGTGACGATAGCAAAACTATTGGATTAGTCTTCCACAAGTCAGCAGTTGGTACTGTAAAGCTTATGGATATGACTACTGAAATCTCTGGTTCAGATTATGGCATAATGTATCAAGGAACCTTAATGGTTGCTAAGTATGCTCTTGGTCATGGAATCCTAAGACCAGAATGTGCAGCTACTATCAAGCTTGCTGCTTCTTAATTTCAATTTTTAGGGTATCTTATTATTAGATACCCTTTTTTTTATAACCATGTATCATTCAACAAAGAAAAAAAAGAAGAAAAAGAAGATGGGCGGTAGAGAATCACTTAAAATAAAAAAGTAAAAACCCATGCTTAGTTCTTTAGTAAAAAGACAAGTTCAACTTTTACAAGCCAAAAAAGAAGCTGGTATTGCTTCAAAAAAGGATTTGGAAAAGTTAGAAAAACTTTTAAAAAAAACAAACAACCGCAAATCTTTGGGTATTAAATAGCCATGACTATCGCTGCAACCACAGAACTAGAAAGCGTTAATATTATTCTCGCTTCAATAGGAGAATCACCTATTAACAGCTTATCAGGTACATTGCCTGTTGATGCTCGTCTTGCACAATCAACTCATACTGAAGTTAATAAACTTGTTCAATCAGAAGGTTGGTCTTTTAATACTGAACTCACTGTAACTCTTACAAGAGACAGTTCTACTAAGCACATTACTTTATCAACTGATACATTAAGAATTGATCCTAGTGAACATCATCATCCAAGTATTGACGCAATACAACGTGGATCAAAATTATATGACAGATTAAATAATACATATGAATTTGATGAAGATCTTATTTGTACTGTTATCTACTTCAGACCTTATGATGAAATACCAGAACCTGCTAGAAGATATATAACAATAAGAGCTGCTCGTGTTTTTGTCGATAGGCTTGTAGGGGATCAAGGATTAAGAAATTACACACAACAAGATGAAATCAGAGCAAGAGCAGTACTTATGGAAACTGATTTAAGTAATGCTGATCATAACTTATTAAGAGGTGATCCAAGCACTACAAGTGTAATTAGTACTTATTCTCCTGCCAACGTATTAATCAGGTAATCATGCCTCTAATATCAAGATCAATTCCTACTTTGTTAAGAGGAGTTTCACAAGCCTCTGATTCAACCAAACAAGCTGATCATGCTGATATACAAGATAATGCGAATAGTGATCCAGTAGTAGGGCTTACAAAACGTTCTGGAACACAATTCATGGCAAATCTAATAACTAGTGGAACTCCTATTGGTAATGCTCATGTAAAATTTATAAATAAAAATGTTAATGAAAGATATATTGCAATATTTACTTCTGATAATGTAAGAGTATTTGAATTAGATGGTACAGAACTTACAGTACATAAACCTGATGGAGTTGGTTATCTAAATACAACCACTCCAAGAGATGAATTAAAAACTGTTACTATTGCTGATTTTACTTTTGTTGTTAATACAACTAAAACAACAGCAATGGATAGCACTTTAACAAGTGGTCCTATATACAATGATGGCTCTTCAAATATTAATATTACTAATCAAGCAATTGTATTTATTAAACAGGTTACAGCTAATACTGATTATACATTGATAGTAGATGGACGCACATGTGTTTTTAATTCTGGTACTACGAATTTAAAAACTTCTCATGTTGCAAATAAATTAAAAGGTGGTCTTACTGGTGATGAAAGTGATGTAACCGAATCAGGAACAGCTTTAACAGCAAGTACTTCTGGTAATACTTTTAATATTACAAGCAATGGTTCTGTAATAAGAATATTTAAAAATAATAATTCTGATTTTAATATTCAGTTAAATGATTCTCAAGGTAATACACAAACAACATTAGTAAAAAATTCAATACAAAGGTTTACTGACTTACCAACAGTTGCACCTAATGGATATGTTGTAGAGGTAAAAGGTGATAGATCATCTGATTTTGATAATTACTATGTAAAATTTACAACTAACAACACAACAGCAGATGGCACGTTAGAAGAAGGGCAGTGGGAAGAGACAGCAAAATTAGGTATTAATAAAAGATTTGATTATGACACCATGCCACATGTCTTAATAAGACAAGCTGATGGTAATTTCAGGTTTGCAAGAGTTGATGGTGATAGCTATACAGCTAGCGGACAAACTTTTACCTTACCTAAATGGGGAGAAAGAACTGTTGGTGATTTGACATCTGCCCCTAACCCTTCTTTTATTGGATCTACTATAAATAATGTTTTATTCTTTAGAAATAGATTAGGTTTCTTATCTAGTGATAATGTAATACTTTCAAGGGTTTCTGAATTTTTTAACTTTTTTGCTGAAACAGTATTATCAGTTATTGATAGTGATCCTATCGATGTAGCAGCATCTCATACGAAAGTTGCTATTTTAAAAAATGCAATAAATATGGGAGAAAAATTAATATTATTTTCTGATCAAACACAATTTACTTTAGCTTCTTCATCTGATTCCTTGACACCTGCCACTGCTAACGTAATAGTTTCAACAGAATTTGAATCAAGTGATTCTGCTACACCTGTAGGCTCTGGAGCTTCAATTTACTATTTAACGGAAAAAGGAAATTTTTCTAGTGTAAGAGAATATATATTTCAACCAGGAATTGATATAAAAGATGCTTCAAACATAACAATTCATATACCAAGACTCATACCAAATGATGTATTTAAAATTGCTGTTTCTACTAACCAAGATATTTTAGCTTTAGTTAGTCTTACCAATCCAAACATTTTATATATTAATCGTTGGTTATATGGATCAAGATCAGAAAAGATATTAAATTCTTGGTTTACATATACATTTAATGCAAAGAAAGCTATTAAAGATGTAGAGTTTCTTGGAACAGATTTATTAATTACTTGTGATGATATTGGTGAAAGCGTTGCGAGAGTAACTCTAGAAAAATTATCCTTTGCTACTGATTTTAGAGAACCAAATGCGTTGTTTGAATATCATTTAGATCATAAGGTCTCTGATACAACAACAGGTGTTTCAGTAAGTTATGACGCTGATACTGATACTTCTACATTTACTGTTCCATATAAATTAAATGGAACAATGAAGGTTATAGGTAGATATTTAGCTTCTGGTGAAACCAGTACATTTGTTGATACAACAAATACTACACAAACATTAAAACCAGGACAGATAATTCAAACAACAAACCTAACTAATAATACAACCAGCACAATAGAAGCTGATGGTGACTATAGAAATTCAAAATTTATTATTGGTGAATCTTATGAAATGCACTATAGATTTTCAACTCAAAGATTAACAGAATCTGTTGGTGGACAAAGAACTGGTGAGATTATAAGTGGTCGCTTACAGTTAAAACATTTTTATCTAAAGTTTGAAGACAGTGGATTTTTTAAAGTAGAAGTAACACCTGAAAACAATGTAACATCAACACATAAATTTACTGGTCGTTTTCTTGGTGCAACTTCTGGTTCTATTGGTGATATTACTTTAGAAACAGGTACATTAAGAGTGCCAATACTTAGTAGGGCTGATAGAGTTAATATAGATATAAAAAACGATACGTTTTTACCAACTATTTTATCAAGTGCTGAATACGAAGCTATGTTCCATATGAGAAGTACTAGGATGTAATGGGACATTTAAGAAAAGCAAATCTAAAAGATCTTAGATATGTTGCTAACAATTTAAGAGAAGTTGATAAGATAGAAGCTTTCTATCAATCAGGACAAGAACCTCTACAAGCTGTTCAGTTCACTTATATTTGCAGTAATGTAAATATGGCTATAGCTGATGATAACGACCATCCTATAGGTCTTTGTGGGGTTGTAGAAGGGGGTGTTATATGGATGGTTGCTACTGATAGACTATTTGAAAATAAGAAATATAAAATACAACTAATAAGAAAAGGTCGAAAATGGGTCGACAACCTGTTGAAAAAATATAAAATCCTATATAATTTTGTATATGCAGAAAATCATTCTGCTATAAAATGGTTAAAAGCTCTTGGGTTTACTTTTATCAAATATCATAAACATTATGGTATTGAACGTAAACCATTCTACGAATTTCTGAGGATCGCATAGATGTGTGTTGCTGCATTTCCAGCCATAGGAGGATTAGCTGCTGGTACTCAGTCAGCTTTGTTTGCAGCAGGTTTAGGTCTTAACTTAGCTTCTGGTCTTGCACAGAGATCCGCAGCACAAGCAGCAGCAAGACAACAATATCAATCAGCATTACAGGCGAACAGATCAGCAGAAAAATCTTTTGCTAATCAACAGGCAGCTTTAGGGCAAAGATTATCAGAAGAACGAGCATCTTCAGCACAGGAAAAATTAGCAAAAACAATACAGGGATTACAAGCAAGAGGAGCTTTAAGAGCTAGTGAAAGAGCAGGTCTTACAGTTGGTTTATTATTACGTGATCAAGAACGACAAACAGCAAATTTAAGAGAATCAATTAACCAATCAATGGAATCAGCAACAAGACAATATGGCAGGAATGTACAGGGATTGGTAGCTAATAGAGACAGCAGACGTAATCAACTGCAAAGTAATATTAACCAGGCGTATAACCAAGTTCCTTCACTTGGTAGCACCCTTCTGAACGTGGCTACACAAGGACTTACTTCTTACCAAGGACTTATAAGTTAATGACTAACAGTTTTCAAAGTACAGCTTTTCAATCCTCTGCAAGACCTGTAGATACTTTTGTACAGCCTGTAAGGGTACAACCTAAAACTGATATTGAGTCTTTAGCGGAAGCATTGCAATCAATAAATCCTGCTATCCAAAGTTTTATTGGTTCAAGAATAGAAAAAGAAGTTGAGAAAGAAGAAGCTGAAGGTACAGAACTAGCAATTGAAGATGCTGCTAAAAACTTTAAAGATATAAGCAGAGAAGTTAAAAAATCTGATGGTGAAGATGCTGCTAGACAACTAATAGGTGGAAGTATCTTTGCTGATCGAGCCTATCAAAAAACTAAAGCAGAAATCTTAGGTAATAATTTAAAAAGCACTTTGTCTAATAGTTATGCAACTACACAAGTAGACGGCAGATCTTTAAATGCTTTTTCTCTTGAATCTCCACAATTTCAAACATGGTTGGAAGGAGAAAGAACAAGAGTTGTTGATCAGTTAGGTGATATAAATCCTACCTATGTCAATAAATTCTTTTTACCAAAATTAGCAGATGCTACAGCTACTGTTACCTCTAGTCATATTAAACAACATCAGGAATATAATCTTGAAAGGTTAAAAAACCTAGCTGTTCCTTTAGTGAAAGGATTGATAGTAAGTGATGATGAAACAGACCTGCAACTAATATCTAACTTTGAAGAGAGCATGAATAATCTTGGTCTTGTTACAAAGGACAGAAGCGATTTAAATAAAATAATTGTAGGTGTTCTTATAGACCAAGCAGAAGCAGTCGGTCTTTCTGGTGATGGTGATATAGAAGCAGCAGAAGATATTTTAGATATTGCTTTACAGTTTCCTTATGGAGTTGATGGTAAGTTAAACCTTACTGCTCATCCTGATTATCAAGGAAAAGTTACTGATTTAAAAAAAAGAATTAATGATCACATTGCAACAGAAGCCTCACGCAAAGAACAAAACAAGAAAAGATTACAAACTGAAGAAATTACTAATCAATTAATTGAATTTTCAAATACTGGTGATGCAAATATTATAAGTAATTTGATGAAAAAATATCCATTAGAAGCTTCCAAGATTGCTACATCTGGGGTTGCTTTAGATGGAGACACAAGAGAAAGATCTGCACAAATAGAAGCAAGAATAATTGAAAATGGATTTGAGTCTAAACGAGAAGCCGTTATTGCTGCTTATAACTGGTTTAATGATGAGAGAACGCCTGATACTCAAGCAAATAGGGCTAGATTAAGTCAACTTTTAAATATTGCAAATAGTGCAGAGAGTGGAGACTACACAGAAATTAATAAAGGATTATCAGAATTACAAAGCCAATTAAGAGGCGAGTTTAGTGGCAATATTTATATTATTGGAGCTACAGGACAACTTAATGATAAGGGTTCTTCCCAAGTTAATGATTTGTACAACCGAGCAAAATTAGAACTTTATCGTTTTAGACTTAGTGAAGAGGGGAGACAAGCAGACACGCTTACTATTATTGAAAAGGTTGAAGAGATAAAACAAAAATACATTGAACAAGCAAGAAAAGCCACTTCATTGTCTGTGCCTGAAAGCGGAGTAGGTAAAGAAAATAATGATTTAAGTGATATAGAAGGTGATTTGGAAGCTGGTGCATTTACACCTTCTACCCCAGAAGATGAAGCAAGAGAACGTAAACTAAATCAAACAGAAAAATTAGATGAAATATTAAAAGGAGTTGATAAGACTAAAAAAATACCACAACCTAAAATAAATGAAATGTTATTAGCTGTAGGATTTACACCAGAGCAAGCAAAAATCATGGCTGCTGTAGCTATGGCAGAATCAGCAGGTGATCCAATGATTGATACTGTAAAATCTGGTTTAGATCCAGAAAAGAAAAATGAATTTTCTATAGGCCTTTTCCAATTAAATATGATTGATGCGTTTTTAGAAGAAAGATTGAGATTATTTGGAATAGAATCGACAGATGAATTATATGATCCTATTGTTAATGTAATAGCAGCTAAACGTCTATACGATCAACAAGGGTTTGGTGCTTGGAGTGCTTATAACAATGACTCCTATAAAAAGTTTTTAACTGACTAACATGACAGACTCAAACCCAATAGCTCGTTTTCGTAAAAACAGACAAGAAGCTGGTAAAGAATTTCGTGAAAAGTTAAAGAAAGGTGGTGAAGAAATAAAAAAAACTACTACCTCTAAAGTTATCAGAGGTGCTTTATCTGGTCCTATAAAAGCTGTAAATGAAACTGTTGAATTTGTAGATGATATTTATGATTACGCTGTTGGCAATCCATACGATAATAATGAACTGATAGATTTACAAGCATTAGGTCTTGAAATAAAAAATGACAAGGAAGATTGGGCTTATACAATGCCACAAGCTATAACACAGTTTTTACTACCTGCTGGTGCTATTGGTAAAGGACTGAAAGGTACAAAACTAGTGGGAATGAACAATGCGTGGGCTAGAAATGCTCTTGCAGGTTTTGTAACTGATGCTGTTGTACAAGATCCTTATGAAGAGAACCTGTTCAATATGATCGACAAGCATCCAAGACTAGGGGGTGTTATTACTGACGTTTTAAAAGCAAAGACACCAGAAGAGATAGGTGTTGCAGATGCACGTTTTAGGCAGGCAGCAAGTGGATTAGTAGCAGGTGAAGCTCTTACTGCTTTAGGTCTTGGTGTAAAAGCAATTAAAAAAACACCTGAGTTGTATGAAAGAGTAATTAAAAGATTATCAAGACGAGATGAAATATTAATGACAGATAATGTTGTTGATAATCTTGGTGATGAAATGATTGATGATTTAAATCTTCCTAACAAAATTGTGAAAGAAGGAGACAAAGTAGAAACCACATTTAATCCTAAATTTACAGGTGGTGGTGATCCTGATGTGCAAGAACTTATTCTAAAAAGAGCAGATGAATTAAAAAAACTAGATGCTAATAATGCTTGGCCTTATAAAAGAACCTTTGCAGACATGGTTCAATCTGCAAATGATCTGTTACCACAAGAGACCATAGAGTCTGCAAGATTATTTAATGCTAGATATGGCAGAGGGGGAGAAGAAGACTTACCTGCAACATTAATATCAATGAATCAGTTGATGAATAAAAACGCTATCAACCTAGCTTCATTAGCAAAATCAATGGATGAAAGTTTAGCTGCTGGCAATAAAGCAGGGTTTCAAGAACTTAAGGAACAATTTGTTACTGAAGCAAAAGTATTAGATGGTCTTATCACTCTTAACAAACCTCTTAAAACAGTGCCTGCACAGACATTAGCTGCTAACAGAGCAGGTGGTGGGGTAGGTAAAGTAGCTGCTTCTGTCGATGATTTAAAAGGAAGAACACCAACAGAAAAAGCAATAGATCAAGCGACTGATATAAGGGGAACTGCAAAAGAACCAACTGATCCATTAGCTGAGTTTTCATTACAAGAGATATTAGATGCTGCTGAAAATGGCGACAAAGCATCACTTAAAAAACTAAGAATAATTACCAAACAATTACAAGCAGCACAAGGTAATCCTCAAGCCTTGCAAAAAATGACTAATGAAAATCCAATTATGAGAGGATTTAAAATTAATAATGAAATATTTATCAACTCAATATTATCAGGGCCAGAAACACACGCTGTAAACATTATGTCTACTGCTTTAAATACACTAGCAAGACCAGTTGATCAAGCATTAGGATCTTTAGTAACAGGTGATATGACAGGTGCTTTAAGGGCTGGAAAAGAATTGTATTATTTAACTTCATCAATTACAGACTCTTTGAAAGGAGCTAAGTTAGCCTTTCAGGTTGAAGATAATATTATTAATCCTGGTGCAATGATTCAAGATGCTGAACGATTCCAAGTAAGAATGGAAGGTAACGGTACTTTAGCAAACATGGTTAATGGCTTTGGTACTTTTATTCGTCTGCCTGGTCGTTTTTTACTTGCAGAAGATGAATTTTTTAAACAACTAAACTTTAGAGCCTATGTAAAAGCCAGTGCTTGGGAAGATGGTATGAGAAAAGGTTTGCAAGGTTCTGACTTACAAGACCATATACAAAGGCAATTTGATGGCACTATCGAAATTGTCAATAAAAACAGTATGGCAAATGTCAAAGACAAGTCTGTTTTAGATTTATACGAAAAAGCACAACAATACGCTGCTGAAACTACATTTACTGCTGATCTTCAAGAAGGCAGTTTAGGTGGTCGAATACAAAATCTTGCAGGACATCCGTTTGGCCGAGTAATCTTTCCATTTGTAAGAACACCAATCAATATATTTAAGGCACAGGTAAGAAGAACTCCTGGCGTAAATATGTTGTTACAAGAATACAGACAGGCTTTGAAAAGCACTGATCCTTCTGTAGCAGCCAAAGCAAGAGGTGAAATGATTACTGGTGGTGGAATCTGGTCCATTGGTGCGATAACTGCTTTCGCAATCAATGATCCGATGTCTGAACTAGCCATTACTGGTGGTGGTCCTTCTGACTTTAATATGTTGAATCAGAAACGAGCGACAGGCTGGCAACCCTATAGTTTTAGGTTTCTTTTGAAAGATGAAGATGGTAATATACGCATGGGTAAGGATGGTAAACCTAGATATAAATATGTCAGTTTTAAAAGGTTAGATCCTTGGTCTTCTTTTCTTATGATGGCTGCTGATGGAGTAGCTATTTCAGGTCAACTTAATCAACAAGATCGTAATGATTTTGGCGTTGCTGCTTCAGTTGCGTTAGGTCGTAATATTACCAACAAAACTTATCTACAAGGTATTACTGAACTTGCTGATTTGTTGCAAAAACCATACAAATTAGAACAATGGTTAGCAAGAAGAGTTGCATCAACTGTTAATCCTTTAAGTTCGCTTGGTAGATCAATTACAAAAGCAACTGATAATCAGATTATAGATAAAAGAGTAAGAGCAGGTGATGATGGGTTTGTGATAGTAAGAAAATTTTGGAATGAATTATCAGCAACAGTTCCTGGTTGGAGTAATGATCTGCGACCAATGAGGAATTTTATAACAGGTTCTATTATTGAATATCCTGTTGGTTTCGGTCCTGACAATATGAGTGTTCTTAATCCAATTAAAGAAACAGATAGCATTAATAACAATGTGCTTACAACACTTGATGATATTGGTGCAAGGATAACTCAACCTTCAGATGAATTAACTTTTGGAAGATTACCTAGTGGCAAAGCAGTCGGAAGTGGGATAGAACTAACCTATGACGAACATCTTGATCTAATCGAAGAAACTGCTTTTGTAAAAATTAATGGTCAAACTATGGTCAGAGCTTTAAATAACCGAATCCAACAAAAAGATTTTCAAGCACTAATGAAAAGTGTAAGGGGTGAAATGATAGAACAGAATAATATGGATATAGAAGTTAAGGCACAAGAAGCCAATAGAGATCTGGCTGAAGATATTTTGAGAGATATTGTAAATAAATACAAAAAAGCTGGTAAACAAATATGGTTGAGTAAAAATCCAGAACGTGCCTTAGAATATAGACAGTTGCAATCTGCAATCAGACAAGAAGCTAACAACGACATTCTTAAATCTTTTGAGGCTCTCAACGCTAACTAATCATGGCTACTAACACCGTTCCTACCTTTACAAACCATACTGGTAATGGTACTGCTGGTCCTTTTAATATTGGGTTTAATTATATTGATAAGAGTGAAGTTATTGTAAGGGTTAATGAAGTTTTAAAATCTACTCCTACTCATTACACCTTTAACAGTAATACTCAAATAACTTTTACGTCAGGTAATGAACCCGCTAGTGGTCTTAATATAGAGTTCAGAAGAAGTACAAATATAACAACAGCTAAAGTAGATTTTCAAGATGGTAGCGTTTTAACAGAAACAGATCTCGATGCTAATACCAATCAATTATTATTTGCCCTTCAAGAAAATACTGATGCTGTAAATGCTGATAATTTAGAATCTTCAAGTATTTATTTAAGAGATGGTTCAAGAACTTTAACAGGAAATATAGTTTTTGAAGGTAGCACTAAAGATGCACATGAAACTACTCTGACACCTGTTGACCCCACTGCTGATAGAACAATTAATATTCCTAATGTCAGTGGCACATTAGTTACTACTGGCGATATAGGAACAGTTACTACGACAATGATTGCTGATGGAACTTTTGTTAATGCTGATATAAATGCAAATGCAGCAATAGCTGGAACAAAAGTTTCTCCTAACTTTGGAAGCCAAAACATTTCAACAACAGGAAATGTCACTGCTACTAATTTTATTGGTAATGGATCACAATTAACTGGTATTACATTTACAGGAATAGATCAATTTTTAAGAAGAGATATTGATGATACTGCCAGTGGAAATATTACCTTTAACAAAAATATTTTTATTCCTAACCATGCTGGTACTAGCAATGTTTTTAATGATTCTGATGTATTAGATACTGGAAATTTAATTTTCGGTCCTACACCTGATACAACGTCAAGTGATCCAATGCAGTTTAACAATTATATATATCACTCAACCCTTAATAGTAATACTGAACCTACAACAGTTTTACAACTTGGTACTACTTCTAGTAGTAGTACTCGTTTTGGTTCTTTTACTATAAAAGGTAATAATGAAACTTTAGTTACTTTTACTAAGGAATTTGGATCTTTTTTTGAAGAGAAAATAAATATTCCACATACTAATACTGAAGGTATTATTTTTAGTAATCATTCAATTAATAATAATCCTAAAATTCCTAGCTTACAAATAAAATCTAACGATCCAAGTAGTAATACCCCTGATTCATTTATTAATTGTAAGAGAGGAAACTTAAACATTGCATGTGGTGTTAATGGAACTGGAACTGTAATTAAAGATGTTGACACTAATGGTCCTAATACTATCGCTGTATTTAAAAGTGATATTGGTAATAATTCAGGTGATGCTTTTCATAAAGGGGCAGTTGAACTTTATTCAGAAGGCACTAAACGATTTGAAACTAATTCCACTGGAGCAAAAGTTACAGGTACATTAGATGTAGATGACATTTTGCTTGCTAATTCCATAGCACATGAAGGTCAAACAAATACAAAAATTTCATTTGATGGTACTTCTATAAAATTTACCTCAAATGGAGTAGATAGACTTTCAGTAACGCAATTTGCAAATTTTATAGCATCAGGCCACAAACAAGCTTTTATTGCTTCTTCTGGTGAAAATCCTTTCATAAGATCTACTGGAACTAATAATGGTGACTTAGAAATTGGTCAAGGTACAGACTCAATGGCTCAGTTTAAACGTGATGGAAGTGTGGAACTGTACTACGATAATGTGAAGAAGGCAGAAACATCTTCTACAGGATTTGACGTAACAGGAACATTAAAAGCAATAAACAAAGTAAATATTCACGATAATGGTACAAGTACACCTATGTTGCAGCTTACAAATAGCGTAACTGGTACAGACACAGAAGATGGCTTTAGAATCGGTTATTCAACAAATAGTAATGTTGCATTTTTTATTGCTGGCGAATCAAATAGTGCATTTCAAATTAAAACAGGTGGTTCAGCAGCAAATGATGAAAGATTAAATATTAGTAATACTGGTGTATTTACAGTCAAAAGTAATAGTGAAGATATGCTTATTGCCACACCTAATGCTGGTGTGGAACTGTACCACAATAATGTGAAGAAGCTGGAAACAACATCAGATGGAGCAAAAGTTACAGGCATATTAGAAATAATTAGTAGTGGCACTAATCCTGAAATACTCCTTGCTGGTGCTGGACCTAACTCAATAAGGTTTACCAGTAATGATGCACCTAATGATAATACAGATACTATAGATTTAGTTTATAGAGCAACTCCTAATACTTTAGGTTTTGAAAGGGTTAGTGATTCTAAAGAATTATTTTTAGTTGATGTTGATACTGAAGAAGTTAAGATACCTACTGACACAGGAAAATTACAACTTGGAGCTAATCAAGAATTAGAATTTTATCATACTGGTGCAAATTCATTTATAAATAAGACTGGTACAGGTAATCTAAAAATTAAGTCAAATCAAACTGACATTGTAAATGATGATAATACTGATTTTATAGCTAAATTTATAGGAGATGATGCTGTTTGGCTTTACTACGATGGTAGTAGGAAATTTCAAACTACGAGTTATGGAGTTTTAGCTACAGGCACGATTGTTACATTAACAGGTAATGTAAGGTGTCAATCAGATTCACATAAAATTACTGTTGGTGCTAGTAATGATCTAGAAATTTATCATAATGGAACAAATAGCTTCATCGAAAACACAGTTGGTAATTTACATATAAGACCTAAAGATAATGAAGAAGGTATTAAATTAAATCCTGATGGTGGCGTTTTACTTTACCATGACAATGCTCTTAAATTTCAAACAACTGCAAATGGTTGGAGATGTGATGATAACGTTAAAGGTCTTTTTGGAACATCTGGTGACCTAGCAATCTACCATGACGGTTCTAATTCTATAATTCAAGACAATGGGGCAGGTGAGTTACTATTCAACAGAGGAAGTAATACTATTCTTTCCTTAAATGATCTTGGAATTGAAGTTACAGATCCAAATGGAACAGCAGTAGTTTCTATTAAAGGTTTTGAAGGTAGTAACGCTAGACTTGAATTAAAAGCAGATGAAGGTGACGATGCTGGAGATACATGGAGGATACAATCACAAGCAAATAATAATGATTTAACTATATTTAACAATACTGATGGTGTTGATACTTATTCAACAAAATGGAGACTCAATACGGCTGGTACAGTTATACAGCAAGGAGATTTAAAATTATTTGATAACGGAGCTGCAATGTTTGGTGGCACTATTGAAAATTCTGGGGATCTACAAATTTTTCATGACGGTACACATAGTAATATAGAGAATGCTACTGGTGAATTAAAACTAAATTGCAGAAGTAAAATTCGTCTAGAAGCGAGGACTGCGCAACTAGCTGACGAAACCATGTTACTTGGCACTTTAAACGGTGCAGTTGAACTTTACTACGATAACGTTAAAAGATTTGAAACTCTATCCACTGGTACAAAATCAACTGGTAATACACATACATTTCAAGGGGGAGGTAGTGATGTTAGTTTAACAGTTGCAAGTTCTCAAAGTTCTTCAGCAGAAACTACATTAGTGCTTCGAGGTTCTAGAACTTCATCAACTACTCTCCCTGTAAGTAAGATTGATTTCACAACAAACGATAATGCTGATACAAGTGTGTATGACAGTACAATGCCACTAGGTAGTATTAAGATGTTTAAGCAACAGGGCAATACTAATAGAGGTCGTTTAAAAATAGATCTTAACAATGTTAGTGGAGATAATTCAGCTACAGTATTTGATTTAGAAAGTGATGGAGACTTAACAATAACTGGAACTTATTCTCCTTCTGATAGCAGATTAAAAACAGATATTATTACTATTTCAGATGCACTAACTAAAGTAAATAATTTAAGAGGTGTTGAATATACAAGAATTAAAACAGGAAGAAAAGAAATAGGTGTTATAGCTCAAGAAGTTCAAGCTGTTATTCCAGAAATAGTTAAAACTGATAACGATGAAGATAAAACATTAAAGGTCAATTATGGACACCTAACTGCTGCATTAATAGAAGCAATAAAAGAATTATCAGCTAAAGTAAAAGTTTTAGAATCAAATATTTGACCAAAAAAAAATTAAAGATAAAATATAGGTAATAAAATTTAACTTATGGACACACCAGAAAAAATTTTAAAAGATACACAACTTTCTTTTGATACAAATCTTGCAAAAGCACAACAACTTGAGCAGCAAATTGCAAAACTACAAGAAGAACTTAGATCTTTACAATTACCACTTGCTGAAGATCAAGGAGCTATAAAAGCTTTAAAAAAACTTGTAGAATCAGCAAAAGAAACTGTTTAACTTACTATTAAAATCTTAAAATGGCTATTACAAAAACTTGGGAAATAAACACTTGTGAACGTGATGTATCTGATGGATATATTACTAAAGTAATTTACCGCATAAAAGCTACAGAAGATGGTGTTGAAATTGACGGTACAAGAGTAACAGGTGAAGTAAGTTTTACAAAACCTTCCTCACTGCCTTCTGATTTTATACCTTATGACACATCAGCAAAAACACCAAATGCTGCAACAGTTCTAGGGTGGGTAAAAACTGCTCTTGGTGATGAAGTTGCAAAAATAGAAACTGCTATGGATGATGCTATAGCTTTGGTAAAAACACCAGTTACTGCGGTTGGTGTTCCTTGGTAGAAGAAAACTGACGAGTCATAATTCCTAAAGTTACATATAAGGGAGCTAAAGCCATAATTCCTGTGAAGGTTATAATAGTAACAGGTACTAATGCTTTTAAAAACGCATCTCTCATGTTAAATAAAATCTCATCTGTATTATCTATTTTATCTTTTATTATTAGTGTCACAACTATTGCTGCTGGATACGCAGGGTATCGTTACATTACAAGTCCACAGTTTGAAGCGATGATGATGGAAAAAGTAATGGAAGGTGTGGGTAAGATATTGCCTAATCAAATAGACAAAAAACTACCAAAAGTAACAGGTCCAATGTTGCCTTTATGACAAAAACAGAACGCACACCTGGTCGTATAAGGACTCGTTTTATAGCAGTTTTAGCATTAATAACATCTGGAATAACTTTTGGATCGGGATTAATGGTGTTTTTGTATATGAAAAGTCCAGGTTTTGAAAATCAGTTATTAGGGCAAGTAATGAAACATATGGATTGGATTATTGCTGATGAGTTTGAAAAGCAGATAAGGAAACTAAAACCACAACCTGTTCCTAATCCAGATGACCCAAATGCGTGGTTTTGGCAACTTATAGAACAACGCAACAGGGAATATATAGAATGGGAAACAAAAGGTAAGTGGGAACAATGAACTGCTGGCATTGTAAAACTGAATTAATTTGGGGTGGCGATATTGATGTAGATGAATCTATGCCAACTTATCCTGAGTATTCTGTAATGACTAACTTGTCCTGTCCTAAGTGTTTTTCAGAAGTAGAGGTATTAAAGAAAAGAGATGCTTTTGATTAATGATATTTGGATTTTTTAAAAAACTAATAAAATATTATGTTGATAAACTTGTGTCTTGGCTAAGAGTAAAAAAACTTCAACTTGAACTAGACAATGAGATAGAAAAGTATCACGATAGTTTTAAGAAAAAAGAAGAGCCTAAAATAAGAGAAGTTGGGAACTTTGGAGAAGATGGCTGGTCTATTTCTATCGGAGATATAGATGACGAAGATACCAAAAATTGAAATAAAAGAGGTTTACGTTCCAAAAATAAGGACATGGGAAATACAGCCACCAATATTAGATTTAATCACTAAACCAGTTGTTGATATTCCAGGATGTGTTGATGCTCATAGAAATAATTTAACAGGACTTATAAACGAAGATGAACTAGGTACATATCAAGCTTGTGGTACGTTCAATATTCCTAGCTATGAACCACTTGACTATAATCCTGCTAACTTTCAATACACTCCACCTGCAAAGCAACAAGAACAGCAACAACCGCAACCTCCACAGCAAAAGCCTCAGATTCCACAAAAGAAAAAAGATAAAAAGCTAGAAATACCACCCTGTCCTGGTAACAAAGAGCAAAAAATCGGAGATTTTCGTAACGATAAAAAGCTGGAACGTGTTATCGGCTATGAACGTGGTACAAATGGGATAGAATGTATCACTTTGTATGAAGACGTACCGTTCATCTCCCAATACATTCCAAGTTTTAAGCAGTTTACTGGGGTTTTTAGTCTTGCTTTGGTCGGC
>FUFK010040240.1_pt1 | contig 23446 bp, 20 predicted proteins | sample 1021851 | NCBI WGS metagenome assembly FUFK01 (sample SAMEA51879418, study PRJEB19060) | metagenome | reverse complement strand
CCTTAATAATGGAGGACAGCCAAATGAAATGCCAGCTGGAAAGTTAGCTTATGCTTTACAGCAAGCAATTAATAGTGCTGCTGTAGTAGCTCATCAACATGGTATGCACAGAGCATTTTGTATAGCTCCAACAGCTACATGTTCTTACAACCATACAGACAAACTTGGCTTTACTACTACCCCAGAAATAGCACCCCCAATAGATTCAAGTGTTGATCGTGACTCAGGTACTTTTGGTGTTACTAGCTATGACTATGGGTTTGTAGAAACTGCAGCTGAAGTAGGTTGGCACGACTTTAAAAAAGTTGCCGATGGTATTGTTAAACTCTTTGATAACACAGGACTATTTCATGGCTACAGCCTAAACACCTGGTCAGATGTAGTTACCTATGATGAACAGTTNATAGAAGAGTGGTTGCACTCNCCACANACAAGTATCTATTACAGTCTNCAGGTAATGCCAGATACACAAAGNAAAGATGANGTNGCATCTTTANTNGATGATGAATANAAANATATGTTTGAACCTNTATCCNCAGTTGAATGTACCGAAGATTTTTGNCCAAGTTGTGCTGAATAATGANATCACCATATACNAAATTAGTAGANAGAAAACGAAAGTGGACCCCTGTTGCTGTAACTAGAGGTAAGTTGTTAGAGGGGTCTGAAGATTCAATATATCGAGCGTTAGCTCTTCGTGTTTTAGAACTACCTGTAAAAGAATTTTTACAACAAGGTTTAGAAAAAGATTTACCAGATATACCAGGAGTTGTTGAAGCTCTTGAATCAAACCAAAAAGATGAAGACAAACATGATCTAGGATTTCAATATATTTGTAATGCTCATGGTACTGATCCTGATGCTGAAGATGAATCTCAAAACATTTTAAATGCTTGGTTAGAAGCTCCAGAACATCCCATATTAAAAGCTGCAATTTTAGAAAGGTCTGTATTTTTTGTACTGCTACCTTTTTATAGATTTTGTGGAGATATAGGAATGAGGACTTTAGCTGCTGACATATCAAGGGACGAACAAACTCATGTAGCAATACATGGGATGGTTGCTCATGATTTAGGTTTAAAAAATACAGAGAGATTAAACAAGCTCCGTAAGGATACTGTTGATTGGGTTATGAATGGGATGGATAGTCCTAAAAATAAATATCTCAATAAAGATTTCTGGATGAATCAATCTAACAATTTATATCTTCGAGGAAAAGCAGAAGGACTAGCCGAAACTAAACGTGCCAGGATGCCTTCTTTCTTTGAAGCAAGCAATCAAAATCTCCCCAAGTATGGCTAACGAATTAGAAGTTAATGAAGTATTTGGTGGTCAAGATTTCCTGGAAAAATTAATCCAGGAACTTGACACCACGTTTCCACAAGTAACACCAAACCCAGACGAACCTCTTAGCAAGATCATGTATAGATCAGGACAAAGAAGTGTCGTTGAATATTTATTTAATAAGCAAGAAAACAATGTGCAAACCTGATTTACCAGAAATGCCTGAGCAACCTGATCCGTTGCCCGCCCCTCCTACACCACCTCCAGCTCCAGCAGTTCCAGACCCAATAAAGCCACCTGAAAATGTAAGTGCTAAAGATAAAAAATTAAAGAAAACTTCAAAAAGAGCTCGATTAAATCAAGCTGGTTCTGGAGCTGAACAGTTAAGAATTGATTTAGATCCCGCTGCAGTACAAAATATTGCAACTGTAAATACAGGTCAAGGAACTACAACTAAAAAGAAAAAATCACAACTTAATATTCCTACAGCCTAATGAAAGAACAAGCCTCAAGCCGTTACCAATCATTAGCAACGGATAGGCAAGACTTTCTAGACAAAGCCAGAGAATGTGCAGAGCTAACCCTACCTTACTTATTAGTAAATGATGGACATGCTTCAGGTACTAAATTACCTGTACCCTGGCAAAGTTTGGGAGCTAAAGGGGTGAACGTACTTGCATCTAAATTGATGTTAAGTCTCTTTCCAGTAAACACTAGCTTTTTTAAGCTGCAAATAAATGATGCTGAGATAGCAGGGATACCAGAAGTAACACCTGAAATTAAATCTGAAGTTGATTTATCTCTTTCCAAAATGGAAAGGATAATAATGCAACAGATAGCGGAGACTTCTGATCGCATAATGCTTCACGCTGCTATGAAGCACTTAATTGTCACAGGCAATGTATTGATTTTTGTCGGAAAGAAAGCCCTAAAAGTTTATCCAATAGATCGCTATGTCGTTAACAGGGATGGCGATGGTAACGTGATCGAAATTATCACAAAAGAAAAAATCCACAGAACCCTATTACCTAAAGAATTTCAAAAGCCTTTAATGGGTGACGGTAAGGACATCAATGCCCCAGGCGAAGATGGTCCTAAATTTGGAACTACAGGTGCTAGTAAAACAGAAGAAGCTGAGATATTTACTTGCGTTAAATTACAAGATGGTCAATGGAAATGGCATCAAGAAGTAGACGATAAGATCCTACCTGGATCTCAAAGTAGTACTCCTAAAAACCTACCTATGTGGTTAGCTCTACGCTGGAATGTAGTGGACTCAGAACCCTATGGTCGTGGCAGAGTTGAAGAGTTTCTGGGGGATTTAAAATCTCTCGAAGGTTTAATGCAAAGTATGGTGGAAGGTAGTGCAGCTGCAGCAAAAGTAGTCTTCACAGTTTCGCCAAGCTCAACCTGTAAACCTCAAAGTTTAGCTAGAGCCCAGAATGGAAGTATTATCGTTGGCAGACCTGATGACGTTTCAGTAATTCAGGTAGGTAAAACTGCAGATTTTCGGACTGTAATGGAGATGATACAAGAACTTACCAGGCGATTGTCTGATGCTTTCTTGATCCTCAATGTTCGTCAATCAGAACGGACTACTGCTTCAGAAGTTGAGATTGTAAGGCAAGAAATAAATGAACAGTTATCTGGCATATATGGCAACTTAACTACAGACCTACTAAAACCATACCTGGATAAAAAACTATCAATACTTCAAAGGATGAAAACCGTTCCACCTTTACCTAAAGGTTTAGTTTCTCCTATTGTTGTAGCTGGTTTAAATGGTATTGGTAGAGGTCAAGATAAAGTAGCTTTAATGGAATTTTTAACAGCTGCTTCTCAAGGTCTTGGACCTGAAGCAATTATGCAATATATCTCACCTGAAGAATTTTTAAAAAGACTAGCAGCCGCTAGTGGTATTGATACTTTAAATCTAATTAAAGACGCATCCACTATGGAAGAAGAAGCTAATCAGATGCAACAACAGCAAGTCCAATCATCACTCATAAATCAGGCTGGACAACTTGCTAAATCACCAATCGGAGAACAAGTAGTAAATGGAATCCAACAACAAGCAGCCCAAGGTGGAATCCCAGGTCAACAAGGACAAGGTGGAATCCCAGGGCAAGAAGCCCCAGAAACGCCCCCGCAGATCTAATGGAAGATTTGCAAAATCTACAGAATTAGAATCAGGGCTTACAAAAAAAGTAGACATCTCAGTTAAGAAAAAAATAGATGCTCCTACTGATGCCAAAAACTCAGCTGGGAAATATGGCAAACAAGAAAAAATTGTACCCAGCTTTGGAACTATACGAACAACATTACATTAAATATGGCAACTCTTACCTTTGATCCCTCAGCAGATGGTCCTTCTCCAGAACAGAAGGAGGCAGAAGCTCAAGCACTAGCCCAAGGCGAAAAGCTCGAAGAAGCTAGAGCTGCAGATGAAGCTGCTAAATGGGAAAAAACTGATAAAGAAAATGAAAGTGCAGACCTTATTGGTGGCAAATTCAAATCGCAAGAAGATTTATTGAAAGCCTATCAAGAATTAGAGAAGCAACGCTCAAAAGAAAATAATGAAGAAACAACATCTGAAGCTACTGAAGAAAGTACAGAAGATGAGCAAACAACAGAAAAAGAAGTTGAATCTAATCCTGTCTTTAATAAAGCAGCTGAAGAATATGCAGAGGGTGGGCAAATTTCCGAAGAATCTATTGACGCATTATCCAAAATGGATTCAAAAGATTTAATCAAATCTTATGTAGATTTTTATACTAAATCACAACAAACAGCAGAACTACAGCAAACTCAAGTAAGCCAAATAAAAAATATTGCTGGAGGAGAAGAAGGCTATAAAGACTTAACAACTTGGGCTTCTCAAAATCTAGAAAAAACTGAACTAGAACAATTTAATACTATTGCTAATAGTAATAACTACACAGCAATTAAGTTTGCAGTTGAAGCATTAAATAGTAGGTTCAGAAATCAAGAAGGTTATGAAGCTCCTATGGTTACAGGTAAAGCCGCATCTAGTAATGCCAAGCCTTATCGTAGTCAGGCAGAATTAGCCAGGGATATTGCAAATCCTCTATATAATTCAGATCCAGCATTTAGAAGTGATGTTGAGGAAAGATTATCACTAAGTACAGATTTACTTTAAACCAATGCCAAAAGGAAAAGGTACATACGGAACTAAAAAAGGTAGACCTCCAAAGAAAAAATGAAAACTAAAGATTTAGAGAATCTTTTAAATTATTACCCTTACGAACCACCAATACAGGTGATAGAAAAGAAACCAATTATGACTCCAGAAGCAGAAAGATTCAATGGCTGGGCGGCAATGCTCGGCATAGTTGCAGCTCTAGGAGCTTACGCAACTACAGGACAAATAATTCCTGGAATATTTTAAACATAATCTTACGTTCATCCTTTTTAGGACGCATCTACTTAGTCGTGGAACGGAGGCTAAGTACATTTTTAAAGATTATGCAAACAGTAAAACTCGTTTATAGAGGTGTTGTATATTACATCTCACGTTAAGTCTGGTGACATTTGGGAGGTTCAATTCCTCCCTTAACAATCAGCCCGATCAGAGGCTTTGTATCTGACAACCTTGCAAGGGAAAAAGTTAGGTCAACAAGATATAAATCAGTAGTAGGAGTAAGCCCTCTGAGGAGGATAACTTTCGCTGAAAAGGATTAAGTCGTAAAGACCGTTAATCAATCTTTCTCCTATTTAGAGATGACAAATATAGCAAATCTCCATAGACCCAATGCGGTTAATGGAAACCAAAGTAATACCTACGCTAATAAGTATGCGACAGCGTTAAAGCTGTTCTCTGGTGAGGTATTTACAGCATTTAATAGTGCTTCAATATTCCAAGGTCTTGTTAAGAGTTACACCCTAAGAGGTGGTAAGTCTAAGCAGTTCTTACTAACTGGAACATTAAGTGCTGGGTATCACACCCCTGGCACTCCAATACTAGGTGATACAGCATTGAAAGCTAATGAGAAGACAATCCTAATGGATGATCTCCTTGTAAGCTCTCAGTTCGTGTATGACCTAGATGAGGTTCTATCGCAATATTCCACTAGATCTGAAATATCTAAGCAGATCGGTGAAGCTTTAGCAAAACACTACGATACTCGTATTGCTAAGGTTCTTGATATTGCTTCAAGAGAGTCTTCAGTAGTAACTGGTGAGCCTGGTGGCTTTGAAGTATCTATTGGTTCTGGAAACCAATTTAAAGCTCAGAAAATTGTTGATGGTTTATTTGAAGCCGCTGCAGTTTTAGACGAGCGTAATGCCCCTCAAGAGGGTCGTGTATGTGTATTAAGCCCAAGACAATACCTNGGCTTAATTGCNGCTGTAGACACAAATATCTTAAACAGAGAACTTGGTGCATCTCAAGGTGACATCAACTCTGGNAAAGGTTTATATAGNATTGCTGGTATCAANCTTTATAAATCAAANAACCTTCCATTTATGGCTGCTTACAACTCAGCNGTAACTGGNGANAACAACGACTATGCAGATGCAAATGCNACTTGCTGTGGNNTNNTNTTCCATNGNGAAGCNGCTGGTGTACTAACAGCTATTGGTCCATCTATTGAGACTACAAGTGGAGACTTCCACGTTCAGTATCAAGGCGATTTGATCGTTGGAAAACTTGCAATGGGAGCTGGCTCTTTAAGAGTATCCGTTGCTGGTTCATTACAAGCACAATAATAAAATGCCCTAGAGGATCTATATCCTCTTCGGGGCTTACCATTCCCTAGAAAATAAATGGCAACAACCTATAAGCTAACTAAATTAGCAGCCGTAAATATAATCCTATCCAACATTGGACAAGCACCTCTAAATAGTTTAAATACATCTAACCCTCTATCTAGCTTGGCAGAGGGAATGATAGATGAAGTATCCCATAGCCTTCAATCAGAAGGTTGGGTATTTAATACTGAACAAGATTATCCTTTTACTCCCAACAATAATAAATTTATTGAAATTCCAGCAAACGTATTATCTTTAGATAAAACAGAATGGTCTTCTATAGAACCTATTATTCGTAAGCCAGCTGGAGTTACAAACCAAAGGTTATATGACAAGAGAGACCATACTTATGAATTTGATGGAGTTCAATATTTAAAAGTAGTTTGGTATTTTGATTTCTTAGATTTACCTGAAGTATTTAAACAGTACATAACTATTAGAGCTGCAAACTTATTTGCTAATAGAGCTGTAGGTTCTAATGAAGTAGTTAAATATTCTGAAAAAGAAGAAGAGCAAGCTAGAGCCGCTGTCATGGAATATGAAACTCAACAAGGAGATTACAACATATTTAATGATTCAGCTGGTGGTAGAGAGTTCCAAACATATTTACCCTATAACGCTATCAAGAGATAATAATGGCTGCAGTATCACAATCAATACCGAATCTACTTGGTGGAGTTAGCCAACAACCTGATCCAGTTAAATTACCAGGACAAGTTAGAGAAGCTGTAAATGCTTATCTTGATCCGACCTTTGGATGTAAGAAAAGACCACCTACAGAATTTGTAGGATTACTTGCTAATAACATTCCTTCAGATGCAAAGTGGTTTCCTATATTTAGAGATAATAATGAAAAATATATAATTGCAATTTATAAATCTGGTTCTCCAGCAACAATACAAGTTAAAGCCTGGGATGCAACAACTGGTCAAACAAGGACAGTAACAGTTAGTTCGAGTGCTCAAACTTACCTGGATACTTCAGACTTAAATAGTATTAAAACTCTTTCATTATCTGACTATACATTAATTAGTAATAGTCAAAGAGATGTCAGTATGAATACGGTTCAGCTAACAGCTACAAAAGAAGAAGCGTTAGTTGTTATTAATTCTATTGCCTATAACACTACTTACTCTATTGACTTAAATAGAGATGGTAATACTCAACAAACTATTGTTTATAGAGCTGCTGAATTAGAAATAGTTCCAGGTTCTTATGAAGTAGCAGATGGAGGAACTTGTGGTCAAAACTCAGCGGGAGATCATACAGCTTCAGCTACAGGTAAATCAGGACTACAGTTTAGAATTACTAACCAATGTGCGGCTTATTATGACGAAGCTACTAATGCCTATATCTCAAGATATAACGCTAGTGTAATTTTAAAAAATGGTGGTGTTGGTTGGAGAGTAGGAGATACTGTAACTGCAACTGAAGGTGGCAAACAATTTACAATTAGAGTTAGCAAAGAAGCATTTGAATATACATATGCAAGTGATGGTATAGCCACCTTTACAACTCCCAGCAATGCGAGTTCAGGTACTCTACAAATTGGCGATATTATTACTGCTTTAAAAAATGCTGTAAATGCTATTTCAAATTACAGTTGCGATAGTATTGGTAATGTTTTAAGAGTCAAAAGAACAGATACCAGGAGTTTCAATATTGCTGTTAGAGGTGGTACAACTAACCAAGCAATGACAGTAATTAAAGATACGGCAAATGATATAACCGAATTACCCTTTCAATGCTTTCCTGATTTTGCTTGTAAGGTTAATAATACTGAAGATAGTACTGCTGACGATTATTACGTTAAATTTGTACCTGATGCTGCTGGAATACCTGGAGCTGGTTCATGGGAAGAAACAGTTAAGGCTGGTATAGAAACTGGTTTAAACTCTTCAACAATGCCTCATGCTTTAGTTAGACAAGCAAATGGTACGTTTACTTTAGATGCTTTAAATAGTTCTTCTGCCTTTGGTGGTTGGGCTAGTAAAGAAGTAGGAGATGAAGCTAGTAACCCTAATCCTTCTTTTGTTGGTAAAGGAATTTCAAATATGTTCTTCTTTGCAAACCGTCTTGGTTTTCTAAGTGAAGATGCTGTAATTCTAAGTCAACCTGGAGACTATTTTAATTTCTTTCAAACCTCAGCTATTGCTATAAGTGATGGAGATCCTATAGATCTTACGGCTTCTAGTACAAGACCAGCGATATTACAATCAGCAATCGGTACTCCAAAAGGATTAATACTCTTTGCTGAAAATGCACAGTTTTTAATGGCTTCTCAAGAAGTAGCTTTTGGACCAAGTACAGTCAAACTTACCGAAATTGCTTCTTATACATACCGTTCCATAACAGAGCCACAAAGTACTGGTGTTAGTGTCATGTTTGTAACTGAAGCTGATACCTATACAAAGATATTAGAAATGGCTGTTGACTCTGTAGATAACAGACCAACCGTTGCAGATAACACAAGAATTATTCCTGAATATATTCCTCCAAATTTAAAATGGGCTACTAATAGTCCAAATAACAGTATGTTGTTTTGGGGAGATAATTCAAATACTGTTTATAGTTTTAAATTCTATAACGTAGGCAATGAACGACAGTTAGCTGGTTGGAGTAAATGGGTCTTTCCTACACAAGTCAGGATGATGGCTTTTGATAACGATACAGCTTTTATTGTTTCTTATGACGGAACTAATAGTACCTTACAAAAAATGGAACTATTAGATGATCCTGATACAGCTCCTATCTCGACAAGTTTTAACACAAAATTTTTACCAAGATTAGATTTTATACATTACAAAGCAAATCTAACTACAAGCACAGTTGGCACAAATACTAAAATGTATTTCCCAGCTGGAGGTTATATAACAGGGGCAACTCCTGTCTTTATTATGACAAGTGGTAGTGATGCTGGTTACTTTATAAGACCTACTATTCAGACAGATGGAGGAGGGAAATTTATATTAGTTCCTACTTCTTTAACTGGAGTAAATTATGTAATTGGTATGCAATATAGAATGACGGTTACTTTACCAGCATTTTATGTTTCAACAGAAGGTAGAGCTGATCGTATTGATAATCCAATAGTTGAGCTTTTATATTTAGATCTTTATTACTCAGGAAGATACCAGGTAGAAATAGAAAAACTAGGATATACAAATTATACTCACGATGTAGATATAGCAAGAGCTGGAATATATTTAGCAAATGCTCCAGCGATTACAGAAGTAGTCACAAAAACAGTACCAATATTTTGCTTAGGTAGAGATGCCAAGGCAAGTATATATGCAGATGATCCTGTCCCTTCAGCTATAACGAGCTATTCCTGGCAAGGTCATTACAACAAACGAGACGTATTACAACTAAAAGGTTAATGAAACCCTATTACCGTAAAGCTACGGTGGAGGATGCGATTTCGGTAGCTAATAATCTTCGAGAAGAAGACCGTATGGAAATGGAGGGTTTAGGTCATCATCCTTTAGCCCTTCCTTTTCTAGTTCAATTAAGTACAACAGCAGTATCATTTTTTGATGACAACAATGATATTGGTGGAGTAGGTGGAATACTACCAGACCTAAGAGAACATGTAGGTCAAGTTTGGTTAATTTGTACTCCTATAGTCACAAGAAAACCACATACATTTGTCAGGCATGCTAGACGCTGGATTAATGAACAGCACGATTATCGACTCCTTTGGAATATTGCAGATGCAAGAAACAAATTTCACCACAAATTATTAAAAATACTTGGATTTAAAGGAATAAAACTTGTCCACCCACCACCACATTCACTTCCATATTATGAAATTGTAAAACTATGTGTTCAGCAGCAATAGCTGGAGTAGTTGTATCAGGTGTATCTTCAGCTGCAAGTTTATATCAAGGCATACAAGGTATGCAGCTACAAGTTGAAATGGCTCAACAACAACAAGATTTAGCCTATCGACAAGCCCAGCAACAACAGAACTTTCAAAATCAAGCAATCGTACAAAAACATATTGGTGATGTAAAAGCACAACAAGCATCCGTAAAGGCTGCAGAGTTAGCTTATTACTATGGTGATAATGCCGCCAATGCAAGTTATGTAGCACAACAACAAAAACTAAAAGAAATACAAAATAAAGCAGCTTTTAAAACACAAGAAATATATGCAAAAGCTATTGGAGGAAAAGGTTCCGTATTAGCTAGTGGAGCAACAGGTCAATCAGTTGGATTACTTGCTTTAAATGAAGAACGTAGACAAGGATTTGCATTAGCAGAACAAACTGCAACTCTAAGATCTGCTGAAATGGCAATGGGTAATTCAATGGAAGCCATAAGGTTAAAAGCTTTATCAAATGTCAATACTATTGCTTCAAAAACAGATCCTTCTGTTGCAACTCCACAGNTATCTCCTCAACCTATTGGCATAGGTAAAGATCTGGGATTAGGAATCCCTTCATATAATTGGGCATAAGCAATGGCAAGAATTTATAAACAAACTGAATATGGAAGTCTTTATCAAGGATCTGCTAGAGATAAACCATTTGAACAAATTCAACCTTTAGATGAATCTAATGCTATAAAAAAAAGAGCTGAAGATAAAATCAATAATATTAAAAATTTAGCGGCTGCAGCTAGAACTCAAGCAACATTAGATCAAGCAACATTACAAGGTAATCAAACAATCGCTAGAGCAAAGTTTGATGGTAGATGGAGTACTGTTAAAGGTATATTAGATTTAAGTAAAACAGGAATTGAACTATATAAAGCTATTGATGAGCATAAAAAAGAAAAAGAGGTTGAAAATGATTTACTTAATTCATTAGGGTATTATGCTGAAAATCCTAAAGAATTGGATTTACTTAAAGACGAAAATAGNAATGAAAATAAGTTAGTAAATATTAATTCTAATGTACTTAAAGGTGAAGCTACTACTTTAATCAATGAAGAAGATGGTAGTGGTGAAAATGTAGAAGTTGCAAACCAATTATTAGAGACATCTCTTGGTAATCAAATTATTAGTTTAGAAGGAGATGTGTTAGCAGCTGTAGCTCTTCATCAGCCTTACCTTCGTGAAAGATTTAGTTTATTAAGTGCAGAAGAGATTCCAAAAGACATAACAAGTCTTAACGCTTTACTAAAACAATTTAATGCAGATTTCTTAAGGCAAGCTGGTCTTACAGATAAAGCCTTAAAAAAGAAAGTTTTAGAGTATTTAGCAAAGCCAATGTACCAAAACACCGCTAACTTTGCTTCGGAAATACATCAGAAAATAATCAAAGGTACACATGATGAGAATAGAGCTGTTGTCAATACTTTTGTTTCTCAAGTTGTTGATAATGATAAATTATCTCTACAAGAAAAATGGAATCAAATTTCCACTAAATTTAATAATGCAAATATAGGAATCCTTAATCGTGGTGAAGTTAATAGAGCTGCTTTAGAACAATTATTAAAAGAATTATCTTTAAGTGGTCCTGAAGCTGTTACTGAAATTGAAGCTCTTAAAGATATTTTAAAAATAGATGGTCAAACTGGAACTGAACTTGGAAAAGAGTATTCAGATTTATTTGACAAATATGAACTTGAAGCCAGAACAAATAATGTTAAACAGTTCAATTTAGAGGAAAGAGAAGCGAGCAATACTTCAAAAGACCTTTATCAAAAGTTTTTAGATAATCCAAATGCAGAAACTAAAAAGGCTGTAATAGACGCTTTACGAGCTGAAAATACTCCTGAATCTATTCTTAGAGCTAATGAGTTAGCCAATACTGGTGATAACTACGACCCTAATACCGCCATTGATCTAAAACTTCGTATGTCTGGTGGGGAAGAAATAGATGATTCTGAAATAGATAGACTTTTAGATGACGGACGTATTTCCTATGAAGAGCATCAAGAATTAAAATCAATGGGTCCATTAAGGGCTACCAAACTAGCACTTAACACATACCTTACAAATAATACTGATGCTATAAGTTCTTATTTAATGAGGGGCTTAGATCAAACGGACGCATTTAACACAACCACAGAAGGGTTAATTAATGCAAAAGCAATAACTTTAAGGGGCGAATTAGAAAAATTAATGTTGTCCGAACTGCGAGTTAATCCTTCAATTATTAGTAATCCAGTTGAATTAGAGAAATTATTTACAGAAAAACTAAATCAACTTATTGAGCTTCCAAGATACAAATTAGTCCAAACTGAAAGTGGCTTTCAATTTCAGACTGTAGATACAAATAAAAACTTAGCAGAGATAACTATTGCAGGGCAACCAGGTTCAGAAAATTACTCTGGATTTAATCTAGATCAATTATTTGAGGAAAATAAATTTCATATTTCCGAAATGAATCCTTCAGATGATTATTTTTTTACGAAGGAACAAATTAAAATAGAATTAGAAACTTTTGAACTTACAAATTTTCCAAGTGAAAAGCTTGCAACACTAGCTGAAAAACTAGGTTATAGTCCCAGAGCTTTTTTAAATGAACAATTACGTTTACATAAAATCTATGGGAATGAGGCAGCTGATCTAACAAATATAAAATTTGATACTGATGAAACTGAACTTCTTAATATAGATGACACCTTTAAATGGACTATAAAATCAGCAGGGTTTAGTACTAATGGAGGGGCTTATTTTGCCGCTGCATTACAGAACTCATTTGGTTTTGAATTAAATGAAGAAAATGGTTTTGTTATTAGTAGTATTTTTAATAATGAAGTATCAATTAAAGCATTAGAAGAACAATTTGGTAAACCACTTGCAGAAATTACACCAAAAGAACAAATAAGATATTTAATCAAAGATATTTATCTAAATCATCCAGATCTTGAAAAAGCTTTGAAAGATCCATATACGTCAGAAGATGAGCTAAAAGCGGCATTAGCTAAATACTTAAATATTCCAGATACAAGTGTATTGGATAAACATGTTAATCAACTACTCAATCGTTAAGTTGCGACTTAACTAAGAGTTATACATAAACAATATGGAAGAAGAAAAAAAGGAAGACCTGTTATCTGCGGATACAGGTATTCCACAAACCTATGGTGATCCACAAAGAATACTAAATAATTTTGAAGCACTACCAACAATAGAAACAGAAGAACCTAAACCTGAAATAGTAGGCAGACAAACGGTAGATCGTAACCCATTTAATTGGCTACCAAATGCTTTAAAGCCAGTACAATTTCAAGAAGGTTATGATCCTGACACAGGCTTAGTTAATGAAGGTACTCCTACTTGGTCTACAAAAATGTATGCTGGTTTCAACGATTGGGTTGATAATACATTTTTAGGAGATAAAAGAACTTGGGATGAGGTATTAGAAAAAAGACTAAATTTTGAAGAAGAAAGTATAAAGACTTCTTACCAAAATAGAAAAGAATTATTAGGTATCACCGAAGATAAGCCATATGGTGATCCTAATACTGTTTCAGAAACAGTTGGTGTATTACTTGGAGCTGGTTTATCAAACGTAGAAGGTATTTTTGAACTTGGTGAACTTGCTGGAGATTTCAGTAAATCACTCCTTAATAAGGTTTTTAAATATGGTATAGATCCCAAAAATGATCTATTTGGCGATAAATATGAATGGGCTAACTGGAATCTAGGTAGTGAATCATTTGGAGCAAAATCTAATGTAGGAAAATTTGCTAGTGGCTTAATTCAATTTGCCTCCATCTTAAGAGCAACAGGAGGTTTAAGAGGTCTTCAAGGAACTAAAGCTTTTGCTCGTAAAAGTCCAGGATTATATTCACAAAAAACTTCAAAGGTTTTACAAAGATATTGGGCTTCAGCTACAACAGCACAGAAATTCAAACTAACTGCTAAAGCTGGTTTTATTGGTGGTTTATACGGTATCCCAGCTGATGTAATCATGACGATTACTGAGCCTGAGCAATCAAACCTATCCAACTTAATTGAGGATATGGTTCCAGAATTGAAAGATTCTTGGGTTACTTCTTTAGCTGTTGATGAAGATGATTCGATGGCTGAAGCAGTTATAAAGACTGCTTTGGAAGGGGTTGGTCTTGGATTTGCAGCAGACGCAGCTGGAGTTTTATTAGTTGGAAATAGAGTATTTAAAAGATTAATTGGACAAGGTGTTGACCAAACAGTAGCCACAAAAAATGCCTTACATGCCTCAAAAATAGCTGAAAGTAATTTATCTCCTAATACATTAGAAAAGCCTCCAATTCCAATGTCGGAGCTTTTAGTTCCAGGTGAAACTAATGACTTAATAGAAATTGCTTTAAATCCTTATAAAACTGAATATGATTTATATGACTTAGATGAATTAACAACTCAAATACGTTCTTATTCTGTTGATGAACAACTCGATTGGTATCGTCAAATCCCAGCGGGAGATAGATATAATATACAATCTTTTTTATCTCTAGATGCACAATTTAGAGAATTTGGTGGGACAGCTAAAAGAATTGTAGAAATCCCTAATGGAACTAAAGTTGAATTTGCCTTTCAAAAAGGTGACTACAATGCTAATACAAAAGAATTAGAAATTTCTTGGAGAATTTTCAAAGAAGGTTATAAAGGAACTGATATAAGAAAAGGTAAAAAAGCTTGGAAAGAATATATCGACAAAAGGAATATGGGAGATTTATCTGCTACTCCTCCCGATCAACAAGCTATTGGAAACTATGGCAAAGAATTAATAACACAACTACAAAGAATTATTCGAGAAGAAGTAAGACCTGGAACTTTATTATCTAATCAACCTATTGACGATATTGTTAAAGAAGGTACAGCTCAAGCTAGACGCTTAGAAAAGATGTACAAAGATGCTTACCCACAAAGTAAGACTATCTTTAATAATCTTTTCGATTCAGATGAATTTTTCTGGGAAAGATTATTAGAAGATTATAGGTTCACAGGAGTTATAGATTCAAAAGAAAAAGTATTAGATTTTATAAAAAACTATAATAATAAACCTGATGCTGATAATGTTTTTGATGCTTTAACTAAACAAGAACAAGAAGAGTGGACTAAAGCTTATATAGAAGATAGAGCAATTAAAGGTATTACATTACCAAATATTAGAAAAACTATTTATAGAAGAGCTGGTTTTGGTGACGTTGTTTATTCAACTCAATACGGAATAGTTCGTAGTACTCCTGATGCCAGAGGTCGTTGGATAGCTCCTGTAAATGTTGTTAGAGATGTTGATGGTAGGTTTGATGACGAGGCATGGGAAGCACAAATTAAGGCTTTAAGATCAGAACATATAAACAACTTACAAGAAGCATATAAGTTTGTTCAAGCTACCCCTAATTCAATTAGAAAATCTAAATATTCTAAAGTTTTAGAAAAGCAGTCAAAAGGTATTCCAGTTACTTATGACGATATGGTAGATGTTTTCCAGGAATACTTTATTAAGGGAAACAGACCAGCTATATCTGCATTTAATGAGACAACTTTAGCGGAATTAACCAGGGTAAATGTTGAAGATTTTTATAGTGTAGTTCTTGATCCAAGAGGAGGCATTGCAGATATAAACAAATCATTTGTTGATATAGATGCTGTATCTTTATCTAAATTTGGACGAGAAGATATACAAAACTTTTTAGTAAAAAATCAACCTCTTTTATCAAGAGATGATGCAAGATTATATATTGCTAAAGAAAACGGAAATACTGTTTTAAAAGTTGTAAGAGAATTTGAACCAGGAGACGAAGCTGAATTATTAGCGAGAGCCTTTGACCAACCCAACATTATTAAATTTAGAGAAAATACTGCTGGTCAAGCAAAGGGAGTTCTTGATCCTATAGTTACTGATGGAAAAGATCTTCTAAAAGAAACTGAAGGTAACTTACGTCAATCACTCATCAATAACCCTCATGATGTCAGAACAGTAACTCCAACAGAAGCAGCTGCAGAATATCTTCAACAACATAATGGTAAAGCTGGACAACGAATAGGTGGATCAAGAGTTTTAACTAATAGACAAATTAAATTATTAGCTGAAGGTCAACCTGAAGGAGTAGCTGATCAGATAAGAGAACTGGTTAAAGATACTCCAATTAAGATGAATGAGTTATCTGAATTAACACAACTAACTGATAAACAAATTCTAGAAGAAGCAAGAATCGGCATGGCAGATGCTTTAGATGAAGTTTCTATGGAAATTGATTTTGAGAAATTAAGAACAAGTGAATATGCCGCAACTGGAGATATTTTATTGACCAGGGTAGGGATTGTACAAACAAGACTTTTAATGCAAGAGATGTCCAAAAATATTTGGAACTTGTCTTACAACATTATGAGGATGAATGATGCAAGAGCTGATACCTTTAAACAGGTTGAGATGCTTACCCAACAATGGAAAGCTTTAGCCAGGACATATAAAGTTAGTGCTAATGCTCATTCAGCTTTACTAAGATCATCAAAAATTCAGTTGGATTGGGGAGACGTTATTGATAATGTAATGCCTCCAAAAAACATGGCTAAATTAGATGAAAAACTTAAAAGGGGAGAAGCAATATTAGATAAATTAGTAAACAGATTAGGTAAAGGAGATCCTAAAGCAAGACAAGAAGCTATGAGAATAGCAAATGCTTTACTACTCTCTGATGGTGATATAGCTATCCAAAATAGACTCTGGGCTCATGTTGGTGAACTATCAATGGGTCAAGCATTTAAGCTTTACTACAACTCATTATTATCTGGACCAGCCACTCATTTAGTAAACATGACTTCAAACATGTTTAATACTGTCATGAGACCTTTAGCTGCGGCTACAGGCGGTGATATTAAAAGCAGAAAAATGGCTGCAGCGGGATTTTATGGTTTTCAGCAAACCTTAAAAGAAGCATATGCTGTTATGGAAAAAGTTTATAAGAATGGAGGCAAGGCGATAAATGATGGTGATAAAGGTTTAAAAATTAAAGCTGAAATTGATGGAAAATTAGAACTTGCCAAACAATCTGCTGCTTTAAGTGATGATTTTATGTATAGGCGAGGAGTTCAATTTGCTGTTGGTTTAAAAGAATTAGCAGAATTTCCTATGTTTTCATGGCCGTCTAATTTATTAGTTACAGCAGATGAGTTTTTTAAAACTTTAAATGCTCGGATGGAATATAACAGTCGGATTATGGAAATAGCTATGGATCAAGCTGAACCAGGTAATCTAACTGAAGTTTTTGAAAATCTACTTAAAAAGAATTTTGAACATAATTTTGATATTAATACTGGTGCAATTAAAAATGATGATCTTTTACAAGTATCTAAAGAACTAACTTTCCAAACTGAATTATCAGGACCAGCACAAAGATTTGCTAGTTTTGTAAATGAAGTTCCAGCAATGAGAATATTCTTTCCTTTTGTGAAAACTGGTCACAATATTATGGTTTATGCTGGTAAACATACACCAGTTGTTTCGAGATATTTATCAGAATCCAGAGCAATAATGGCGGGAGATGATGAATATGCAAAAGCTGTGCTTAAAGGGCAGCAACAATTTGGTAGATTTATGATAATGGGAGCTGGATTAGCTGCTTTTAATGGAATATTAACTGGTAATGGACCTATAGATCGAGAAGAAAGGGAAATATGGCTTAGAGAAAATCAACCAAGATCTATCAAAATAGGTAATATTTGGATTAGATATGATCGAATAGAACCTTTAGGTCAACTTTTAGCTGGTACAGCTGATATTGTATATGCCTTTAATAGTGGTAAGTTTTCAGAAAATAAAGCTGCTTATTTAATTGATTATTTAAGTTATGCCTTGTCAGCAAACCTTACACAAAAATCTTTCTTACAAGGATTAGTTCCATTAGGGCAAATATTAACTCCTGGACAACAAGGTAGATTTGCTTTCGTAAGATCAGGAGCAAACATCCTTAATAGCTTTATTCCTTTAGCTTCTGCTAGAAGAACATTATCAAATATGATAACTCCCTACTATAGAGAGTTTACAAATGAATTTGATCGAGTTCTTTATCAAGCTAGTGGTGGTTTAGCCAGGAATCTTGGAGCTGATAAGTATGATTGGCTTTCAGGAGAAAAGATTGGTAATGATAATGGAGGAATAAATAGCCTTTTACCTTTAAAAGTAAATTGGAAAGGTGATGATGTAGTTAGAAATAAATTACTTGAAATTGAATTTGATAGTTCATACATTATTAAAGAATTAGGTGGGATAAAACTAAATGCTGAACAAAAAGCCTATTTTGCAAAGCATATGGGTGAATCTCGTTTATATGAGCTATTAAAAGACTATTTAACACATCCATCATTTGATGTAGCAGTTGAAAATTATAAAGAGAGATTGAGAAATGGAGAGAATTTAAAGAAAGAAAACGAGCTTTGGTATAAACAGATTGTAAACATCATTAATCTGGCTAAACGAGATGCAATGAACGCAACGAAACGAGAGTTTCCTGAATTAAATAAAGAGATTAATGACCTAAAACTTTTAAGACAAAGCCAAGTCAATTCACAAATACGAGACCTCACTAACTTTTAGTAATATGCAATGGCAACAACATCAAACTCATATACAGGGAATGGTTCTACAACGAACTATTCTATTACATTTCCATATTTAGACACCGCTGACATTAAAGCTCAGATAGACGGTGTAACAACAACAGCATTTTCATTAGCCAACGCAACAACAGTTCAATTTAATAGTGCCCCTGGTAATGGCACAGACATCATTATATATAGACAAACAAGTGATGAAGCTCTAGCTGGAGGAGAATTTTTCTCAGGATCTTCTATTAGGGCTCAAACTTTAAATGATAACTTTAATCAGACTNTATATATAGGACAAGAAACAGCTGGTCGGGCTCTTACAACTTTAGGTGGCACAATGATTGGCGACCTATCAATGGCACAAGGAGCCAAAGTTGTATTTGAAGGAGCTACTGATGATGCTCATGAAACAACTCTTACTGTAACCGACCCAACTGCTGATAGAACTATCTCTCTTCCCAATGTTTCGGGTACTGTCGTCACAACTGGCGATACAGGAACCGTATCAAATGGAATGTTAGCTGGAAATAGCGTAGATAGTTCAAAAATAGCTGATGGAAGCATTGTTAATGCAGATATAAACGCTTCAGCAGCCATAGCTGGTACAAAAATAAGCCCTAACTTCGGATCTCAGAACATAGTTACCTCTGGAACCGTAGATGGTAGGGATGTATCTACTGATGGAGCTAAATTAGACGGAATTGAAGCGGGAGCAACCGCAGATCAAACAAATGCAGAGATAAGAGCTGCAGTTGAAGCGGCTTCTGACTCCAATGTGTTCACCGATGCGGACCATACCAAACTAAACGCTATCGAAGCAGGTGCTACAGCAGATCAAACAGTAGGTGAAATTAAATCTTTAATAGCTGGTTCACCTCTAGACAGCTCACACCTAGCAGCTGACTCAGTTACAGCTTCGGAAATAGCTGCAAACGCAGTAGGCGTTAGTGAAATAGCAGATGCAGAGCTAGTAACTCTAGCTGGTATGCAATCTGGAACAGCTTCTAAGTTAGCTGACAGTACAGCTCTTACTGCTGATCTTGCTGACCTTAACCAGTTAGATGGTATGGCGAAGCAAACTACTATATCTGATGATGATACTAAGTTTCCTACCTCTGGAGCTGTTGTTGATTATGTAGCTGCACAGATAGCACCTTTAGGTGGTCTTGAAGTTATAGCTACAGATGCAGCTTTTCCTAATACACAACCTTCAAGTGGTGTAGTTATATCTATCTCTGATGCTGGAGGAGTTGTATTTAATGGTTCTGGATCAAGTACTACAGGTAGAACTGTAGGTGGGTCAACAGTAACTATCAACAACGCACCATCTAGCTTAAATGGAGAAACTTTAGTAGCTGGTGTTGGCTTAATGGTCAGCTCTACAGGCTCAGGTCAAATATATAACTATCACAAAATCCTTGGTAAGGAAGATGATATTAAACAACTCTCTGATGATATTAATGATTTCAATGCTCGTTATCGTGTAAATGCTGGAGAACCAGGGTCTAGTAATGATGCTGGTGATTTAGTATTTGATACTAATGCGAACAAGATGAAAGTCTATGATGGATCATCTTGGGGAGAAGTAGCTTCAACAGGAGAATTTAAGTTCTTATTCTTATGTCCCGCTGGTGGATCAGGTGCTCCAACTATTAATGGAAGCATTGCTACTTATGATCTTAGACAAGGTAGTAATTCTGGAGCCGCAGCTGATGTAACTATTGCAGCTCAACTTCTTGTAAGTGTTAACGGTGTTATACAGAAAGCTAACTCAGGAACTTCAGCACCGTCTGAAGGTTTTGCTTTAGTTGATGCTAATACTATTGTCTTTGGAACTAACCTTCCTAGTGGAGCTGATGTATTTATTATTCAGATAGGTTCGGCAGTCACAGTACCAACTCCAGGAGACGATACATGCTCTACAGCTAAGATCCAAAATGGAGCTATAACGGAACCTAAATTATCTAGTGGAGCCGTAACACAAGCAAAAATAGCTGGAGAAGCTATCAATGAAAGTAAATTACAAGTAAGTAATGCACCTACAAATGGATATTATCTATCTGCACAATCTGGTAATACAGGTGGTTTAACTTGGGCAGCGGTTGAGGCTGGAGCTAAAGGCGGAGGAAACGATGATATTTTCTGGGAGAACGGACAAACGGTAACGACCAATTACACGATTACTAATAACAAGAATGCTATGTCTGCTGGACCAATAACAATTAACAATGGTATCGCTGTAACTATCGGTACTGGAGAAAACTGGACAATCGTATAAATTATGCCAATAACATTAAACGGAAACGGTACAGTAACCGGTATATCCGCTGGTGGTTTACCAAGCGGAATAATACAAAGTGCTAATTTAGCAACTGGTGTCGGAGGTAAAGTTCTTCAATTTGTATCTTCTAAAAAATTAGGTACTCAATCAACAGACTCTACTTCATTTGTAGATATAAATGATATGTCTTGTACAATTACACCTATAGCAAGTAATAGTAAGATTTATATTGCTGGTTCATTACAAATTAATAAAGAAAATTATACCGCAATATTTAGATTGTTGAGAGACTCAACTGAAATAGGTTTACCCTCTGGAACTGGTGGTATAAATCATATTATGAATGTTTATACTGCTAATAATAATGGATCTTGGAGAGCTACTTTTCAATGGGATGATACTCCGGGAGATACAAATTCTCATACATATAAATTACAAATGAGAACAGATGGAGGTAGTGATCCAACAGTTCATATTGGTGGACATCACGATAACTCATCTAGTTATAGCTGTCCAGCTTATATGACAGTTATGGAGATAGCAGCATGAGTCAATTAAAATTAACCGCAGACAGCGGTGGAGGAACAGTTGCTATCAAGGGACCAGCCAGTACAACTGGTAATGCAGCTCTTGAGATGACTGTTCCGAGTACAGCGTCAGGTACGCTGGATTCATTAAACAGAGCAGGAAATATTTTACAAGTTGTTCAAACTCATTATAGTGGCAGAGTTTCAAATACAACTGCTTCTGGTGCTGAATGGGCTCCTTCACAACTTAATTGTTCTATCACGCCATCTGCTACAAGTAGTAAAGTTCTTATAACAGCAAAAGTTGCTATTGGTTTTAATGTAAATACTAGAAGAGTATTTTTAAAAGCATTTAGAGATAGTACGCAAATAGCAAAAGGAGATACTGCTAGTGATAATACAACACTTGCCAGTTCTGCTGTTGACATACGTTATGATGATGTAGTTGAAGATATAATTTTTCAGTATTTAGATTCGCCTAATACTACAAGTGCAACAACTTATTCTTTTAGATTTACTCATAGTCAAACAGCAGATGGAATAATTTATATAAATCGTGCTCATAGTATATTAGATCGTGTTCAAGATGGTTTCCTTTCATCAAATGTCACGTTAATGGAGGTAGCAGCATAATGGCAACATTAAACGCAACAAATTTAAAACACGCTTCCTCCAGTTCTAACAATATTGTTCTAGCTGCTGATGGAAGTGTATCTATGCCAAACAGTAGTTTTGGTAAAGTTCTGCAAGTTGTGACAAATACCCTTTCTGGTTCTTCTTCTATTGCTGCTGATGCTGAAAATATTACTGCTTCAGGAATGATAACTACAGTTACTACTCAAGGTACAGGGTCGTCATTTCTTGTATCTCAAGTTGGTGCTAACCCACATTGTAATTCGAGTGCATCTAACTCATCAGTAAGATTATTTATGTACGCTTCAGTTAATAGTGGTACTTATGCAAACGTCTTTGGGTCAGAGCCATTTCAGGCATATCATACAACCACATCATGGATAGATTTTGCTGGTGTGTGGATGGTTCACGTTACAGGGCTTTCATATACTGTTGGACAAACTATTGCATTTCAACCCTATTATCAAGAAGGTAATTCTTCTGGTGGTACTAACTATTATCATCATAATGGTGGTTCTGGTGGTTCTGGAAAAATAAGACTTACAGTACAGGAGATAGCAGCATAATGGCTTTAACAAAAATAAAAGGTGGAGATGGTATTACAGATAGCACCATCAAAGAAGCCGACTTAAACATAGATAATGCACCCCAAAATGATTATGTTCTAACTGCCAAATCTAGTGCGGCTGGAGGTCTAACATGGGCTGAAGCTGTCGCTGGAGCAACAGGTGGTGGAAATGATAAATGCTTCTGGGAGAACTCGAATACAATTACGACCTCATATACGATTAGCAACAATATGAACGCTGGAACATTTGGTCCAGTAACTGTAAACTCTGGAGCAACTGTAACGGTTGGTTCAGGCGAGACTTGGGTGGTGATCTAATGCCAGTAGCAATTAATGGCACGACAGGTGCCGTAACTGGATTAGCTCAGTTACCCGATTCTGCTATGAGTGCAGGGTCTATTATTCAAGTTGTTCATGTAACAAAAACTGATATTAGTAGTATTTCTCTCGGAGGTTCTAGTGCTTTTTATGATGTACCTTCACTTACAGCTACTATCACACCAAGTAGTTCAAGTAATAAAATATTAATAGATGCCATATTAAATATCAGTACTGATGCAGGGTTACATATAACAGCCCAGATTTTAAGAGGAAGTACTAATATAGCATTTGGCGATGGTTCTCAATCTTCTGTCATAGAAGGCTATGCACACAGATATACAAGAGCAACAAACGGACATTATTCAATAGATCAAATGGCCTTATGTCACGAAGATTCGCCCAGCACAACATCAGCAACTACATATAAAATAAGAATACATGCTCATCAAAGTGGTACTGCATATATTAATAGAACTAATGCAGGGCAAGATGCTGTTTATAATGGCACGGCAGTATCTTCAATAAGATTAATGGAGGTAGCAGCATGACAATAAAATTAGTAGGCTCCTCTTC
>FUFK010042875.1_pt1 | contig 23455 bp, 41 predicted proteins | sample 1021851 | NCBI WGS metagenome assembly FUFK01 (sample SAMEA51879418, study PRJEB19060) | metagenome | reverse complement strand
AACAAGTACGATGCAAAGACTTTAGGTGACACTTGTCTTTTCGTACGTGGTGTATTTCCTAATTACGGAAGACGTTATGGAATAAGGAAAAGTTATTATACAAAAATAGGAAGGTCTAGTTATGAAATTGTATCAGAAGTATTGCACCCAGAATTGTTTGGTCAACTTGCAAAGCATTTTGACTTTCTGGGTGACTTCATTAGTATGTCGATAAAATCTAATCCTTCTTTTGATCAGAAATTACAGTAGCACCTGCACCAACTGCCGCACCTTTGGCACACTCTCCAAACAATACTTCACCTGCTACACAACCAAGGGCACTATTTTCTAATAGTCTTTTACCATCATTGGTTATATAACTTGTGCCACATGCAGTGAGCATCAGGCCAGCCGAAATGATTAAAAATATTTTTTGCATATTACCTCCTTTAAATGCTTTTGTCTAGATATTGTAGACAGTTTTCGGGTGTTGTTTCTACATAAGGATCGTCATCACTGCCTTCGTTGTTGATGCCTTGCTCTTGCCACCATTTTTCAACTACACCGTCATTAACGATTGCCATGTATCTCCAACTTCTCATACCAAATCCTAAATGATTCTTTCCAATCAACATTCCCATGAATCTTGTAAAGTTTCCTGAACCATCTGGAATCATCTGTATATTTTCTATCTTTTGTTCTTTTGCCCATGCATTCATTACGTATGCATCATTTACACTACAACAATAAACTGCATCAATTTCTTGGTTTCTTATTGCATCATAATTTTCTTCAAATCCAGGCAACTGATAGTTTGAACACGTAGGAGTAAATGCACCTGGTAAACTGAATAGCACTACTCTTTTACCCTTGAAATAATCATCAGTAGTTTTGTCCAACCAATAGTATTCCATTTTTGTTTCATCAAACGCCCGGGTACGAAACGTTGCTTTTGGTAAGGTAAATCCTTCGATCATATTGTGTCCTTTTGTGGATTAATTATACATTTTAAATTATATATCCAGGCGAGAGGTGTAAGCTCTAAAAACTGGTTTAGAACTAAATACTAATAGAGCGTGAGGGCTTTCATGCAACAAAGTCTAGTAAGTTATACTTCCTTAATTTAGCAATCAAATTAGTTCGCCCGATTCCTAGTTCATCAGCAGTTCTAGTTCTATTTCCTTGATTTTGCTCAAGAGATAGACGTATTCTTTTGACTTCAAGTTTTTCAACTTCTTGTGGTAAGGTTTCTACCTTCATATCCTTTGATATAGGACCAAAAAGGTTGTCGAACTGCTCCCAGATAAAATCCTGCTCTGATATTTCCTGGTTCTTCTTCATACTGTATTTAGTATGCATTTAATCTTTATATAATGCTGGTGTAAAAATATTTACACCTAGGCATAAATAATGATATAGTATATTAACAATTATTAAGAAAGTAAAGAGGGCAAAAAATCCGTGAAAAAGTTTTTAATTNTAGTTTCATTACTCGCATTCTTCTGGCCTATGGCCGTACAAGCAGAAACAAATACTGTGACATCAACTGTGACAGGCACTACTACTGTGGATAAAACACCACCAACAGCATCAGCACCAAATGTCATGATCAACAATCAAGATGTTTGTTCAACTGGGACCAGTGCCGCAGTACAAACACAGGTGTTGGGTATTGCTGGCGGTACTACTATAAGAGATTTAAACTGTGAAAGACTTAAACTTTCAAGAGCCCTTTATGGAATGGGCATGAAGGTCGCGGCTGTGTCATTGCTATGCCAAGATGCTAGGGTTTTTGAAGCAATGGAACAAGCAGGAACACCTTGTCCATACAAAGGTAAAATTGGTATAGAAGCGGCTAAGGCTTGGGCAGAAAATCCTGAGAAGCGTCCCGATTACGACAAATGGTTGAAAGAAAATGATCTTGAAGCATACGAAAAAGAATGGCAAAACAAGGCGACTACTTGGGGTATTGGTATTGGCGCTATTTTGTTGCTTTTACTCTAATCCTTTAGAAGCATACACCCAACAATATCAAGTAGGCGATACAGGACCAAATGGTGGCACAGTTCAATCTGTTGATGTAACGTCAACCGTGACAGGTACAGAAGTACAACTTAACGGTGGCTTTGAAGAAACGACCACAACAACTCTATATACAGAAACAGTAACAGAACAGATTTCAACAACAGAAACAGTTACAAATACAACAACAACCACAGTGGAGACAACCACTGCTAACCAATTGAACGATATAAACCTTAGCAATGGTGACTGGCAGGCGGCAGGAGACTATGGTGCAGGACAAGGCGGTGATTGTAATTACAGTGGAACCTTACAAGCAGACGAGTTCTGTACAGGTGCTATGCTTAACGTACCTAATTCAAATGTGGCCAACACAAACACTTGGAACACCACACAATTAGGTGGTGGATACACTCGAACAGGTCCTAATGGTGGTTACGTTGAACTGACACAGAACCTAACAGAAGCAGAGATACAGGCAGGATTTGATATAAACTACGGTGTAACAGTTGAGTCACACCAATCAAACAAGAGTGTGCCTTTGTGTTCTGCTACCAACGGTGACTGTAAGGATCTTTTTAGTGTTAAGTTNACCTTGAAAGGNCATAGGCCTAATAATTTANTACCAGAATACCTGTATCCANCAGGCCAGTATGAAACACTGACCTATTCAGGCACACAAACATATACCTACACTTACTCATTAGCCAGTAACAATTACACAAGAGTTGATGGACTGATGGAACTATGGGGTGTAGACGCAGGATATCACTNATAGNAACTNTGGACCTATATTTTCAGATCCTTTCATTAATCTTACCTATGATGCTGTAACACTGATCACNGAACAGATCACNAACATAGTGTTAAGCANNCAGGAAACNGTTTATACCACTNCAGAAGAAACAATGACCAGTGTGTACATAGGTGACCCTACAACAGATACTACTCCAATTGAAGTTGACTACACAGATGTAGATTCNTTTGAAATNGAAATAGTAGACGCAGATGGNGGCGGNATNGAANTNGANTTTACAGTAGAAGTAGACGAAACTTCAAATNNNGCAACNGTTGAAATGAGTTCAACAAANNTANACACAGGNGTTGTNCANGTAGAAACAATANCAGAAATTAGNTTAGACTTTGANATGGACACNGGCNNAACTGATNTGCCNGANATAACTGTNGCAGAAATAGAAGCAGACATAGGAGCACAGATAGATTCAGCGGTAGCCAGCGTAGATATTGAAGTAAATACTACTGAAGGAGGGATGTCAGAGAATGCCAGCACGGAGCCGGAAGTTTCCGAAACCGAAGTCGGAGCGAATACGTCCTCCACTGAGCAAACTGAAAGTGTACAAGAGTCCAGTACGAATGCTGAACAGTCAGTGGGAGAAGGTGACGGTGAGCAACAATCAGAAACCAGTGGAGATACTGGTTCTGAGGGAGATACCAGTGGGTCAGAAGGCGAATCCAAAGCCGATAGTAGCGGAGCAAGTGAGTCTAGCGAAAAAGATGGAGACTCTGCCGGGGGAGATGACGCTAGAGGAGAAGAAAAGGCTACTAGCGGAAGCAAAGGAAAATCGAAAAAATCAAAAGATTCAAAAACAAAATCAAATGAGAGCAAATCCGAAAAAGTTAAGCTGGAGATAGCAAAAGCCAAACAGAAAATAGCAGATAGAATTCTAAGTGCAATGGCTGATACCTATAGTGCTATCAACGAAGCAACAAAGATTGCATTGATAAGCAGTTTAGCAGACACAGAAAACTTTAAAAAATACGTGCAAAAACAAAATGAGGATGCCATGGAATGGTATTCAGATACACAGGTTTATAGAGATCAACAAATGTTGGGCGATCCATACGGAGCTTTATTTGGTTCAGCACAAGACAACTTGATGAACGAAATGATAAACGAACAGTACAAACCAGGGTATGGACTTGGTTTACAATAAATATCGAGTGAGGGAGTAGAACATGGCAGAAATAGAATATGGCGGCATAAAAATTGGCGGAAGCAAACTTCTCTTAATTGTACCTTTACTGGGTACTATTATAGGTGGGCTCTGGGGAGGCTTTGAGCTTTACAGCAGATACCTACAGATGGAAGAAAAGATCCAACAATATGTTGCTCCAGATTTAAGTGGCTTTGATAAGAACCTAGCAGTGCTTTCAGAAGACATGACTCTAGTTAGAGAAGAGTTTGTTTTATTTAAGGAGCAGATAGGCGAAATCAAAAGCGATGTACATGATATCAAGATTGAACTTAAAGATGACGTAGGTGATTTACATGATAGCATGGACAAGCAGGACGAGAGGAACAGAGCAAATGTTGACACAGTCAGAGGTGTTATCAATACCTTCGAAATACGAATGGATAGCAAACTTGATAGACTGGATAANAAGATTGATGAATTGGAAGAACAGCTAGATCTAAAAATTCAGAGAGCACTAGATAATCCGCTTAACAATCCTGTTAAATCAAATTAAAAAAATATATCGGCTAATATAGCAATTAGCAAACACGAAGCAACGATTACAAATCCAAGATGTACTCGTTGCTTCATCTTTTGCCTTTCGGCTTCACTCATACTTTTATTTTAGGAAATAACATATCCGTGCAGAACTTGTCTACATCAGCTTCATTTAAACCCAAGGATTTCATTACCCTTGGAGTATGCGGATTTTGTTGCTGATTATGACAGTAGTAGTTTTGACTTGCTAATGTCAAGTCCTTATTACCCTGTCCTGTATATTCTCCAATGGTATCAAGATATTCGTATAGATTGTCCAAAGCAATTTGAATGATAACTTTCGATTCTTCTTCTTTCACGTTGCTGGCGGCAATCATGCTAGGAGTAAAAATATTTCTTGCCCATTCAGGCAATTCTCTGACTTTCTCTGGAACAAAATCTTTGACAGCTTCTTGATACCATTCGACCATAGGATGATCTTCACCACCCGAACTAGCAGAAAAATCATGAAATGCGCCAGTCATTTTATTTTTACCTGCTATTACGTCAAACCCATATATAGGGCCATCATTTGTTAATTGGGGGAAGATGCAGACATGCATCATCCAAAGACCTTTTGTTGCTCTAGCATCGACAACGTCAATATGAGCTCTTCTTATATCGTCGTTTTCCCAGACTCTGTTTATCCATCCACCTTCAGGCTGATTAAAATGAGACATTCCTGGTTCATCTATTTCATGCCCGTGATGTTCAAACATTTGGATAATTTGGTTCTGGCAATCTACCAGTTGATCCCAAATCATCTTAGCCGTTCAATTGATCGTATAGTTTCTGTTTGTAACCGTTAGCAATGTTAACTTCGATTTCATCATCTTCGCCAACACGTCTGTCAATAAGGTTTTTCATCTCTTCGATGCTATGATTCATTTTTTCAAATGACCACATCTTACCTGAACCCGGAACTTTGCTCTTCATATCATTTGCTTTGTCCAAATCATTATGATGCCAAGCCCAAATGTGTGCAGTAAGTTTCTGCTTATCGTGTTGAATGTTTTTAACAATGTGTCCTCTGTATTCGTCGACCATTGCCATTGTTGCTGGTGGGTTTGCTGGATCTCCTCCAAGCTCTTTGAAATCTTCCATAATTTCGTCTGCTGATATCAAACCATCTAAAGGCAAATCATCACCTGGCATTTGTGGATCAATTGGTGCAAATACACCCATACTCATTGCTACATCTTCTAAAAGATCGTAGATCAACCATGCGTTCCATAGGAACTTTGTATACTTCTCGTTAGACATTTTGCCAGACATCATTTCACGAGCGAATTCTGTTCTCTCTGCGTTTTGATGAGTGGCCTGTGTTAATGATGCTAAACTCATGTTTTACTCCTTGTAAATTATCATTCTTACAATGTATTTATACTATTCTTTTTCTAAAGCTATCTGTAAAGGGAAGCCGCTTTCCCTAGCTAATTTGGTAGCTTCTACTGATTTTTGCTCTGCTATTTCAAATGTATATACACCAACAACTGCACTACCGTCATTGTGTATTTTCATGGTTAATTCTTGTGCTGTCTTTTCTGTATGCCTAAAAATAGCGGTCAATATGCTTACAACAAAATCCATAGGTGTTACGGAATCATTCATAAACACAACTTTGTATCGCTCAGGTTCTTTGGCAATACTTTTAATTTGCTCTTTAACGTTAATTTCTGTATCAATTGCTATTGTCATATTATATCCTATCTGTTTAGGGGGTTTCCCCCCTAAACATTACCACTGTTACTCTGCCTCAACAATTTTAATTGTTTTAGGCTTCAGTTCCTCTGGAACTTCTCTAGTCAAGTGTATGTTTAACATACCTTTTTCTAGTTTAGCTGATGTTACATCCACATGTTCTGCTAATGTAAATTGTCTGCTGAAATTTCTTCCAGCAATACCTCTGTGAACATAGTTCACTTCGTCAGCACCTTTGGGCTGAGTCCCTTCAACTGAAAGCACATTTTTGTCCTTTTCAATCTTTAGGTTATCCATACCAAAGCCAGCAACTGCGATTGAGATCATAAACTCATCTTCGTTGATCTTAGCTATATTGTATGGTGGGTATCCACCTGATCCTGATGCACTGTTTTCGAACATTCTGTCCATTTCTTCAAACAGGCTGTCGAAGCCAATCATAGATCTGTGAAAAGTGGGAAGGTTTAGTGTAGTTAGTCTTGTCATTGTTTTCTCCTTTTATAAGCAAGTTAACATATTGGGCTACATGCCCTGTTGAAAAATACCCTTCTCTGGCATATCCTTCAACAATAGTATTTATCATACTAGTATTAATATAAGCATTTTTAGGCTAAAAATCAAGAGATTTTTTTGACTTTTTTGTCCAAAATCCTATGATTCAAACTGCTTAAACACTTGATTTACTACATTGTTCACACGTACAAAGGTAGTACATTTAGGCATATCTTTAATTCTTTGTGCACCAATATAAGTTGCCGCACTCCGTACACCGCCTAATATTTCAGTTAAAGTGTTTTTTACAGGTCCTTTGTGTGGTAATTCAACAACCTTGCCTTCAGCACCTCTATATCCATCTTTTCTACTGCCGTGCTTTAACATAGCCGCATTTGAGCTCATTCCATAGAATTGAACCTTACCATCAACTACTTCGCCTTCGGACTCATCATGTCCTGCTAACATTCCACCTAGCATAACAAAATGTGCTCCAGCACCAAATGCCTTTGCAACATCTCCTGGATACACACAACCACCATCTGCAATCACATGTCCACCAACACCATTTGCGGCGTCTGTACATTCAATTATTCCGGACAGTTGTGGTACACCTACGCCAGTCATTAATCGTGTTGTACACACTGACCCAGGACCAATGCCGCATTTTACAATGTCAGCACCACGTAGGATTAATTCTTCAGTCATTTCAGCAGTAATTACATTACCTGCAATAATTGTTTTGTCTTGGTATTCATATCGTAGCTTCTCAATAAAGTCACCATAGTTTTCATGATATCCGTTTGCAACATCAACACATATAAAAGGCACATCTGGATACTTCTCAAGTACCTTTTTCATTGTATTGTAGTCAGGTGCATCTTTATCCCAAATGACTCCTGTACCTGTACAGACAGCAAGATACTTCATTTTGACACCGTCACCTATTGCATATTTCCAATCATCGAGTGTATAGTGTTTTCTCAATACAGTGATCATTTTTTGTTCCTGCAACACTTTTGCCATTGCAAAAGTGCCAACACCATCCATGTTGCTGGCCATTATAGGAACACCTGTCCATTCCTTGCCACTGTTATAAAACTTAAAAGTTCTATGTAGATCGACATCTTTCCTTGATGTCAATGTAGATCTTTTCGGCTTGAAAAGCACATCTGAATAATCAAGTTTGATGTCATGTTCGATTCGCATTGTTCACTCCATAGTTAAAAGACACACTTATACGATCTTTATCAGTAGTGTTTGGTTGTACACTATGTTTCATCCAACCAGGAAATACATAAAGAGCTCCTGTTGTAGCCTTATAAGTTGTTGCCGTGCTTGTAAAATAATTAGGTTTTTCTACTGGTGGTAAAAAATATTCTGCATTGTCTGATCTTTCAAAAAAGATGTTACCCTGTTCAGGTGTACTGTTGACATAATATACACCACTCAATATAGACCCTGCATGATTGTGTAAATGATTGTAAGCCCCAGGTGAGTTTATATTGATCCAAATGTTTTGTATTTGTAATTCTGGAAGTTGAACCTGAGCGGCACAACCGTTTATCTCATCTGTGATAACATTGACCAATTGATCAAAAGCTTCACTATCTTTTTGTTTGATGCTAGAACTTTGCCAGCCAATATAATTGCTTATCTTGACTCCCTCGTCTTGTTCTTTTCTTTCGTATGCAAAGTCTTCAATGGCTGTGTTATTCACATTGCTTAACAGGCCAGACCAAATTACATTAGGAAACCATTGTTCGGCTGTAAGAGCCATTACCAACCTCTATCGTTAAATAATTTTTCGCGTTTCTTTTCCCAACGTTTTTTACCTGCCGCCTTAGCTTTTCTTTTCTTTTCGCTGGGTTTTACATAAAACTGTCGTTCTTTGTATTCTTGAATGATGCCTTCGTTTTGTACTTTTTTCTTAAAAAGTCTCAAAGCCTTTTGAACATCGCCGTTTCTGACCTCTACCATTATACCATTACCTAGTTTTTCTGTTTGGTCTTTTCTACGTCTGTTAAAGCCTCTATTATTGTTGTATCTCAAAATATTTTACTCCTTCCATAAATTGTTTAAGCTCGAATATCCTATTAATATTAACTACATTATATAATCTATCTGGTGTGTTTGTCAAGTAAAAAGTTTTACCAAAACTTAAAATGTAACCAATTAACCAATGATCTACTTTAGTATTGTCTATATCCAAAATAATGTGATCTACCATACTGATACAATCTAACAGCCATGCAGTATCTTCTTCGTTATTTTCATGGAGATATAAATTTATTGGTCTTTTGAAGTCTTTGGCTAGTTTGTTAAAACTTTCTTTGACTTGATCATTTGGATTAACTAATAAAAGGCTAGGATTGACGTTCAACAATTTATCAGGGGCGGTAATTAAATTAATGATAGGATCCGGCATCCAATTACTTATTGTCTTTATCTTGTATTTTTTTCCAAACTGAATTTTCTGTTTGTTCTTCGTTTTGAATGTATCCTGGCTCAATCACTTCTGTTAGATCCGGTTTGATTCTTTCCATTTCTTCTTCTAACACTTCTTTGTTAGTGACGTATTGTGCCCAAGGAAGCTCATGTATTCTTCCTACGATGTATGCTTGTTTCCAGTCTTTGATTTGTTGGTCCGGGTTTTCGTTTTTCCATTTTCTTTTTGCTTCTGTCCAAATATTGTCGGCGTCAAGAGACTCCACCAACTTGGCTCTTTCTTTGATTTCTTCTGGATCTGCTTGTTGTACGCCATCTCCATCACCCTCGTTATTAACATCCCCACCATCTGGTTTGCCCTCCTCAGTTTCAGCGGCCTTGTTTGCGGCTTCAACCCATTCGTTCCAGTTGTCAAGATCGCTTTTTAATTCTTCCGATGATTCGGAATCTTTTTTTTCGACTACTTCAGTGTCAGGAACCTGTTCTTCAACTTCCTCCATTGCCTGCCCTGGCTGAACACTTGTTTCATCACTGGTTTTTCTAACTGGTTCATCGTCTGCCACATTAATTTCTTGTAGATCGTTTCGTTCTTCGTGCCCAGAATCTGATCCAACATCTTCAGGTTCTGGAGTTGCCACGTCACCATTTGGTGTATCATTTGAATTCTCCATTATCTTTTTAGCTCTGGCTTGTTCATATTCACGCCAGGCTAACCCCCTATTGTTTCCTCTCGCAAAGTCAAAGGTATATTGGCTAGCGATTAACAATAGCACTGCAAGTGGATCAAAAACAAATATGATTAAGATAATGACCCAACGTACTGCTTCTTCCAATAAGTCTCTATCTGCTTCTTCTCCATACACAAATTCTGCAATATATTTGATAGGCCCAACTTCAGCCTCTAGTTTTCTGTATTCAGCCTCTATCTTATATTTTTCTTCTGTTAATATATCAATTTCAGCTTGTGCATTCTTAATTTTTAAAAGTTCTGTCTCAATAATTTCTGTGTTATTATCTGGTGCTATACTTCCTATTTCAGCACGTAATTTATTAATAACTTTATTAGAGTCAGCAATTTCCTGTTCAGCAATATCACGTAGACGTTTGATTTCTTCATTAGCCGCCTTAACAATAGGAGATTCTTTTTCTTCTATTGTTGCAATAATTTTTAAAATACTTTCTCTCTGTGATAATAAACCGTTCCTGTAATCCTCTACTTGCTTGGCTGTTCTACTTCCATAGTTTCCATCTACTCGTGTACCTACAATACTTTGTAAACGTCTAACACTTGCAGAATCACGCCTATTTAATAAACTACCAAGTGTATTTAGATCAGCATCAATTTGATTTACTTGTGCAAGATAAGGCTCTATCTTCTTGTCTTTTCTCTCAGTCTCGGATTGAATAATATTTTGTTGTTCTTTTACGAGAGGTTGAATTCTATCATAAGCAGTATCAATTCTTTTTTGTTCTCGATCGATTTGATCCTGTATGGTATCATTTTTATTAGCACCGGCATTTTCTGCCTTGTCAATTTTTACTTCGGATTTTTCTATTATATTAGTATAACGATTAATCTCTGTGTCTAGTTGTTCTATTTTTTCTGTAGATTCAATACTTGCACTTGTTTGTTCAATGTGTGCTTTAGATAGATAGCCGAAGATACCCATGCTTGTAATAAACATGAGAACGGCAACTGCAACTGCAAGATAAGTTTTCAACCACCATTTAGCCTGAGTCCAATATTTGTGCAACCAAACTGCCGTAACAAGTTTTCCTATTTCTAGTGCCGTACCCATAATCATAATGGGAACTGCGGCCGCGGCAAAAATAGCCACTAAACCTGCTATACTATAATAAATTGCTACTGCTGAAATACTTAATGCAGATAATAATACTAATATACCTAACGCCATACCTATCCTTATTGATTATATATTTACCTGACGAAACGCCAAGTGTTATCAACACTGTTAATACAAGCGACCTCTTTGAAGTCTCTTTGCTTACCATTATAGAAGATCTGACTCATTATAACCCTACAATAACCACTACCTTGTGGATACGTCATAACAATCTTGACAGCACCTTTGGCTCCTGTATTGCCATTATACCATCTTGTTACTTCGCCATTTTGTAGATTATTTAAAGCAAAAAACACTGCATTTTCCTGTTGCTTTCTATCATAATCATTCATCATATGACTACGCCATTTAAAATAATTAAAAGCAACTGCTACCGTACTATTTGCAGGGTGATAATATTGAGATGTACTTGCACCTGTGCTATAACTGGTTTGATGAAACTGTTGACCAGTTGTGTTACAACCTGCTAGAAATCCTATACTAATTGTAAGGATGACTAACGATTTCCCAAGTGCCATCCATTTTTTGACATACATAGCCACGTTGGTATTGATCTTGTCCGTTGAGGTTAATTTCATAAAAATACTCCCTACATTCTTTTGCCACACCACTGTATGCTAGAAAATGTTTGTTTTTAGGATTGTCAGTACACTTTACATCGACTCTGCTATTTGCCTTGTTGCCATTTTGAAGTGTATACTCACTATCAGTATGACAGTATTGTGGTTCAAACTGAGCCATGACAGGTACCTTGTTCGAGGAGCAGGCACTCAAAGCCATGACTGCTCCAACTATAATTAAAGGATTAATTAGTTTGACTTGCTTTAGCATTCTTGGCCTCTGCAATAAGTTGATCAAAAACCTCTTTGTTCATTCTAAGTTTAACAAAGGTGTACATTTTACCTTGATACTTGAATGTTCCAGTTTCTTTAGCAATATGCTCTCTAATAGTTGTGTCTTTTACAACATAGCTAATTAAAGTTTTTGTTTTCTTTGTTTCTGCACCATTACTACCTGAAAACTCAAGTTGTGTATTAGAATTCACTTCACTGTTTATACGTTTAGCAAAATTGTTCATTGCTATCGCATACATCTGTTCTTCTGCGGCTTGTTGGAAAACACTTTCACCTGCACCACAGGCAAATACGTAATCCTGTTTCCACCAAAACCAACCCTTAGACCCTGTTTCTACACAGTTTGCATACCACTTAGGTTGTGCATAGTCTTCACGTTCGGCGATTGTTACCATTCCTGAACATGCCTGAAGCATACCTACAATAGTTACTAATGCGCCTAATTTAAAAATGCCTTTCATCAAAGCCTCCATTTCATAGTTGTTGTCAATGATATCTTCATTGTTTTTATACTATACAGTCTTAGATTTATTTTGTCAAGATTTTTTGGTAACTTCATTTGCCAAAATTTTTCTTATCTTTTTAATTTTGGAAATGATAAGTTTGGTGTAGTTAGGATTAGTGCTCCATTCACTCAAAAGAGGCACAAGAGCAAAGACATCATGATCTCCACTTTGCAATTGGTAATCTCTAACTGTTCGGAAGTCTTCGTAAACAGGAAGTCTGTTTATTATAGAAACCATGTCTTTCACAGATTGGCATTTAGTAATGTAGGTTTTTACTCCCCATTCTACATCAGGATTATCTTTTGGTTTAAGTTGTGCTTGATCTTTACTCCAAGTTCTAATACCAAACAAGTTATTTCCTTTTAGTGCAAATCTACTTGTACCATAACCTGTTTCCAATACTGCCATAGCAACAATTATTTCTCTTGGCACTCTTTGTTCTACAGGAGTGGTTAGATTGACATAGTCTATACATTTCGTTACGGCTTTTACGAACGAAACATTATCTGTGTAATTCATTTCAGGTTCAAAGAACCCATAGTTTTCCCATTCGGCTTGAACTTTATTTTGCACGTCTTTAGTTATTTTAGCTACCATCCATTTGTTAGGTTGGGTAGTGCCAAACATGAATGCACCACCTGTGGTGATGCACCAAAGTAAAGTCAATACAATTATAGTTCTTATTTTATTGGGAATTTTTTTCCAAAGTTTTATGGCCATCTGTAAAATATATGTGTTCCTATTCTACCTACCAAATCTAATTGAGGTGCCCATTTTGGACTTACATAAGTTGCATGGTAGTGTGTTGCACTTTCAGTAACCCCTCTAAACTTAGATTCGTTAACTATTCTATAAGCGATCTCTTGTGCCTTTCTCCAAGCATCACCGTCTCTAACTTTATCGGGTTTGCCATCACAATACCAACTGAATTGGCATCTGTGTCGAATAGGATTAAACTTTCTTTGATCGTCAGGTAAATCTGCATGTTGCTTGGTTTTCCAACTTTCCCTAACAGGGCCTTGTAGAATTACTTCACAAATTGTATTTGGATAACGAGCATCATTTACTCTGTTAAGAACAACATCCGCTACGGCATATTGTCCAGCTATAGGTTCTGACTTGGCTTCGAAGTAAATATTCATGGCCAGGCAGTACAACTGCGGATGACTTGATTCTGTATATAACTCGCCTTCAACTGCATTCTGCAATGTAATTGCTCCTGCATAACTCATTGGTACAAAAGCTATCGCAAAAGTAACAAAAAAGACGAGGTTGAACAAAAACCTCATATAATATTTACAACGTTCTACAAAAAACTTAAACTCCAACATTAGTTTCTCCTCATTTTTGCTATTTCGGTTGCTTGTTTAGAACCAGTCTTATCGTCCTCATCTGCAAATACAGGAACCATATTAGACTTATGCATTGTAGCAATGCCTACAAGTCTACGTTTACCTGTGTATTGTAAAGACTCTTTCTTTGTACAAGGAGCAAATGAATGCTCAGAATTAAGACTAGGTACATCTGTTTCCGGACGTTGCCATACTGAGCTATCATGAGTGTAATTATTTTTTGTTGCAACTGGCTGTGTTCTAGGCTTGTGTTCGCCTCGAACGTATGCGATATATTGCTCTAGATCCATTTGTAGATTAGGGGCACCAATCTTTTTCATGTACTTGTTATGCTTTCGCATATCTTCTTGATATTTGGAAATCTGTGCCAAGGTAAGTTTCTTCTTCTTGGGCTTTTTAGTGTTAAGGGTTGTGAGCCCTCTTTGTAAATGCATTGTCATTGCGCCTGTCTCCTGCCTAATTAATAATAACTAATAGTAACATAGACAGGCGCAAATGTCAAGTGTATTTGGTAAAATTAATTACGCGAATACTCTTCTTCTTGAAATTGTATATTCAAGAGCTGGTCTTCCAACTGTACCAGAAGTTAATGGCTTAGATTTAACGTTAAATCCAGCTTCTCTGATTTCAGAGATTCTAGCACCTGGTGATGCGATATCTAGCTTATCTTTTAAACCGTCAAGTGTAAAAGTTTTACCAGTACCCCAGTAGTTTGCTAGGATTTGTTGGTTCTGTGAACCTACTCTAAAATATTTAGAGCCTACATTTTTTGATTTTGCCATTTTGTGGCCTCCTTTATTAATAAAAGAACCCAATAGAGCTCTTGTACTTGTTAATATTACATCTTTATTAAACATAATAAAAACAATATATTACAAAATGTAGTAAATGTCAACCGGTTTTGGTTAAGTTTCTAAACTAGTCCCTGGACTAGGTTTTGTATTTTGGAGAATTTTTTCAACATTCTCCTCAGGAACACACAGTATTCTATCCAATTTGTCATTTGGAAACTCTGAAATAAGTTTGTACATAAGAGCTTGTTGATTCTCTTGCACGTAAGAAACACACTCATTTGCATTTTCAAATAATGGTTTGGTAAAAACGAAAATATCTTTACCACCGTCTGCTTGTAACATTGCCATCAACGCAACTATATAGAATTTCATTGTTGATATACCACTTTCTGGCCAAGCACTTCTGGTTGTGTAGCACCGGTTATTAATACTTCAGGATCAACTTTTACCATTGCACAGGACATATATTCTACACCCATATCTGTACCATATTTAATTTTACCATGATCCATCACACCATTCAAAAGTTTGTCGCCGTATTGATCGAAAAACATTGTACATTTTTCATAACTACTGAAGGTCAGTTGCCAACTATAAAGATTTTCTTTGACTTCTGGTGTAGCAGTGTAGAAAAGTGTAGCTAATAATATAAAAGTTATACCATTCATAATTTTACTTTTCCTTCTTCTAAAAGTCTACTTCTATTATTTAAGTGAGCCTGTTCAACTTCGTCTTTGTTCTGGCCATGATATGCAACAGCATAGCCTTCGTTTATCATTATTGTGGTGACCATTGTTGTTGTAAGTGTATCATCGTCTGGTATAATAAAGTCTCCTAGTATCCTACCAAACTTTCCTTTTTTATCTTCTCCACTTTTATCTATCTGTGTTTTTAAAATTTGCATTGATCCTATTGGCATAAGTTCTTTAAGTCTTGCTTTACTTGCCAACCCAAACTTCTTTTCTACTTTATCCCTTGTTCTTGATTCAGGTGTGTCAATGCCCATTATTCTTACACGTTCTTTATGCATCCAAACACCAAAGCCCAAGTCTATGTCTACATCAACTGTATCTCCATCAACCACTCTTAAAATTTTTGCTTTATATTCGTACATGAGTATCTCCTTTTATTCATCCAAGTCTAATGCTTGATCGCCCCATTCTTCCATTATCCACTCTCCAAAGGCTGTTCCGAAGAGCCACATTAATGTTAGGATTATAATTCCTACACATATTATTAGTATCCATACTACAATTTTTATTGCTACATGTTTGTCTTCGGTCCAATGTGCTACTTTCTTTATTTTGTTTTTAACTCCGTTCAACATATACTTGCCTACAACATATCTTGCCAACCTCATAACAATTAAGATTGGCGATGATAGAACATCAAATAGTATCAAAAACAGGTCAACAGTAGCATCTATAATATTATCTGCGTTAAACCATTTACGTAGTTTTTTACGCATCAGACACTACTCAGCATCAAACATACTCATTAGTTCTGGACCAAACACACTGGCGGCCCATCCTAAAGCACAAATAGTCACAACTCCTAGTACTAACCATTTCATTTTAAAATCATCTACTGTCATCTTCAGTGCTATAAGTTCATTACCTAGCACTCGTACAGCCACTTCTAGCTTACCTTGATCATCTGGTCTATCTGGCATTAACCTCTCCCTTGTGCTACATATGGTTTGTAACTTCTTCGCTTATGCTTGTTCATAGAACTTGTCTTTATCATAGAACGTCTTCCGCCTATGCTTGTTTTCTTTCTGACAGGTTCGTGAATTGCTGTTGATCCGAACTTTACCTTTGCCATTTCGCTCTCCTATTATATACGTATATTTATCGTAATATACTAAATACAGCCAAAAGGAAATTTATGTCAAAGAATAGAATATTTAAATTCACAGATGGTGACGAAATAAAAGAAGTCACAGCACTTGGTTGGAGAAGAGCAGTAAAGAGCTTTCAGAGTAGTGCCAAAGCCACTGAAACTGTAGTAAGTTGGATAGGTAAGAAGGGCAAGGAAATGACCAAATCTATCAGATTGCCATTAGGACGTAAGAAAAAGTTAGGAAGATAATGAGCTTGGGACTAAGAAAGTTTATTGTAAGGTTAAGAATGTGGTATGCTGATGTCCGTGGTCATCACGGTAAACGCTGGAATTACGAGCCTTCTGAACATTACATGGGTATGGGTAAGAAAAGATCAAGATAGTCTATTGCGGACTGTTTCGATGAACAGATGAACATGTTCTTCTGGAGTAGTCTTATCTATGCCATGTCCCAATCCACAAACCCAGCCAGTAGTATCGTGTCTTCTAATGTCATCGCAATATCTTTCAATTTCATACATAAACTTGTGTTTAGATAAAAGCATTTTTTGTTCGTCAAAGTTTCCTTGAACAAATCCTTTATCAAAACTTTGCAATGCATCTGAGATTTCTAGTTTGCTGTCAATACCTATGCCACCCCAGTCTCCTTCAACAACTTTGTTAATGCATTTTCTGGGAAGGTTTTTGCTATAATAAGCAGTATGTGGCATAGCCATATCCATTAACAAAGGAGAATATTGTGTGTTGAAAAACTTCGTTGACATGTTTTGCAATCCGCTATCAAAAATCATTACCTTCTCTGCCCCTGCATTTATTTGCATTTCTACGTTTTTAATTAGTAGTGGAATCAAAGTTTCTTTCATGTATTTCAATTTAAATTTAATAGTTGCCTTTGGATCACAGGCATAGTTCATTAACGTCCAAGGCCCACCAACAAACCCAATAAGGCTTTTATGTTTTGGTAACATTACCCTAGTGGTAAGCAAAGCATCTCTTTGAAAGGACATGAAAGAAATGGCTTTATCTATATCATTGTGTTCGCGAACATTTTTCTCTGTAATCAGATGCCCAAACTTTGGTCCAGGACTAAATGTTAATGGCAGTCCTAATCCTTCCAAGGGCCAAAGGATGTCGGAAAACAAAATAGCAACATCATAATCAAACTCTTGTATAGGACCTAGTGCTACTTCTCCAGCCAGCTCTGGCTCTTTACATAGTTGTTCAAATGTATATTTTGTTTTTAGATCTCTGTAATGAGAATGGTATCTGCCTGCTTGGCGCATAAACCATATAGGAGGGACCGATTGGGATACACGTTTACAGGCATTGATAAATTTTTTGTTCACGATATGTAATTACCTAGTTCCCTTCCCAAACTTATATAGTCTTTTTTCTTTCCTACAAGTTCGTGTTGTTTATTAGTATTATAATTTATCGCTTTTAAAATAATACAGTCTCCAACTAGGCTTGATATAACTCCAACAGCAGTGTGGCAATCTCCACCAATTGTCTTAAGCATTTCTCTTTCAGCCATTACAGAATAGTAAGTAGGCATGTGGGATATACCTTTGATAATATTAGGATACTCCATATCTTTCCTTGTTTGAATAGCTATTGCTCCTTGACCAACACAAGGTAACATCTTATCAAAAGGGAAGATTTTTGTAATCCTATCCTGTAATCCTAATGCTTCTAATCCTGCCACAGCAAGAATTATAGCATCATATTGTTCTAAATCTAATTTTGCTATCCTTGTATCTATATTTCCCCTAATAGGTTTGATATCAAAGGTAGCATTAAAATTGTTTTTCAATTGAGCAATGCGTCTTGGTGATCCAGTTCCTACTCGTGCATTAGGAAATAGAGTACCTACGAAACAATCTCTAGGATCGTTACGTTCTAACACTGCACTTATTTCTAATCTGTCGTCCATTTCAGCAGGTAAATCCTTGAATGAATGGACAGCAATGTCTATTGTCTTCTCTAGTAAATGTTTTTCTATTTCAGAAACAAACACGCCCTTACCGCCAATTTCCTGAATTGATGTGTTTGTTTTAATATCACCTTCAGTGACTATAGGAACTATTTCTACATCAGGAAAAGGAAGTGCATCTATAACCTTTTGTGCATAAGCCATTGCAAGTTTGCTTCTTCTAACACCTAACTTCATATACACTCCATAAAGAAGCAACTTTTCTGTTGCTAGGTAAGTTGCCAACCCCGAGCGATTACGCCGCTAGGGCGAAATCCTCATTTGCAACGTAGTCTTTTGCACGACTAAAGTCAACAAAAGTTACGTTATCTAATGCATTAAAGTTTGCATTTATAAGGTTTGTTCGCGTTAACCGAGCTTACATCCGGACAACTCCACAAAATCTATTAACTGCCAGTCGATCCTAGTTCAGGCCCATCATAAACACTTGCCTACCTTATTCTCATCAACAAGTGTTTATGGTGGACCTGCGGGGTACCGCCCCCCGGTCCTGCTCAGCGTTTGAATTGCTTCAACGTTGCAGTATTATTTATAGCAAATATATTATGATTTGTCAAGAAAAGATTTGTATGCTTGTTCGAAACCTTCTTCTTTTGTATAGGCTTCTTCGTTGTGCCACAGGCGTTTGAAGTATCCATCATATGAACTTCTAATTGTTTCTTCTGAAGTGTTTAAGTGTCCCTTCACCATCCAAAAAAGTCTACATGCTTCTTTGAGAGACACCTTTGTCATTGTAGGAAAGCCAAGTACGTATAGAGTAGGTAGCAACTGTAATGTGCTATTTGATCTACTCCTTGAACAATCCAAAACTTTTTACCATTAACTTTTATTTTTTTATATCTTACATATTTTGTTTTACAATAATCAATTACAAAGTGTAAGACGTAATCTAACAATCCTATAAACATTGCATACCAAGGATTGATAAAGATTAATAATACAACGGCTGTAAGCACTCCGTGATCTAATGCATGTACATAGCCTTTTGCAGTTTTCAAATCCGCTTTGTCGCCTGTTGTAAGACGACTTTGTAACACTAGGTCAGCTAAAGCATGTTTAACTACGAGCAAAAAGAGAACGTAAGCGGTCATCACGGTTTTGCATTTCCTCTTTCTTTTTTTCTTTTTCTTGTATTTCGGGATACAATTTAGAATGTTTATGTTTGAAGGTTAAGATTCTGCTCTTTAAGTCTGCTACTTTATCTTCAGACGATAGTTGTGCAAAAACTGTATCCTTCATACATGTATTTATTTTTCTGGAGTGTGTACTATTAAGATATCGGTTGCAACTGGTTTGCCGTTATGATCGCTGAGTTCATATTCCACAATCATACCTTCTACAACTTTCTTTATACCGGCTTTACGAAATTCTGATACATGAACAAAAATATCTTTTTGTCCTTCGTCACGAGAAATAAAGCCGTAGCCTTTCACGTGGTTGTACCATTTAAGTTTTCCTTGCTGTGCCATATTTTTTTAGCCCTTCTTATATTGTAAAGGCGTGACATTGGCGCCACGCCTCAACATAATATTTATTACATATTGTTCTTTTTTTCTTGGATCTCAGCTCTGCGAGCTTTTGCCAATTTACCCATTTCGCCTAAAGCCTTTCTTGCTCTAGCCGCCGCGGCTTTAACACCTTTAGTATCAAAAGACTCAGCTTCCGCCAAGTAAGCTTCGTACTGTGCCTTAATTTGCTCATGTATATCTGACATATCTATCTCCTTTAGTTGACTACTTTGAGTCCTGTCGTTGATTCTATATATTTTTTTGCAGTGGTTTCATTTGTTTTAGCAATGAACACTACATTTCTCAAGTTAATGGTCATTTCGGTATCCATACTAACCGTTAGGGAAAATGGCACCATGCCAAGTCCTTTTTCAGTAAGTGTCAAAGCCATGGGCTTTTTAACCTTTATAGAATCTTCATCGTTAACTTTAATAACTCGTGCAACTACTTCCTCACCTGCTACGGTTTTGAAAGTGACAGTGTCGCCTTCTGTGTATGGTTTTTGTATTAACATATTAACCTACTGAATAACCTGTACCATTAAAGCCAGTGTCCTCTATATACTTGACAAGGGCTTCATAGCCTCCTATATAAGTATCACCTATAAAAATTTGAGGCGCCGTTCTTGGCTGTGGTAAACCTTTTTGCTCAAAAATTCCAAATAATTCTTGAGGTTGAATATCTGTTCCTATGTTTTTGGTTGTGTATGGAACTTTCATTTTTTCAAATTGTGCTTTTGCTTTTACACAACTAGGACAATTTGGTTTGCTGTAAATTATTACAGACTCTTCTGACATCATAATTTGAACCCTTTCAATACGTCTTCGTCTACATCTTGTTTGATTCCACCAATAATATAGCTTTCGACTTCAGTCTCTTGAGGTGCAACTTGAAGTCCTGCACTAGATAACCAGTGTTGTGTCCAAGGCAACGGATTTGTATTAAGTGGGCGATCATAAATTGGTTTGTATCCAAGAGCCTTTAATCTCTTGTTAGCAATAAACTCAACATAATGATGAAGCAGTTCTTCATTCAAACCAATAATAGCACCATCCTTAAACAAATAGTTTGCCCAGGCTTTTTCTTCATCAACACAGGTACGCCACATGTCATATANTTCTTCTTCACATTCAGTAGCAATCTTTTTCATGTCTTTATCGTCTAAACCTTTGATCCAGTTNTTAAGTACATGAGTTGATAAATTCAAATGTGTTGCTTCATCCCTTGCAACAAGCGATACAATTTTAGCTGAGCCTTCCATATTTTTGGACTCTGCAAAAGAAAATGTACATGCAAATGAAACGTAAAAACGTAGACCTTCTAATATATTTACATTCATCATTGCTAAGAACAGTTTCTTTTTGACATCGTAAAGTGTTCCTTGTTTTCTTTGGAACCAATCGTCAGCCGCCAAAGTAAATGAATCATAGTTTTTGGTAACTGACTTCGCTCTTTTCAAAATTTCTTTATCATCTAAGATTGTGTCAAAGACTTCGCTAGGATCAGGGTATACGTTTTTAATAATATGTGTGTATGAACGTGAATGAATTGTTTCAAAGAAATCCCATGTAACAATACAACCTTCAAGTTCTGGCAAAGATACATATGGTAGAAATGCTAGGCTGGGCCCACGTCCTTGTACACTGTCTAATAGAGTTTGATATTTTAGATTTGCTGTAAAGATATGTTTTTGTTCTGGTCTAAAGTTTGCAAAATCTGATCTGTCTTTTTGTAAACTTACTTCTTCAGGTCGCCAAAAGTATCCAAGCATAGTTTGATTTAGCTTGTCAAATTCAGGGAACTTGAAAACATCATATCTCTGTGTATTTTGATCCGGACCAAAGAACATTGTGCTCTTTGTGAAATCTACTTTATCTTTATTAAAAACTGTCTTTGCCATTTTATTTTCCTCTTTTATATAGCACAGGATTCACAATACTCTTCGTATTCTTCATCTGTTCCTTTGAAATCCTCTCTTTCAACAGGATTCTCTTTAATATTATCATGCCACCCCATAGAATGTTGTGGTTCCTCTACACTACCATCTGACTTGTAATCGTATGTGTTTTGATAATACGATGTTTTCCAACCATACTTGTAAGTATTAAGTAGGTCTTTAAGCATTACACTCATAGGCACTTCGTTGTTATCAAAGTGCGTAGGGTTATAACTCCAGTTACCGGAAATCGCTTGATCAAAAAACTTTTGCATCACAGCCACTATATTTATGTAACCGTCGTTGTTTGGCATGTCCCAAAGCAACGTATAATATTTTTGTAGTGATTGATATTGTGGTACAATCTGTTTTAAAGGCCCTTTCTTAGACTTTTTAACAGACAAAAATCCTCTTGGAGGTTCAATACCATTTGTTGCATTACTTACAATTGAAGAACTTTCACTTGGCATTTGTGCAGATAAAGTGCTATGCCTTAGTCCGTGAGCTTTAACTTCATCACGTAGTGCTTCCCAATCGTACTGTAACTTAATATTACAGATCTCATCAACTTCTTTTTTGTATGTGTCTATTGGCAAAATGCCATCTGCATATTTTGTTCTATAAAAGTTATCACACGCACCTTTTTCTTTTGCTAGATTTACAGAAGCTTTCAGCAAATAATATTGAAATGCTTCAGTAAGTCTATGTACCAATGTAAGTGCTTTTTTGTCACCATACTTAACTTGGTTCTTTGCAAGATAGTGTGCTAATCCAATGTAACCTACACCTAAACTTCTTCTAGCTTTAGTTGATAACTCTGCCGCTCTTACTGGATATTTCTGATAATCTATGATTTCATCTAAAGCTCTTACAGCCAAATCACAAAGTTCTTCCATGTCATCTAAGTCTTTGAGTATTCCAACATTGATTGCTGAAAGTATGCACAATGCAATCTCACCTTCTTTGTCATCAATATGTTGTAAAGGTTTAGTTGGAAGTGTTATCTCTTGACACAGATTGCTCATGTACACAGTATCTTTGAAAGAACTATGTGTATTGGCATGATCAACATTCATAATATAAATTCGTCCAGTCTCTGCACGTTCTTTGATAAGAGCAGAAAATAATTGCATTGCAGATAACGTCTTTTTCTTTATCTTAGAATCCTTTTCATATTTCTCATAAAGCTCTTTAAACTTATCTTGATCACTAAAAAATGCTTCATATAGTCCTGGCACATCTTTTGGCGAGAAAAGAGTTATTTTACCTTGTGATAATAATCTTTCGTACATAGTTTTATTGAGCTGAATAGAATAATCTAGCTTACGTACACGGTTGTCTTCAGTACCTTTGTTATTTTTCAACACTAGGATATCTTCAATCTCTTGATGCCAAAATGGAAAATGAACAGTAGCTGAACCACCACGTACACCATTTTGTGTGCAACATCTTACGGTTGCTTCGAACTTTTTAAGGAACGGAATGACTCCTGTGTGTGCTACTTCTCCACCTCTGATCTTTGAGTTGATGCCTCTGATACGTCCTGAGTTGATTCCAATGCCTGCTCTCTGTGCCGTGTATCTACCAATCGACATATCACTTGCGAAGATACTATCAAGGGTATCGTCACTGTCAACAAGGACACACGAA
>FUFK010805177.1_pt1 | contig 23456 bp, 25 predicted proteins | sample 1021851 | NCBI WGS metagenome assembly FUFK01 (sample SAMEA51879418, study PRJEB19060) | metagenome | reverse complement strand
CGTTTCCTCGCCTATCTGCAGAACAAGTTCAGCACCTGGCTGACCACGGCGGAACCGGCCCAGGAGATGCTCTGGCGCCGGCAAAGCGCCGAGGCGCAGCGCCAGGTGCTGGCGCTGCGCGCCGCTTTATGGGACCAGACCGGCGGCCTGTCGGTTCTCACCCGGCGCGGCGGGCTCGACACCGCACTGGCGGTGATCAATCTGGAAACCGGGCTGGCCGTGGACCGTCTCTATCAGGCGTTCCAGCTCACCTTCCAGGAGGGGCGCCTGAACGGCGAGATGCGCCGCTATCTGCCGCTGCTCAGCAACGCCCTGGCGCTGCTGCTGGGTATCGCCCTGTTCGCGGTGCTGATCCATTTCAGCCGGCGCGGCAAAGGCGCCCTGCTGTCGCTGCACGCGCGCGTTATGGAAGCCAGCGGCGGCCGCCGCTGGCTGTGGAACCTCAGCCGTTTGGTGGCGGGGCTGGCGCCGCTGCTGCCGTGGCTGATTCCCTGGTTCGCGCTCGACCTGGTGGAACCGGCGCTGCAGGCGCCGTCCACCCGCCTGCTGCTGTGGCTGCTACCGCTGGCCCGGCTGTATGTGGTGTTCGGCCTCACCTGGCTGATCGGCGAATGGCTGATGCTGCGCGTGGCCCAGGGCGCCGGCACCTACCTGAACGGCGAGCAGGCCAACCAGGCCGGCGAACGGGCCCGCCGCGTGGCGGTCTGGCTGATGCTGCCCTGGGCGCTGTTCCTGGCGGTGGACCAACTGCTCGGCGGCGGCCTGCTGCACGGCCTCACCGGGCTGCTTCTGGGGCTGGCCCTGTACGCCGCCATCGGTCGCCTGCTCACGCAGCGCGGCGAGGACTACCTGGTGTGCCTGCAGAGCATTCTGCCGTCGCCGCTCGACCCCCTGGCGGCGCGCCTGCTCAGCAAGCGCCTGTTCTCCTGGACCGCGCCCTTGCTGCTTCCGGTGGCCCTGGTGTACTTCGTGTTTCGCTACCTGGACCAGCTGCTGGCCGGCGCCGACTGGTACCTGCGCCTCAAGGCGCGCTGGTTCCGGATGCGCGCGCAAAGCGGCGACGAGGACGACAAGGCCGAAGACGACACCCAACCCGCCCGCGAGTACCAGCAGTGGTTCGACGCCGGCCTGCCCGACGACGAGCCGGCGCCCTTCATCGATACCGGGCTCACCGACGCCATGGAGAAAGCGATCCAGCGCTGGCGCGAGGACAAAACCGACGAGAACACCCTGCTGGTGGCCGGCGAGAAAGGCAGCGGCAAAAGCATGGCGGCGCGCCGCCTGACCCGCGCCCTGGAGGAAAACGACGAGGGCTTGCGGGTGGTGTCGGTGGCGGTGCCGCCCAAGACACTGGCCCCGGAGGACGTCATCGCCCTGGTCGCGGAGGCCCTGGATGAGCCCCTCAAGGACGGCCCCGCCAGCCTGGTGAAGAACGACGAACAACGCCGCCCCACCCTGCTGATACTGGACGAAGCGCAGAATTTTTTCCTCGCCCGGATCGGCGGTCTGGAAGGCTGGCGCACGCTGCTGCGTCTGACCAACGCGCGCCTGGACAATCTGTTCTGGCTGGTGCTGCTCAACAACCAGAGCTGGGCGTACCTGTGCAATGTGTTCGGCCGGGAGTATCAATTCCGCAACGTGGTGCGGGTGAAGCGCTGGGGGCAGAGCGAGATTCGTTCCCTGATTCTGTCGCGGCATCACCTGTCCGGCCAGACCCTGCGTTACGACGAAGTGCTGCTGTCCTCCCGGGGGCCGGAGGCGGGCAATGTGCGCAACGCCGAGCAGCGTTACTTCAGCCTGCTGTGGGACGCCTGCCGGGGTAACCCGATGGCGGCGCTGAGGCTGTGGCTGAGCTCGGTGAAAGTGACCCGTCGCCAGGTGCTGGTGGGGCTGCCCGCCAAACCCCAGGGGGCCGCGGTGGAGAAGGCGGGCGAAAATCTGCTGTTCGTGTACGCCGCCATCGCCACCCACGAAAACCTGTCCAGCGGGGAAATCGTGGCCGCCACCGACCTGCCGGAAAACGTGGTGCGTTACGCCCTGAAAGCGGGCTTCGACGCCGGCTTTATCCGCCAGAGCGACGACGGCCGGTACCGGCTGGTGCCGCTCTGGTACCACACCGTGATCAACCACCTGACCAGGAAGAATCTGCTCCATGAATGAAAGCGGCGATATTGTCACGGACCTGGCGGTGGTGGTGGACCTGTTCAACGCCTACGCCCTTCTTTTACTGGTGGCCGGCGGCTTCTGCCTGTGGGCGCTGAACTGGGGCATTCAGAAAGTCAGTGGCTCGCTGATGGACAAGGTGCCCGCGCGCCGCTTCCTGATCCTGCAGATCACCACGCTGATCGGCTTTCTGATCTACACCCTGGGCACCGGCGCGCTGATCGTCGGAGTGCTCAACCCGCCCCGGGAATTCATGCTGGCGGCGGCGGGCTCGATCGCGGTGGCGCTGGGCTTCGCCCTCAAGGACGTGGCGGCGTCGCTGGTGGCCGGCCTGCTGTTGCTGTTCGACCGGCCGTTCCAGGTCGGTGACCGGATCAGCTTCGGCGACACCTACGGCGAGATCGTCGCCATCGGCCTGCGCGCGGTGCGCGTGCAGACGCTGGACGACAACCTGGTGACGATTCCCAACGCCCGTTTCATCACCGACGTGGTGGCCTCCGGCAACGCCGGCGAGCTGGACATGATGGTGGTTACCGACTTCCATGTGTCGGTGCAGGCGGACCTGGAACAGGTGCGCGGCATTATCGAGGAAGTGATCGTCACCAGCCGCTACGCCTATTTGAAGAAGCCGGTGACCTTCGCCATCGAAGAGGTGGAGATCGGCAACGCCCTGGCGGTGCGGTTCCGCTCCAAGGCCTATGTGCTGGACGTGCGCTACGAAAAAGCGTTCCAGAGTGACGTGGTGTTGCGGGTCACCGCGCTGTTCCGCGACCAGGAGATACCCCGGCCGCGGATACTGCGCGACTGAACGGAGCGTTAGCGGGGGGCCAGTTCCGGCCGGTCCAGCATGTCGGCCAGCCGTGCCAGGGCGCGCTCGCGCACCGCGCGGCTGTCTTTCTTTTCCGGGTGGAACGACGGCTTGTAGTAGGCGACATAGGAGCGGCCCAGGCGGCGCAGCCAGCCCGGGCGGCCGAGCAGCCAGTTCAGGCCGTTGCCCACCGAGCGCAGATCACGTTTGTCGTCCATGCCCTGGCGCAGCTGGATGTAGTGGAAAATGGTGAAGCCGATGAATTCCACCGTGGTCAGCGCCATCTCCGAAGTGCGCACCCAGTAGCTGCCCACCTGGTCGGCGTAGACGTCGAACGCCACCGCCTTGTGCTCGCTCTCCTCGATGGCGTGCCACAGCCACAGCGGCAGCATGCGCTCGTCCATGCCTTCCAGGAACTCGGGCTCTTCGAGCATCAGTTCGGCGAGCATGGCGGTGAAGTGCTCCAGCGCGCAGGTCTTGGCGAGCTGCCGCTCCGGGGAGAACTTCTTGGCGATCCACTTCATGCCCTCATGAACATAATCGTGCACCTTCTGGGTCGGCACACCCTTGCTCTCCATGAAGGTGTTGAACTGCTCGTGCTCGTTGCCGTGGTGCGCCTCCTGGCCGATAAAGCCTTTTACGCGCTCGCGCAGATCCGGGTCGGTGATCTGTTTCTGGTAATGGCGCACCGAGCGCACGAAGAAGCGTTCCCCTTCCGGGAAGGTACAGGACAGGGCGGTCAGCAGGATGGTCTTGAACTGATCGCCGGCGAACCAGTAACGCGGCATGTCCGGGTCGAACTGGAAATCCATGCGCCGGGGCTGAATGTCGCTGCCGTTGGTGCGGCGCGGCTCGTTCGGGGAAATCGGGGCTTTGGCGTTCATAGCAATCATCTTCCCTGTTGCGGTGATCGCCGTGGCAACGGCCGATCACTGGGACCTTGAGTAATGACCGTCAATATGGGCCAGCGCACCCGGGGCACTCCAGGGCCGGTTGTGCCATTTTTTTATCCCGGGATGGCCCGCCCGGAGACCGGGCCCGCCGCGCATAAAAAAGGCCGGCGGGGAGCCGGCCAGTTGGGGAAGATCATGGCGCGGGGTGAACCCGCGCCCGAGGGCACATCCTTTTGCCCGGGGTTGAGCATTACGGTGAGCGCGTAATGGGTTTCAGGCGGAAGCCTTCAGCCAGTCGGTCAGCTCGTCGGCGCCGCCGATGCGCTGGCCTTCGATGTACACCTGCGGCGTGGTGCCGGCGCCGGTGACGGCGGCCAGGGTGCTGTAGCTCAGGCCGCGATTGCCCAGTTCGATTTCCTCGAACTTGAAGCCGGCGTCGCGCAGTTCACGCTTGGCGCGGGCGCAGTGCGGGCAGCCCGGCTTGGTGAAGATGGTCACCCGCTGGGGCAGGGACGCTTCGCCGTTGATGTGATTCAGCATGGTGTCGGCGTCGGACACTTCGAACGGGTCACCGGGCTTCTCCGGCTCGATGAACATTTTTTCGATCAGGCCGTCCTTCACCAGCATGGAATAGCGCCAGCTGCGCGGGCCGAAACCCAGGTCCTGCTTGCCGACCAGCATGCCCATTTTTTCGCTGAACTCGCCGTTACCGTCCGGAATAAACCGAATGTTGTTGGCATCCTGATCACCAGCCCAGGCGTTCATGACGAAGCCGTCGTTCACCGACAGACAGACGATTTCATCAATGCCGTTGGCTTTGAATACCGGCGCCAGTTCGTTGTAACGCGGCAGATGCGTGGACGAACAGGTCGGGGTGAACGCACCGGGGAGGGCGAACACCACCACGTTTTTGCCGGCGAAGAGATCATCGGTGGTAACGTCTTTCCACTCGTTGCCTTCGCGGGTGCGGAACGTGACCTCGGGTACTTTTTCGCCTTCGCGATTCTCCAACATTAAATGCTTCCTCCTGTTCGGTGCATCGGAATGTGGTTGATTAATGAGGGCATGGTAGCGACCGCGCCCTCATCAATAAAACGGATAGTTTCTATATTTCGAATAGCTCTTCGCTATCAGTCGCCCAGGTGGGCGGACAGCATCCAGGCGGCCTTCTCGTGGATCTCGATACGCTCGCTGGCGATTGCCGCGGTGCCTTCGTCCTCATGGCCGGCGGCCAGTTTCAGCACCTTGTTGGCGCGCTCCGCCACGATGCGATGATCCGCGGTGAGCGTCTTCAGCATTTCCGTGGCGTCCGGCTCGCCTTCGGCNTCCTTCACGGACGACAAGCGGGCAAACGCCGCGTAGCTGCCCGGCGCTTTATCGCCCAGGGCGCGAATGCGCTCCGCGATGGTGTCCACCGCCGTCGCCAGCTCGGTGTACTGCTCTTCGAACAGCAGATGCAGGCTGTGGAACATCGGGCCGGTGACGTTCCAGTGGTAGTTGTGGGTTTTCAAGTAGAGGGTATAGCTTTCCGCGAGCAGTTTGCTCAGCTCTTGGGAGACTTCTTTGCTGTGTTCAATCATGGTGCTCTCCTTTGCGGGAATGTCCGGTTGAATTAACGTCACGAGTCCTTTGGAACAATTAACATCCAACACCGATACGCTAAGCTCTCGTGTTCGGAACCGCGAACTTATTTTCGATATACTCGTTATAGCTTCATACAATCGATCTTTTTCCAGCCATAGCGGGCGAACGGACAGTGACCCACTCACCGCTTTACAAGCCGGAAAGCCGACGACCATCATGCGCGTTTTCAGTGAACGGCGGGTTAATGATCAAGGAACAGATATGACGACGTCTTCTACACCCTCCGCATCGTCCGAGCCGGGTCAGGCGGACTATCCNCTGGTCGAAGAGGTGATCAACAGCCTCACCCATGCCATCGGCCTGCTGCTGAGCATCGCCGGGACCGCGGTGCTGGTGGCCTCCGCCAGCGCCCAGGGCGACCCCTGGAAAATCGTTTCCTTCAGCGTGTTCGGCGCCAGCCTGGCGCTGCTTTACGGCGCCAGCATGCTCTANCACGGTAGCCGCCGCCCCCGNTGGCGCGCGATCTACAAGATGCTGGATCACTGCGCCATCTTCGCCCTGATCGCCGGCACCTATACACCGTTCCTGCTGGTCAACATGCGCGGCACGGTGGGCTGGACCCTGTTCGGTGTGATCTGGGGGCTGGCGTTNACCGGCGTGGTTCTGAAGCTGCGTTTCGGNAACCGCTATAAGCTGGCCCGGGTGGGCATCTATCTGGCCATGGGCTGGCTGGTGATGTTCGCGTCCGGGGAGTTAATGGACACNGTCAGCCCGCTGGGCTTCTGGCTGCTGCTCGCCGGCGGCATCACCTATACCGCCGGNGTGGTGTTTTACCTGGCGGACCGGCTGCCGTACAACCACGCCATCTGGCACCTGTTCGTGGTGGGCGGCAGTGTCTGCCATTTTTACGCCATCTACTATTCCGTGCTGCCCGCCTGACGCGCCTCAGAGCAGCGCTTCGATGTCATCGGCGAGCTTCTCCGGCTTGTCCTTCGGCGCGTAGCGCTTCACCACGTTGCCGTCGCGGTCGACCAGAAACTTGGTGAAGTTCCATTTGATCGCCTCGGTCCCCAGCAGGCCCGGCGATTCCGATTTCAGAAACTTGAANACCGGATGGGCGTTGTCGCCGTTGACGTCCACTTTNTCGAACATCGGGAACGAGACNCCGTAATTNTTCTCGCAGAAAGCGCCGATTTCCTCGGCCNCGCCGGGCTCCTGGCGGCCGAACTGGTTGCAGGGAAANCCCAGCACTTCCAGCCCCCGGTCGGCGAAGTTGGCGTACAGCTTCTGCAGCCCTTCGTACTGCGGCGTNAAACCGCANTTNCTGGCGGTNTTCACCACCAGCAGAACCTTNCCCTTGTAGTCGGAGAGGGGCTTTTCCTCGCCGTTGAGCGTGCGTGCCTTATAGTCNAAAAGACTCATGGACCTTCTCCTTATGAAAGGGCCGTAACGTCGGCGGGCNGTCTGGCCCGCCGNCCCCACGGTGCGCCTANTCCGAGTATAGCGCGTCCACCACCGCTTTCGCGGTCACTTCNCTGGACGGCGGGTTCTGGCCGGTGACCAGACGCCCGTCGGTGACCACCTGGGGCTCGAATTTGCCCTTGTTGTGGATCTCGGCGCCCAGCTCCTGGAGACGGCTTTCCAGCAGGAACGGCATCACCTCGTCGAGGCCCACTTCGCGCTCCTCTTCGTTGGTGAAGCAGCTCACGCGGCGGTCCTTGACCAGCGGCACGCCGTTTTCGTCGCGCACCCCGACCAGGGCCGCCGGGCCGTGACAGACCGCGCTGATCACACCGCCCTGGGCCCAGGTGCGCTCCAGCACGCCGGCCACCAGCGGGTTGTCCGGCATGTCGAACATGGCACCGTGGCCGCCGGGCACGAACACCCCGACGAACCCGTCTTCCCAGATCTCCTCCAGGGGGCGGGTGTTCTCCAGTTCGGCGATGGCGTCCTTCCACTGCGCCTTCTGCTCGTCGTCCGGCACCGAGCGAGGGTCGATCGGCACCTTGCCGCCGTTGGGGCTGGCCACCCGCACCGGCACCTTGTTGTCGCGGAAAATCTGGTAGGGAATCGCAAATTCTTCCAGCCACAGACCGGTCTGTTGCCCCTGACCCATCTGTGATGCGCTGGTGACCAGCATCAGAAGTGGCTTGTCCAAATTCATAGTGGCTCCTTGTCGGTAACGCTGTCGCTCGCTGTCGGCGAGGGGTGCCGCCGTCGGCCAGATTCCGCTTGACGCTGACAGACGCGGCATCAAGATGTGATGAACTTCATTCGCCGCTCCTCACAGCGTGGGGGCGGCCTTCACCATTTCAACGACCGGCCCGGGACGGATATTCAGACCATGAACTGGGAACAATTGCTTAACAAGGGCCGCCTGGGACACCGCGACGCCAANGATGAAACCGGCCGCACNGCCTTTCTGCGTGACCACGACAAGATCATCTTTTCCGGCGCCTTCCGGCGCCTGGCGCGCAAAACCCAGGTGCACCCGCTGGCCACCAACGANCACGTGCACAACCGGCTCACCCACTCCCTGGAGGTGTCCTGCGTGGGCCGCACCCTGGGCATCCGCGCCGGCGAGCGCCTGCAGGCCCTCGGCCATNTGCCGGAGGGGGCCGGCGCCACCGACCTGGGCGATATCGTGCAGTCGGCCTGCCTGGCCCACGACATCGGCAACCCGCCGTTCGGCCACACCGGCGAGCGGGCGATCCGCGCCTGGTTCCAGGAGCGCGGCCAGCGNTATCTGGANCTGCTCACGCCGGAACAGCAATCCGANCTGATCTACTTCGAGGGNAANGCCCAGGGTTTNCGCATNCTCACCAAGAGCGAATACCACCAGTACGACGATGGCATGCGCCTGACCTACGCCACCCTGGCCACGTTTCTCAAGTATCCGTGGCTGTCGTCCCGCGCCGCCGAGGGCGGCCTCAAGCCGGGCAAGTACAGCGCCTTTCTNTCCGAGGCCGACGCCTTTCNGGAGGTGTGCGCGGCCACCGGGCTCAGGGAGCTGGCGCCCGGCCGCCATTGCCGGCACCCGCTGGCCTACCTGATGGANGCGGCGGACGACTTCTGCTACGCGATCATCGACCTGGAGGACGGGCTGGAGATGGATCTGCTGCACTGGGACGAGGTCTACGCCCTGCTGCAGCCCGCGCTGCCGGATAGCAACGAAGTGCGCCGCCTGGTCCATTCCGAGCTGCGCGACGGCCGCAAGGCGGCGCTGCTGCGCGGCAAGATCATCGAGCGCTTTATCGAAGCGGGGGTCGAGGCCTTCGTCGCCAACCACGAGCCCCTGCTGGCGGGCAACATGGAGGGCGANCTGCTGCATCACTGCGAACCGGCGGTNTACGACGTGGTGGAAAACGCCAAACAGCTGGCGCGCGGCAAGGTGTTCGAGCACCCGCGCAAGATNGAGCTGGAGATCGGCGCCTTCGAGGTGATGGGTGCCCTGCTGGACGGCCTGATCGAGGCGTCGCTGTCCCACGCCCGCGGCGCCACGCGCAACTACCGGCACGAACGCATCATCGACCTGATCGGNCGCCACAGCTTCCCGGACGGCCTGGCGGACATGGACGAACAGGAGCGGCTCTATCAGTGCATCATGCGGGCCCTGGATTTTCTCGCCGGCATGACCGACAACTACGCCACCTATCTGGCCAAGCAGTTCTCCGGCATGGCGGAAACGCGCTACTGAAGCGCCGGGCCCNCTAGAGCCGCAGCGCTTCGAGTNGCTTGTTGAGGGCCTGGCTGAACGCGTCCGGCTGCTCCCANTGGGGAAAATGGCCGGGGTACGCCAGCACCGTTTCGGTGACCCGGNCGGCGCAACGCNGGCGCGCCACATCCGGAATCATTTCGCCGTTGATCGCGAACAGNGGCGCCTTCACGGCGGCAAACGCCGGCTCCGGGTNCCAGCGCAACAGGTCGCCCCAAAGCGGCAGCATTTNATCGGGGGGCGCGNAGGCCATCTGGGCGGCGAGCGCCTGTTTCCGGTGCTCCGGCATGNNGTCCGAGGTGTTGGCGTCCACCAGTCTGCCCACCGCCGCCGGGAAATCCTCGTGGAAGCCNCGCTCGATGCCGGCGGCGTCGTCCTCGGACAGATCGCCGTAGGGAATGATGAAGGTGTCGACGAACACCACGGCGGCCACGGATTCCAGCAGCGCCGCCGCCTCCAGCGCCACCGCGCCGCCCATGGAGTGCCCCNCCAGCACCACCCNGNCNGGCCGCCGGGCGCGCACCAGGTCGGCNANATCCCGCGCCATGCCGGCCACCGTCCAGGTGCCCGGGGTGGCGGCGGAGTCGCCATGGCCGGGTAGATCCGGCGCCAGAAAACTCACCGTCTCGGGGGCATTGTCCAGGTAGGCATGCCAGTCGCCGCGCCGGCAGCACCAGCCGTGCACCAGCACCACCAGGGTGTCGCCGGCGCCGTTCTTCTCGGTGGCCGCCAGCCGGCGCCCGTCACTCAGTATGACTTCCCGTTCCAAGTTGTTTCCCCCTAAGCGGATAAAAGGCTCGATGCGCCAGCGGACGGCGCCGCCAGTCGCCATGGTGCAGTGGTCGCCCGGCCGGGGCGCTCGCACGCAGGTACACCCAGGCGCGCCCCCAGGGCGTGTCGATCAGGCGCCGCTGGTAGTCAGCCGGATAGCCCTCAAGCACGTCCAGGCGCTGCAGAATCAGGCGGCTGATCCGATAGACCTCGCCGGTCACGGCGGTGCGGCCACCCGCCGACAGCACCGGGTAAGGGCCCAGATCGATCAGCGTGAAGCGCGGCGGCGTGGTCCACCGGCCCAGACATGACGCGCCCTTCAGCCAGGCGTGGTTGCTCTCCCCGGCCAGCAGCGTGCCGTAGACGAACACTCTCAAGAAAACGTCTCCACCCGTGACGGCAGCGTAATTCGCGGTGTCGGCATTGTGCGGTCGGTAGTCCAATCGTTACGTTGACGCGGCGGCGACGCCGGCGCGCTTTGTTTTGTGACATAGTTGGCCGTGGGGGACAAGAAGACATTGGGGGTTTCATGGAAGGTTCGAGCAGGCTTCCTTACACCGGAGCGCGCCATCAGGCGCTTCTCGATACGCTCTACGCCACACCCACGGATCAGTTGCTCTGGCGGGACTTTCTTCAGCAGCTGGTCGCCGTCAGCCAATCCCGGTCGGCCCGCCTGCTGGTGCTCGACAAGGCGGCGGAGACGGTGCGCTCCAGCACCAAAATCAATATCGACGACCGCGCCCACCAGAACTACGTGGATCATTTCGTCAACACCTGCCCCTGGCGACCGGAACTGAAGGAGAAGCCCGCCGGCCGCCTGTACTCCACCTACCTGGATTTTTCCTGCCGTCAGCGTCGTTTTTACAAGACCGAGTTCTATAACGATTGGGCGCGCAAGCTGGATATCCACCACGGCGTCTGCGGTACCGTCTACCAGACCGATGAATACACCATCCAGCTGCTGGTGCAGCGCACCGGCGGACAGGGGCCCTACGGGGTCCAGGACACCGCCTGGTTCAATGAACTGGTCCCCCATGTGCGCCGGGCCATCGATCTGACCCGCCATCTCCACCAGCTGGAATGGAGTAACCGCGGTGGCCGGCTGGCCGCGCACCGGCCGTACGCGGTGCTGGGCGACGGCGGCCGGGTGGTCTTCCTTTGCGACCGGGCCCAGGCGCTGATCACCAAGGAGGAGGCGCTGCGCTGTCGGCATGGGCGTCTGGCACCGAAACGGCAGGACCTCCGCGAGCGTTTCATGGCGCTGGTGAACGAGGTGATCGTCGGCGCGGGCCGGGACTGGCGTCACCCGGGTGGCACCGTCGCCCTGCCCCGGCGCGGCGGCGGCCAGCTGGTGTGCATGATCAGCCCGATGGCACCGCACCACGGCGGCGCCCTGCTGGCGCCGGAGGGCCGTGCGCTGGTGTACTTCCACGCGCCGGAGTACGAGGGCGCCGTGGACGAGCGGCAGATCGCCGAGCTGTTCGGCCTGACCCCGGCGGAAGCCCGCGTGGCCCGCGCCATCGCCGAAGGTGGTGACCTGAAAACCCTGGCGGCCGGTCTGTCGTTGTCGGTGGATACGCTGCGCGGGCAGTTGAAATCGGTGTTCCGGAAGACCGGCACCCGCCGGCAGAACGAGCTGGCGGCGATGATTCTCCGCTCGCCGGCCCTGCGCGCCGCGGAAACGCTGCCGATCAAACTGTCCTAGCGCCGCTCAGTCGATCAGCGGCAGCCGGTGTTCCAGGGTGGCGGCCCGCACCGCGTCGGGGATGCGGATTTCCGTGGCCAGGGGCAGGTGGTCGGAGAGCAGGCAGTCGGTGAGTACCCGGCTGTGACTGACCTCCAGCTCGGGGGACGCCAGAATATGGTCGATGTGCCGGTCCGGGGCCCAGCTCGGGAAGGTGTTCAGATCACCCTCCACGGCGCGCAGACCCAGCTCCGCCAGCGGCGAGCTTCCCAGGTGCTCCAACCGGCAGTTGAAGTCGCCCACCACCACGGCGTACCGGAACGGCGACAACAGGCGGGTGATGTAGGCGAGCTGGGTATTGCGCATTTTCTCGCCCAGCGCCAGGTGCACCACCGCCAACACCAGCGGTTCCACGGGGTGGCCGAACTTGACCAGAATCACGCCCCGTCCGGGCAGACCGGGGAGGATGTGGTCCTCCACGGAATAGGGCGTCAGCCGGCTCAGAAAGCCGTTGCTGAACTGGCCCAGCCGACCCAGGTTGCGATTGAGTTGTTGGTGCCAGAACGGAAAATCGGCCAGGGAGGCCAGATGGACCAGCTGATTGACGTTGCGTGAACGCAAACTTCCGCCGTCCACCTCCTGCAGACCCACCACATCGAAATGGCGGACCACATCGGCGATCTGCTCAATGGTCTCGACACTGCGCGGGTGCGCCACCAGATGTTTCCAGCTGCCGGTGAAATACTCCCGGAACCGGCTGGTGCCGATACCCGCCTGAATGTTGAAGCTCAGCAGCCTGAGGGTGTCGTCGGGCAGGCTGACCTCGCGCACCCGACGGGTGCGGCGGTGGCCTTCGCGTGCGAAGGAAAACCCGGCCGGGCGGGTTTTCCAGGACTGGTACGCGGTTCGCGCGCGCTCCAACAGCATTCCGTTTCAACTCCCCTGGGGGCTAGCGGCGTTCCTTCTTCACCAGGAAATCGATCACGTCGAACATTTCCCGGTTGTTGCGCAGGCCGTCACGAAGAATCAGATACTTCCCGTTGACCACGAAGGACGGCACGCCGCGGATCTGGTAGTCGCGGGCCAGCGCGTCGGTCTGGCGCAGTTTGGTGGACACCCCGAAGGAGCTGTAGAGCTGATTGAACTCATCCTCTTCAACCCCGTACTTCTCAAAGAAGTTCGCCAGCGCGGTGGGGGTGAACAGGGGCTCCCGGTGCTTGTGGATGGCGTCGAACAGGGGCTTGTGGATCTCGTCCACCTTATCGAGGATGTCGGCCACATAGTAGGCGCGCGCCAGGGGCTCCGCGTTCCGCAGGAAGGTCACCGGTGAGCGCACGTAATTCACGTACTCCGGCTTGTCTTCCAGCCAGTCCTCGATGACCGGCTCCAGACTGAAGCAGTGCGGGCAGATGTAGGAGAAGAACTCGCGCACTTCCACCTTGCCGGGCTCGTCCACATTGCCGGGATTGTCCAGAACCTTGTAGTGGGTCCCTTCCGCGTAGCGGGCGTGCTCGCCGCCGGATTCCTGTGCCCAGGCCGCCGCCGTGAGAGTCAGGCCGAGCAGCAGCGCCATAACCGTTCGCAACATGAGGTTCTCCTTGTTGTTGGCTGTTCCACGTTGATCGTGGCAGATAGGACCGTGGTAAAGCGTAAACGCTCCCCACCGCCGGTCCTTTTCACGAAAGTTGCATTATTACCGCATTGGCGGCGCTTTGCCCATGAACGGCGGCCACAAAAAAGGCAGCCGGAGGCTGCCTTTTCGCTGAACTTCGATCAACAGCGGGTTATTCGCTGTCGCGCTCCGGCGCGGAGAGACCCGCCACGAAGCTGGAGACCGCCTGGATCTGGGCGTCGCTCATCTTCGCCGCCAGGGTACGCATCATCGCCTGGGGATCGTTGTCACGCTTGGCCATGTCGCCGATGTCCTCGCGACCGACGGCGCGGAACGCTCTCAACTGGCTCTCCGTGTAGGCGGGCTGCTGACCGGCCAGTGCCGGGAAACCGGCGGCGTCGACGCCCTGACCGGCGGGGCCATGGCACCCGGCGCAGGCGGGAATGCCCTTTTCGATGTCGCCACCCCGGTAGAGCCGCTCACCCGCTTCCACCAGGTCCGGCTTGGCCTGCCCGGTCTGCACGGTCTGCTCCGCGTAGAACGCGGCCAGGTCCTGCATGTCCTGTTCGCTCAGGGCGGCGGCCTGAGCCTGCATGATGGCGTTCTCGCGAACACCGCTCTTGAATTCCTTGAGCTGCTTGATCAGGTAGGGCTCGCCCTGCCCCGCCAGGCTGGGGTACTGGCCGGAAGGGGAGTTGCCGTCCGGGCCATGGCAGGCCGCGCATACCTGGGCTTTCTCTTTACCGGCTTCCGGGTCGCCCTCGGCCAGGGCGAAGGGGGTGGCCACCACGGCAGCCAACAGCACGAACAGCTTGAAACACTTCATGGCCTTTCCTTCAAGAGCAGGGATTACTTGGTCATGTATTCAATAAGAGCACGATAATCTTCTTTGGAGCAGTCGCCACACATGCCGCCCGGGGGCATGGCGTTGTAGCCCTCCTCGACGTGCTTGACCAGCGTGTCCATGCCTTTGTCCATGCGCGGCTTCCAGGCGGCCTGGTCCCCGGTTTTCGGGGCGCCGGCGGCACCGCTGGCGTGGCAATAGGTGCAGCTCTGATCATAGAGCTCTTTGACGGATTCGGCCTGGGCAACGGCCGACAGGCTCATAGCGATGGCGAGGGCGAGCCCCGTGGCAAAACCTTTCATGTGAATCTCCCCATGAGCTGGCGACATGCTGGCTTACTCAGGCGTCGGCGCCGAATTTGCCTTTGCACACAAACACCTGTAGAACGTCGGCCGCACGGCGAACGCGCGACGGCGCGCATTATATACTAGAGGTTCGCTCCCGTCATATGCCTTATTAAAGGCGCGGGTATTCGCTGTCCGCGCTCACTGAGAGACCGATAATGGCCCAAGATCCGACCCAGCGCCTTCTCCACCAGGCCCGCTTCCTGAAAAGCGCCCAGAACGTGGAACAGTGCCCCCCGGACGCGGGTTTCGAGGTGGCCTTCGCCGGCCGTTCCAACGCCGGCAAATCCAGCGCCATCAACCGCCTCACCGGCCAGCGGACCCTGGCGCGCACCTCCAAGACCCCCGGCCGCACCCAGCTGCTGAACTTCTTCGAGCTGGACGAGGAGCGGCGTCTGGTGGACCTGCCCGGCTACGGCTACGCCAAGGTGGACAAGAACACCCGCCAGCAGTGGCAGCGCGACCTGGACGACTATCTGGCGCGCCGGCAGAGCCTCACCGGGCTGGTTCTGCTGATGGATATCCGCCATCCCCTCAAGGATTTCGACCGCCTGATTCTGGAATGGTCGGCGCGCGCCGGCATGCCGCTGCATCTGCTGATCACCAAGGCGGACAAACTCAAATACGGCGCCGCCAAGAGCACCCTGCTGCGGGTCCTCAAGGAAGTGCGCGAGCACCCGGCGCCGCTCAGCGCCCAGCTGTTTTCCGCCACCAACGGCAGCGGCTGCGATGAGGCCTGGCGCCAGCTCGGCATCTGGCTGGCGGTGCCGCCGGACCCGGCGGACTGACCGGGTCCGTCACTCCGGCGACGTTTTGCGACACCATCGCGGCGCGGCGGCGCCACCGTCCGGGTCCCGAGAAACCGCCCTAAGCGATTGATATAAAACGCCTTAATTCAATTCTGAAAAACAGGCATGCGTCTTGCTTTAGTGACGGCAAGAAGAAGGAAGAGGGGAAGTCCCACTTTTCAGTGGGCAAAAAAAATCCCTGGCAGCAAGTGGGGGAAGGGAACGACTGCGCTGCCAGGGAGGCTTGCCGCCCCAGCCTCCTGGGGGAGAGACTGGGGTGTCCAGAAGCTACGAACCGGTGAGGGTACTGGGGGATCGGGGGTACCGGTCCGTAGCTATTGATTAGGACAGGCCGCCTTTCGAAATAGTTTCCACCGCCGAATACTTTTTACAAATTTCATATTCCCGTCCCGCTACTGCTCCCAGGGTTCGCCCCGGGTGTCCTTACGCCGCGGCGTATCGCGGTGCATGGCCGCCTTGGCCAGCATGTGGGCGGATACCGGCGCGGTGATAAACAGGAAGACCACGACCAGTATTTCCTGCAAGTGCACGGTTTGCTGCCGCCATGAAAAGAACAGCAGGGAACCCACGATAATGCCACCGACCCCGAGCGTGGTGGCCTTGGTGGGCCCGTGCAGGCGCTGGTAAAAATCAGACAGCCGCGCCAGCCCGATCGATCCGACCAGAATGAACGCCGCTCCGGCCACGATGAAGACGCTGATAAAAAACTCAAGTACCGGGTTCATGTTTTCTCCTTTCACCCTGCTATTCGATGATATCGCCACGGGTGATGTACTTGGCCACGGCCACCGTGCTGACAAAGCCGATCAAGGCGATCAACATCGCCGCCTCGAAATATAGCCGGCTCTGACTGTCGATACCGTAGAGCACGATCAACGCCACGGAGTTGATATACATGGTGTCGAGCGCCAGTGCCCGGTCCGGCAGGCCCGGCCCTCGCAACAGGCGGAACAAATTCAGCACCAGCGCCACCACGATCAGGCTGGAGGCGATGGTTACGGCGGTGGCTAACATTCGAATATCTCCCTGAGCGCTCGCTCGTAGCGGTTCTTGAGAAGCTCGATGGTGGCCTGTTCGTCCTCCAGATCGAGGGTGTGCACCAGCAGCGTGCGGCGGTCCTCGCTGACGTCCGCGCTCACCGTGCCGGGCGTGAGCGATATGGTGTTCGCCAGCACCGCGATCACGGTCTCGTCGGTGACATCCAGCGGCATTTCAAAGAAGCCCGGCCGGAATCCGCTGGAGGGCCCCAGAATCAGTTTCGCCACGGTCAGATTGGCGGTGACGATGTCCCAGAGCACCACGCCGATAAACCGGAACAGACGGCGGTAATTGCGTAGCCGTGGCAGGTTCGGGCAGAACGGCCGGGTGGTGAGCGGCAAAAGCACCGCCAGCACCAGACCCAGGATCGCGTGCCCCCAGCTCCAGCTGTTCAGCAGCATCCAGCCCAACCACAAAAACACGCTAAGCTGTGGAAACGGCAGTATTCGCGTCATGGGCGACCTCCATCGCGGTTCAGTACCGCCTCGATATAGAGCTCGGGCTGCGACCACTGAGCGGCGATGGACGCGGTGACCCGCAGTACGCTTTCGCCGCATATCACCAGTACCAGCGCCGCGGCCAACAGCGCGACCGTGGCCAGCAACCGCCCGGAATCCATCGTCGAGACCACGGTGTCGCCGCTGTTGCGCCAGAACAGGGTGGAGCCCGCCCGGCTCAGGCCAATCAGCGCGAACAGACTGCCGGCCAGCAGAAACACCCAGTAAAGCGGGGCCGGCACGGCTTGCAGCAACGTGGCCTTACCCACAAAGCCGGACAGTGGCGGCAACCCGATCACCGCCACGGCGGCGAAGAAAAACAGCCCCGAGAGCAGCCCGGCATTGGCCGGCGCCGGCCCGGCACAAAGCCGGTCACCCAGCTCACCCCGCCCCCTTCCGATCATGTCGGCCAACAGGAACAGGCCCGCCGAGATCAGGGTGGTGTGCATGAGGTAGTACAGGCTGGCGGCCAGCGCTTCCGGCGACCCCCAGGCCACGCCGGCGACCAGGGTACCGACCGAAAAGATCACCAGGAACGCCACCATTTCCCCCAGTCTCCTGGCGCTCAGGACCCCGGCGGACGCCAATACCAGCGTTACCAGCGCCACGATCCAGAGCGGGTCACGGCCGAGTCCGGCAAGCGGACCGTCGGTGAACGCCAGCCCGTAAACACGGATGATCGCGTAGACGCCGACCTTGGTCATGATAGCGAACAGCGCCGCCACCGGCGCCGTGGCGTTCGCGTAGGTGGCCGGCAGCCAGAAATAGAGGGGGAACAGCGCCGCTTTCAACCCGAACACGATCCAAAGCAGCAAGCCGGCGATTTGCGCCAACGACCGCGCGTCGCCGTCCAATTGCGCCACCTTGACCGCGAAGTCCGCCATGTTGAGCGTACCGGTGGTGCCGTAAACGAGCGCCAGAGCAATCAGAAACAGGGCCGAACCGATCAGGTTCAGCGCCACATAGTGAATGCCCGCCTTGACCCGGTCCGGCCCGTGACCGTGCAGAGCCAGCCCGTAAGAGGCGATCAGCAGCACCTCGAAAAAGACGAACAGGTTGAACAGGTCGCCGGTGAGAAAGGCCCCGTTAATACCCATCAACTGCAGCTGGAACAGGCCGTGAAAATTCGGCCCCGCCCGGTCGTCTCCCCGACAGGCGTAGAGAAACGCCGGTATCGCCAGTAACGCCACCAGCAACACCATGAACGCACTGAGGCGATCGAGAACCAGAACGATGCCGAACGGCGCCCGCCAGTCACCGATCTGATAGACCTCGATCGCCCCCTGGGAGGCGTTCTGGAACAACAGCCCGGCGGTTACCAGCAGCAGGGTCACGGACACGGCCCCGGTGGCACGCCGTAGCCACTGCCGGTTGCGCACTTCAAGCAGCAGCAACATACCCGCGAACGCCGGAATCAGCACCGGCGCGATGATGAGATGCTCCATCAGTCCTCCCCGTCCCGTTGTCCATCCACGTGATCGGTACCCAGATCACTCTGGCCGCGCAGCGCCAGAACCACCAGAAACGCGGTCATGGCGAAGCCGATCACGATGGCGGTAAGCACCAACGCCTGGGGAAGCGGATCCGTCGGGTTCGAGGACTGGCTGACGATCGGCGCCTGATTGGGCACCAGCCGCCCGGAGATGAACACCATGAGATTCACCCCGTAACTGAGCAAGGTGATCCCGAGAATTACCGGGAAGGTTCTTGCCCGCAGCGTCAGATACACGCCGCTACCCACCAGCACCGCGATCACCGAAGCAACGATGATCTCCATCAGGCACCTCCTTGCTTGTCGTCAATGTCCGAAAGCCTGCCCAGATTGCCCAGGATCAGCAGTGTGGCCCCGACCACCGTGAGAAACACACCGGCGTCGAACAGCATCGCGCTGGCGAGCTCGAATTCGCCCACCACCGGCAGATGGACATGGTCGAACGTACTGGTGAGGAAAGGGGCACCGAAAAACCAGGAGGCGACACCGGTAATGCCGGCCAGCAGCAGGCCCAGCGCCACCACCGGGTGGTAATCCCCCGGCATCCGCTTGCGCATCCAGTCAACGCCACAGGCGATGTACTGCAGCATCAGCGCCACGGCGGTGACCAGGCCGGCGATGAACCCGCCGCCGGGCAGGTTATGCCCACGCAGGAAGATGTACACCGACACCAGCAGCGCCAAAGGCAGCAGCGGCCGCGCCACCACGCCCAGCACCATGGGATGCACGTCCCGGCCCCAGGGGCGCCCCACGGAATCCACCGGTGACGAAGGCAGCTTGATGTCCTTGAGCAGCGCGTAGATCCCCATGGCGGCGATACCGAGAACGGTGATCTCCCCGAAGGTATCGAAGCCACGGAAGTCGACCAGGATCACGTTGACCACATTGGTCCCGCCCCCCTGGGGCTTGGAGTTGGCCAGGAAATAGTCACTGATGGACTCAAACCCGCTGGTCATGATGAGGAACGCCATAAGGCCGGCGCCACCCCCCACCAGCACCGCAAGAAGCAGGTCGCGGATCACCCGGGTGGCCCCGGACTCCACGCGGGTGCGGACCGGAAGGAAGTACATGGCGAGCATCAGCAATAGCGCCGTTACCACTTCCACGGACAACTGAGTGAGCGCCAGGTCCGGCGCGGAAAAACGGACGAAGAACAGCGACACGACCAGGCCCACGACACTGATCGACATAATCGCGGTCATCCGGTGCCGGTGCAGAATCGCGGTCAGTATCGCCGCCGCGCCGAGAATCAGCGCCCCCAGCAGCACCACGAAATCGACCTCCAGCAACGCCCTGTTGCCCGCCAGCAGGTCCGGAGGCAGGTGGAAGAGGAACAGCAGCGCAACCAGGGTGAACAACCACGCCGTATAGCTCTGCAGAGAGCCGTTGCGCAACGCGCCGCTGATGGTGTGCGCGACGCGGGACAGCCGTTGCATCAGCGCCTCGAACACCAGGCTCGCGCTGATCTCGGGAAGGCGCTCATGGAGACGGAACAGGTGCTGCCGCAAGGTGTACACCACCACGCCGAACACCAGGGCGATCACACTCATCAGCAGCGGCACGTTGAACCCGTGCCATACCGCGAGTTTGTACGCCGGCAGCTCGCCGCCCAGGGTCGCGATCCCCGCCACGGCCAGCAGGCTGGCCACCGTCACCGTGGGGAAGACCCCCACCGCGATACACAGCAGCACCAGCACCTCCACCGGCACTTTCATGTAGCGCGGCGGCTCGTGGGGCGGGAATTTCGGCAGGTTGATCGGCTCACCGTTAAAGAACACGTCGTGAATAAAGCGTGCCGAGTAGGCCACCGAGAAGATGCCGCCCAGGGTCGCGCCCATCGGCAGTATCCAGCTCATCACACCGAGCCGGTCGGAGTGCAGCGTTTCGGCGAAGAACATCTCCTTGGAGAGGAAGCCGTTGAGCAGCGGCACGCCGGCCATCGACGCCGACGCCACCATGGCGAGCACCGCCGTGTAAGGCATGTAGCGCCACAGGCCGTTGATTTTACGCATGTCCCGGGAGCCGGTTTCGTGGTCGATGATACCCGCCGCCATGAACAGCGATGCCTTGAAAGTGGCGTGGTTAATGATGTGGAACACCGCCGCCACCGCCGCAAGATCCGTATTCAGGCCGAACAGCAGGGTGATCAGCCCGAGATGGCTGATCGTGGAGTACGCCAACAGCCCCTTGAGGTCGTGCTGCAACAGGGCCAGGGCGCCACCCGCCAGAAACGTCGTCATCCCCGCCAGGGTGACCAGGTCGAACCATAGATCGGTGCCGGCAAGGGCCGGATAGAGGCGGGCGAGCAGAAACACGCCCGCCTTTACCATGGTGGCGGAGTGCAGATAAGCGCTGACCGGCGTGGGGGCCGCCATGGCGTGCGGCAGCCAGAAGTGGAACGGAAACTGGGCGCTCTTGGTAAACACGCCGAGCAGCACCAGGCAGAGAATATAGGGGTAGAGCGGGCTGGCGCGCAGGGCGTCGCCGCTGGCCAGCACCTCGCCGAGGGAGAAGCTGCCCACCACCTGACCGATGAGTATCACGCCACCCAGCAACGCCAACCCGCCCATGCCGGTAACGGTCAGCGACATGCGCGCCCCCTTGCGCGCTTTACTCTCATGGGACCAGAAGCCGATCAGAAGGAACGAGCTCAGGCTGGTCAGCTCCCAGAACACCACCAGAAGAAGCAGGTTGTCGCTGGTGACGATGCCGAGCATGGCGCCCATGAAGAACAGCAGATAGGCGTAGAAGCGACCGGACTTCTCTTCCGGCGACAAGTAGTAGCGGGCGTACAATATGACCAGCAGGCCGATACCCAGCACCAGCAGCGCGAACAGCAGCGACAGGCCGTCCAGCCGGAACGCCAGGGCCAGCCCCAGCGACGGCACCCAGGGTATGGTTTGCAGCACCACCTCGCCGCCGTAGACACGCAAGATCATCGGCACCAGCATCGCCAGCGCCAGGGCCGGCAGTACCGCGGCACTGATCGCCATCACCGTCGGCGAGGCCTTCAAACGTGCGGCGAACGGAGGCAGCAACACCCCCAGAAAAGGCAATAGAACCAGAAAAGCGAGACTCATAGGCAATCCGTTGTCATAAGCGGCCGGGCCGCCAAACTCAGCAAATAGCGGTTAACGAAGGGTGACAACGCGTGTCGAGCGGACCCGGCGGATCCGGAAAGTAGGGGCGACGCCCCCGGCGCGGACAGTCGGCGGGGGACATCCCTATCTGCTGGGGCCGCGAATGGCTTGCCATGAGTGGGCTCCTTGATAACGGCGGTTAGTATGCCACGAGGCCACGGGGCTGGCGCAACACGGCACCGCCCGCGGGCTCAGAACTCGCCAACGAACTGATTGTAGAACTGGCGCGCGGTGCGCCCGGAACGACCGCCTTTCTCCATGGAAAACCGGCGCGCCCGGATGTGCAGTTCATCCCGGTCCGCGACCGCGCCGAACAGGTGATCCACCATTTCGAAATAGCGCTGTTCGTCGATCGGATAGAAACTCAACGACAGGCCGAACCGGTCGGCCAGGGATATCTTCTCTTCGACCACGTCGCCGTGGTGCATCTCCCGGCCCACCACCCTGCTCTGCTCATTGTCCGAAAGGTATTCGGGCACCAGGTGGCGGCGATTGCTGGTGGCATAGAGCTTGACGTTCTCCGGCGGCAGCTCCAGCGACCCTTCCAACACGCTCTTGAGGTGCTTGTACTGGGTATCGCCGTCCTCGAACGCCAGGTCATCACAGTAGACCACGAANCGCTGCGGCCGCTCGCGAATGTCATCGACAATCTCCGGTAGATCCACCAGATCATGCCGTTCCACCTCGATCATCCGCAGCCCCTTGGGCGCGTAGGCATTGAGCAGCGCCTTCACCAGCGACGATTTGCCGGTGCCCCGGCTGCCCCACAGCAGCACGTGATTGGCCGGGCGACCGCTCAGAAAGCGCTCCGTGTTATGAATCAGTTTGCGCTTCTGGGTCTCAATGCCCAGCAAATCGTCCAGTTCCACCGGATCCAAGTGTCTCACTGGCCGCAGACGCTGCTGTCGCGGCCGCCAGATNGCCGCCACATCCGAACGCCAGTCCACTTCATTCATGCTCGTACCCTTGATGGCATCAGGAACGGAATGCTGCCANGGCAAGCCCGGTTACAAAAGAACTTGCTTGCCGGGCCCGGGTCCACCTTTACCATGTAGNCATGGAACCGTGTAGGCCCGACCCCCGCTGAAGGAGATCCCCATGTCCCTGTTTTCCCNACCCGCTCATACTCTCGCCCTGCTGATGCTGGCCACCGTCGCCACCGGCTGCGGCCACACACCGCCGGCGCTGCCGGACAATGCGCGCGCCTGCCCGGAACCACGGCCGCAGATGTGCACCATGGACTACCGCCCGGTTATCGGCCTGGACAAAAACGGCNANCCCATGGGTGAATACAGCAACGCCTGTAGTGGCTGCGCGAAGGAAGGCGTCGCCTACACCGTGCCCGTCAAATAACCGCCAAGGACACCGCTTTGCCGCCTTCGCCCCTGCGACTACTGCTGGCGTTCGACGANCAATACCGTCGTGACCGGGAGCATACCCCGGATTTTCTGCATCGCCGGGACCGTCGCCTGGCCGTGGCCCGGCAGCGCGACGGCGCCGANCCNCCNGATGCGGCCGCCTGGCTCACCGCCGTGGGCGCCCGCGACGACGGCTCCGACCGGCGTCTTACCGTTTGGCGTCGGGCGCGGGCGCTGTTCACCGCCGCCGGCGCGGTGCTCGGCGTGGTGACCATGCTCGGCCTGTTGTACGTGGACGGACAGGGCCGCATCAACGTCACCCTGATCATCGCCCTCGCCCTGCTGCAGTTACTGCTGGCGCTACTCACCTCACTGCAGGCGATCACCGGGCGGCGGCCCTGGGGACGNTTGCTCGATCGCTGCCACCGTAACGGCACCCCGGTCATGACGCCCCTGGAGCCCCTTCTNGCCGCACGGGTCGCCCATAGCGCCGGGCTGGCGTTCGCCATCACCGCTCTGCTCACCTTTCTCGCCCAGGTGCTGATCCGCGATCTGGCGTTCGGCTGGAGCACCACCCTGCAGACNTCCGCCCCGGCCTACCAGAGTCTGATGCAGCATCTCGCCTGGCCCTGGCGCGGCTGGCTGCCGGCCGCCGTTCCGAGCCTGGAATTGGTGGAACAGGCCCGCTATTTCCGGCTCGGCGG
>FUFK010044952.1_pt1 | contig 23472 bp, 19 predicted proteins | sample 1021851 | NCBI WGS metagenome assembly FUFK01 (sample SAMEA51879418, study PRJEB19060) | metagenome | reverse complement strand
TGAAATTGGTAAAAAATACTGCCTTCATTGTGTAGATAATGAAGTTCATATATCTGATGATATTGAAGATTTTGAACCACTTAATATTTTTACTGATGAAGCACATAGTAATGATAACGTCCCTTCTCCTTTCAAAAATTTAGACAGATTCAAAGTAAGAAAGCTTGTTCTTGAAGAAATTAAAAAGCTAGATTTATTTGTAAAAGAGGAGCCGCATGAAATCAGTGTTCCTCGAGGAGAGCGTTCAAATATAGTNATAGAGCCCAAACTNAGTTATCAGTGGTATGTAAAAACAAAGGACATGGCTNATAAGGCAAATAAAGCTGTANAAAATGGAGAAATTAAATTTCATCCCGAAAACTGGATTAAAACATATTTTAACTGGATGAATAATATTGAAGATTGGTGCATTAGCAGACAAATCTGGTGGGGGCATAGAATTCCTGCTTGGTATGACGATCATGGAAATGTTTATGTGGGGTATTCTGAGAACGAAGTCCGAACTTATTATTCACTCGATAATAGGTCGCTGAGGCAAGATGATGATGTTTTAGATACATGGTTTTCCTCTAGCCTTTGGCCTTTTGCATCAATGGGGTGGCCAAATGAATCAAAGAATTTAAAAACTTTTTTCCCAACAAACCTATTAGTTACTGGTTTTGACATTATTTTCTTCTGGGTTGCAAGAATGATCATGATGAGTATCGAATTTACAGGAAAGATTCCATTTAAAGATATCTATGTTACTGGCCTGATAAGAGATGAAAATGGACAAAAAATGTCAAAGTCCAAAGGCAACATTATTGATCCTATTGACTTAATATATGGTATTTCTCTTGAAGATCTTCTCGAAAAAAGAACATCAAATCTTATGCAAGAAGGATTAGCAGAAAAGATTACTAGAAAAACCAAAAAACAATTTCCAAATGGTATTGAGTCATATGGGACTGATGCTTTGAGGATGACATTTTATTCTATTGCAACTAATGCTAAAGACATAAGTTTTGAAATTGGGAGATTAAAAGGATTTAGAAATTTTTGCACCAAAATGTGGAATGCTGCAAGATTTATTAATGGTTATGAAAACAAAGGAAATAATTTTGAAGCTAAATCTGAATCTGATAAATGGATATTAAAAGAATTTGAAGAGCTAAAAGCCCACGTTGAGGATAATGTAAATCATTATAGGTTGGATTTAGCTATTAATCATGTCTATGAGTTTTTCTGGAACAAGTTTTGTGATGTTTACATTGAAGAATGCAAAAAAACTGGAGAAACTGACAACCTACATCCCCTTCTAAGGGAGATACTCGTTTTTATTCACCCTTTTGCTCCATTTATAACTGAAGAAATTCATTCTATTATTTTTAAAGCGCCATTAATTGAAAGGTAGGAGTTATAGTTTCTGAAATTCATATATGGAGCCAGTTCCAAAGATTTGCGTAAGCTCGTCTAGGACCCTTCTGCTCTCATCAAGTAGATTCGGATCCTTCAGATCATCTGGATAAAGTTCATCTCTGTACTCTCTTTCAATTAATAGTTTAATAGATTCTAGTCTCTCATTATTCATTAGAAAGTTTTGGTTAAGACTTTCAAGTTCTTCATCATTTAAAATCAATTTTAATCTTAAACATGCTGGCCCTCCTCCATTCTTCATACTTTGCCTAATATCAACAAAATCAAAAAGCTTTACATCTGAGATTTGTTTTAGTTTATCTAGCCAAGACATGCAATTCTCATATCCTTTTACTTCNTCAGGAAGAATTAATTGCATCTCATTATCCCCATTCGTTATGAGTTGAGAATTAAGGAGATATGAGCTAATGATGTCCTTTAAAGGAATTTCAGAGTCAGAAATCTCAATATATTGGAAATTGTCAATTTTAGATTTAAGTATATTTAGCANTTTATTTAAATCATCTTTATTTTGAAAAGCATTTTCATGAGCAATGAAGACACTCTCATTTGAGAGACTGACTATATCATTATGAAAGCTTCCTTCTTTAACAGCTTGATGATTTTGCTGAAGAAAAAAAGTATTTTCCATATCTAACTTATGATTAAAGGCAATTGATCTGGAAACTTCAAGCGCTTGTCTTTTTATTGATGTTTTATCATTTTTAAAACCGCTTTCACCATATACAAATATTTCAAAGCCTTTCTCATTGTGGGATTTACTTATTCTTAAATGATTTGCTGCCCCCTCATCACCATANCCTGAAATAGTGGGNGCTGGATTATGGATCTCAAAATAATTTTTTGGAAAAATTATTTTGCATTGTTGATATGTAAATTCTGTTTCAATGCTCCTATGAAACATAGTATTTAGATTTGCTGGCGTTAAGTGAACCTTATCATCTTGGGTATCAGGACCTGGAGATACAGTTGCTGCATTAGCTGCCCACATTGACGAGGCAGATGAAAAATTACTTAATAAGACTTTAGAATGATGGAATGCTGAAGACAATATCTCTTCATCAGTGCCATTAAAGCCAAGCTTTTTTAGTCCTGGAATAAAAGGCCTTTCATGAGGAAGAAAAAAACCCTGTTTTAGTCCTGAAGCAATTAAAGTTTCTGCTTTTTTAATTCCTTGTAACGCTGCATTTTTGGGGTTNGAGGGTGAAGAAAAGTTTTTTTTTGANGCATTATTTCCCTCAGATAATCCTGAATAGTTATGTGTNGGGCCAATTAAGCCATCAAAGTTTATTTCAGACATTGATTGCAACCTTACTATTGGTGCCTAATTTTAGACTATCTATAAGGTTCCTATGAATTGAAACCCTTTCACCATCAAATGAGAAATTTGATCTTACAACTCTAAAACCTTTAAGATCAGTATTAGAAATGAGGCTANTATATTGTTTTTTNGGNAGGCCAAATGATTTAATTTTTACAGANCGATTATTCTTAANAGTTTTAATTTCATCTAANTTGCACTCAAGGCATGGTCCAGCATCAATAATATCGACCATCCCATTAGATTTAAAGTTCTGAGATTCCATCATTTTAAAAGCAGGAAGTGCATTATCATTAGGAACTCCAATTATCCTCTGAGCTGATCTATTTAATGGGCTAACCAAAAAAGGATGTTTAGGTATAGACTCTGAAATAAAAGAGTTATTTATGTAACTTATTTCATTATTATTGAAAACTTCCTCATCAAAAAAATGCTTACTAAAGTGTTTCCAGAAGATTGAATTATCATCTTTATCTACCTTACCTCTTATTTCCGCAACGATTTTCTTATCAAACCTTTCTGGCCAAAGTGCCATGAACTTAAAACGTGCAAGGGATAATAAAGATCCTCTACCCTTTCCTCTAAAGTCAGGATGCAAAAAAAGTGTTCCTAGCTCAGTATATGGATTTTTTACTGTATGCAACTGAATAACATCAAGGCTTTTCTTGAAATTAAAAGATTTAGAGGCAATGTTCTTTTTTTTTCTTTTAAAAAAAACTGATGTTCCATTCTTCGATACAGATGTATAGATTGCAGAAATGCCAACTATTTTATTGTTTTCTTTTAGCACAAAAAGGTAAGAATCTTTATCCGGTCTTTTAATTTTTTTATTTAAAGATTTTTTTGACCAACTAATTCTTTCGAGAACTTCTTTTTTTGATTTTGGCAAGGTTGTCATACCCGAATCGCCATCTTTAATTAAATCATAAATCTCTTGGCAATCTTTTACCTTAGCTAAGCGAACAAACATATGCAAAAACTAGAAAAGAGAATTATTAAGAGATATTTTAAAGTTATAATTTATCGATAAACCATCATTTGATGATTCGGGAGTTATCAGAATGACATCAATGTCTCCGTCTCCATCAAAATCTATCCAAGAATTATTTACACTTTTTGGATCAAGGCCAATTAAATCTGAAATATCTTGAGTAATCCATTCCTGAGTAATGGTTTCGTCCTCATTAGTGATAACACTCTTTTCAAATGCGGTAAAGTGTTTATCACTTACTAAATTATCGGCGCTAAATGGCAGTTCAGTATATGGTAGAAATATATCTGCGTATCCGCTTGAATCAAAATCAAAAAGTAAAAAATCTTTGGTGAAGTTTAAGCCTCCATCAAATGAAAACTCCTCAGGGAAATCACCATTATTTATTGAAGCCAATTCATTAGTGGCGTCCTCCTCATCTGAAATGATCTTTTCATAAATGCTTAGTTTGTATAATGAGTTTGAGAAACTTTTTTCGAAAACAAAAAGATCAGTATATCCGTCTAGATTTCCATCTGCAGCAACCATTTTTAAAGCAATACCATCACCAGAGGAGATGGAAGTTGTTAAATAATCATTTGTACTAATGGACCAATCAAAGTAGGTNTCATCATCTACAATTCTTGTATCATAAAGAATATAGCTCACACCATCAGAAGTTGAAACTGAATTGATTACATCTAAAGTACCATCATCGTTAGCTGGAGTGATTACTGAGTTTTTAAAGTTATATTCTTTATCAATCCAGTCACATAAAAAAGTTAATCCCTCAAGACAGCCTTGATCACGAGTAAATGGATTTAGGGTATCTAAAGGAGGAGCGATAAGAACAAAAGGGCCCTCTTCAGATGGAATAATGTAGAAAGGTAAATCAGTTGATCCGCCATTTCCAAATAACAAAATATCAGGTTTAAAATTGGCGTTAACATCATATGCTACATGAGAACCAATGTTGACATTGGAAAGATCTAAATTAGTTTCATTTGTTAAATAACTTTCATCTTGCAATGTCAAGCCATCTTCAGAGGCTAAAAAGAAACATATTCCTCTCTTATTTAATGATTCATTTCCAGATTTGGATATAGACATAATATCTAAAAGTCCATCATCGTTATAGTCAGCCCTGATAAATTCGTCAGCAACACAAATATCTTGATTAAGATCAATAAAAGTATATGGATCGTCCTCAGTTATTGTGGATACATCTTGTCCATAAAATGTAAGAAAATAATATCTAGTATCTGATGATGCGATAACTTCTAATAACATTACCAAGTCAAGACGAAAATCAGCATTAAAGTCTGCTATCGTTGTATCAAGAACCGATACTTGGCTTGATGCGCTTAGAGATAAGGAACCTAAGTCAAAGGTATCAACATCTATGTAATCAAAATAATCTTTAAACTCTTTGCTTACAGTTACATCTGTTGAAGCATTTACGAAGTTAATACTTGTTCTGCATTGAACCCCGTAATTAGCAATGCCCTCTCTTTTAGCAACAAAATCTTGGCTGCCAGAAGGTTCTAACTCTCCAAGCCAAGATCCAGTAACTGAAGTTGCATAACATTGACTTGCATTGGACTGCCACGAAATTGTATAAACTTCATCATAAGCAGGATTATCATTTGATGAAGTAACTGTTGCCTCTATTGTTGACAGGCTTTCGCCATCGCTTCCACTGCAGCCGACTAAAGCCAAAATTACTGACAAAGTGATGAAATTGTTAAGTTTGAACATAATTTGTAAACAATTATCTCATATTATATGTAATGTTCTACAAAGCTTTTAGTTTTTATTTAGATACCTGATAAATCATCTTTATGTGGTCNATTCCATCTTCTAAATATACTTCTCCCNCAGTTTCAAAACCTAAGTTNTCATAAAAATTTACCAGCCTAAATTGAGCTGATATACAGACATCAGAATTAATAAATTTTTCTTTCAAAAAAATAATTGCTTCTTGTGTTATCTTTTTACCAAAGCTTTCTCCTCTATATTTTTTATCAACTACAATTCTCCCTATAGATGAAGACTTATATTTAATTCCTGGTGGAAAAACTCTTGCATAACCAATAAGACTCTTGTTGCAGTAAACGAGCAGATGATGGGCCTTTTGATCGAAGTAATCAATATCTTCATAAAAACAATCTTGCTCTATTATAAAAACCTTTTGCCTAAGGTTTAGAATATCGTATAACTGATCCTTTGTAAGTGATTCAAAGCTTTGCCAAATTAACTTAATTTTATTGGTCATAATTAAAAAATTTATGCTGTATAATAGCCTTTAGGGAGACTTTTCTTCAAATTTACTTCAATCAATAAGCCGTATTAATTCATGAATAATATTTATGACATTCATATTAAAGACTCCTCCAACAAAGAAGTCAGCATGTCCAAATTTGAAGGAAAAACACTTTTGATAGTGAATGTTGCTAGCAAGTGTGGTCTTACTCCACAATATGAGGGGCTTCAGTCACTATATGAAGAGTATAAAGATAGGAATTTCGTAGTTTTAGGATTTCCNTGCAATCAATTTGGTGGGCAAGAGCCAGGAACTAATTCTGAAATAAATAATTTTTGTGAAATAAATTACTCAGTAACCTTTCCAATCTTCTCAAAAATTAAAGTAAATGGTCCAGACTCTCATCCACTTTTCAAGCTTTTAAAAAATGATAAGCCGGGCATATTTAGAACAGAGTCCATAAAATGGAACTTTACAAAATTTCTTGTTAACAGCAGTGGAAAAATCATAGACAGATTTAGTCCACGAGTTGAGCCAAAATATATAAGAAGTGAGATAGAAAGAATCTTATAACCCTTGCTTTGACATCAATAATGCATCTTCTTTTGGGTTTCCATTATAGTAGTTATATCTAATTGCATCCCTTTTAAAGCCATACTTTTCATAAAAAGAAATTGCCAATTCATTGCTTACTCTTACTTCAAGAAAAATAACTGTAGCACCAAGCACCTTCGATTGATATATAAACTTTTCTAGGATCTTATTGCCAAAGCCTTTTTTCTGATGGTCTTTTGAAACTGTTATATTTAATAAGTGTGAGTCAGATCCTGCAATCGAAAAAAANGCATAACCGACAATATTTCCTTCAATTTTGAGAATTAAAGAGCCATTTCCAGCATTTATTGAAGACTCAAAGTTTTCCTTAGACCAAGGATGCTTATTTGTATTTTTTTCTATATTGTATATTTCTTCTATGTCATAAATACTAGCTGGTTTCATCTGCATTTTTGTACTCCTTAATTTTTAACCAAAGTTCTTTCTTGTCATTAAGATTTTTTTCCAATGTTTGTAGGGGTACTGATTGAATAAAGTGTAAAGATTTTATTTTTAAATGTGTTTTATTTATATTAAATGAAATTAGTAGCCTCAGCTTTTTAGGAACTTCATCGATGCTATGAATTTCTTTTTCAAATGGATACTCTGACTCTTCTCCAAGAATAGATTTTATAATTTTAATTAATAGCTTTAGTTCATTTTCTTCTAATTGATTAAATGATTTATCTAAGAGTGTTAGAATATCGCCCCAAAGGACTCCAAATATAATATTTGAATTGGGATTTTCTTTTTGGAGCTGAAATCCTTGAATTCCTAATTTGGATAAAATAAAGGATGACTTAATATCAAACATTTTTTGATGTTAACATTTTGATAAATTAAATGGACAAAACAAATAAAAAATATAAATCCTTCAGTCCTGTNAACAAGGAAAACAGGAAGTGGCCGTCACAAACAATTAAAAAAGCGCCGATGTGGTGTTCTGTTGACTTAAGAGACGGTAATCAAGCATTAATTGAGCCTATGGGCGATGAAAGAAAAAAGAGAATGTTTGATTTGCTTTGCAAAATTGGATTCAAACAAATTGAAATTGGTTTTCCTGCTGCATCTCAAACTGATTTTGATTTTACAAGATACTTAATTACTGAAAAAATAATTCCCTCAGATGTCACTATTCAGGTCTTAACACAGGCTAGACCAGAAATTATTAAAAGGACCTTCGAGGCCCTCGAAGGAGCTCAAAATGCAATTCTTCATTTTTATAACTCAACTTCAACACTTCAAAGAAGAGTTGTTTTTGACAAAGACAAGGAAGGTGTAAAACAAATTGCAACTGATGCTGCAAAGCTTATAAAAGAATTAGCCGAGAAGTATAAAACTACTAATTGGTCATTTGAATACTCTCCCGAGAGCTTTACAGGCACTGAATTAGATTATGCAGTAAGTGTTTGCGATGAAGTTGTCGATATATTGAAAGATTCTTCTGATAATAAAATTATTATCAATCTTCCTGCAACTGTCGAAATGTCAACAGCAAATATATATGGTGATCAAATAGAATGGATGAGTGAAAACTTTAAGAATAGAGAAAATATATGTCTCTCGCTTCATCCACATAATGATAGAGGAACTGCAGTAGCAGCCTCTGAGTTTGGTTTAATGGCTGGTGCCGATAGAGTTGAAGGGACACTTTTTGGAAATGGAGAAAGAACAGGAAATGTAGACATTGTTACCTTAGCCCTAAATATGTACAGTCAGGGTATAAATCCCAATTTAGATTTTTCACAAATTAATAATGTTATGAGAGAAGTTGAATACTGTAATCAGCTCCCAGTTCATCCAAGACATCCCTATGCCGGAGACTTGGTCTTCACAGCCTTCTCGGGATCACATCAAGATGCCATAAAAAAAGGCTTAAATGCTCTAAGGAGCTCTAATGATCCTCAATGGGAGGTACCTTATTTACCAATTGATCCTGCAGATCTGGGTAGAACATATGAAGCCGTTGTAAGAATTAATTCTCAATCTGGTAAAGGAGGTGTTGCTTTTCTATTAGAAAAAGATCATGGTGTTTCTCTTCCAAGAAGGCTTCAAATTAGCATGAGTCAGAAGATACAAAAAATTGCTGATGAAACTGGTAAAGAAATTTCTACTTCAGAGGTTTGGGAAATCTTTCATACAAATTTTGTCATGCCAAAATCAGGACATTCTTTTAAAAACTATTCCTTAAAAACCTCAAATTCGACCAATGCAAGTGATCATATTAAAGCTGAGATTGAAATTAGTGGCGAAAATCATGAAATATCTGGTTCTGGTAATGGTCCAATTGACGCATTTGTAAATGCTTTAAATCAAAAACTATCAATTGATATAAAAGTATCTGATTACCATCAGAGTGCAATCTCATCTGGTTCTGATGCTCAAGCTGCTGCTTATATTGAAATTCAAAAAGGTGACAAAACAAGCTGGGGCGTGGGCATAAATCCAAATACTACAAAAGCTTCATTTGAAGCAATTATTGTTGGAGTAGCTAAACTAATCTAATCAAATTTAGGTTGTCTTTTTTCAAAAAATGCTTGAACAGCTTCTCTATGTTCAGAGGACCCAAAAATCTCATTCTGAATTTCTGCTTCCTGTTTAAAAGTGTCAAAATAAGATTTATTTAAAGAATCTCTCATTAATCTTTTAGTGTTTGATAGTGCTTGAGGTGATCTTTTTGCTAATGAATTTGCCCAGGAGTATGTCTCCTCAAGAAGGCTATTATCATCAACAACTTTATTAGCAATGCCAAAATCTAAACACATTTGCGAATCTATTTTTTTTGCTTCAATAGCAAATTCAAGGGCCTTTGCATATCCTAAGAATCTTGTTAAAAGCCAATTTAATCCACCATCAGGAACAAGAGCTATATTGCTAAAAACTGAAAGAATATATGATGATTTTGTCATAATTCTTAAATCACAGGCCATCGCTAATGCTGCGCCAATACCAGCTGCTGGACCATTAATTGCAGCTATTACAATTTTTGGCATTTCAACAATATCATTGAAAATAGGCATATAACCACGAAGAAGAGCATCTTTTGATGGGCAATCAGGATCCCAACTTGCTTCTTTTTCAGTTAGATCAGCTCCTGCTGAAAATCCTTTGCCTGAGCCGGTGAGAATAATTACCCTCACTGATTCATCTTCAGTTAAATTTTTAAATGCTTGTTGGAGGTCTAGAACTAACGGCTCATTAAATGCATTTAAAACATTGGGTCTATTTAATGTAACTGTTGCTATAGGTGATTCAATATTTATTTGAAGTGTTTCAGTATTCATAATTAAATTATAGGTTATTTTTTTTTCAAAATTATATCATTATGCTCNGAGAAGACTTTTCCTCCAATTTGCTCGCCATCTTTCCTTGACCACTCNACATATGATTCGTTTGAAGGTTTCTTATGAAAAAATACATTCATAATTTCAGATAGAACTTTTTGACTAGGTAGAGCAATACCCTTCTTTCTTAAAATTAATCTTATTAACTCTTCTATTAAGAAAGAAGGTGTCTCAATAAATTTTGCTCTTTCAATGATGCCTGTAGAAATTTCTTTTTTAAAGTTCTTTTCAAGCATGAAATCTAATGAAAGTTTTTTCTTTTTTGCTGTTAATGAGGTAAGTGCAGCCCTTTCAGGAAGTTTGCTCCATCTTTTTTCAAGGGATGGTATGATCTCATTTCTCAAAAAATTCCTATCAAAATCATTATTTAAATTTGTATCATCTTCAACGTATGGCAAATCATTTTTATGAATGAAAATTTCCAAATCAGATTTAGATAAGTTTAAAAATGGTCTTATTATTTCTCCTTTACCTAATGATCTTTTTTCATTTAAACCACTGAGACCATCAACTCCTGTTCCTCTNAATAGCCTAAGAAGAATTGTTTCAAAAACATCATCTCTATGATGAGCTAATAAAATCTGATCATTTTCATCTAGCAGGCTTTCAAAAATTTTATATCTTGCCTGCCTTGCCTGCGACTCAATACTAGATCTATTTTTTGAAACTTCTACCATGAAAGATTCAAATTTAATATTATTACTCCTGCAAAAACTCTCACAATGCTGCTGCCAGTTGTAACTATTTTTTGAAAGATTATGATTTATATGAATTGCTTTTAGATTACTTATTTTTTTTTGTTTTAAGGCTTTGTTACATAAAAATAAAAGTGCTGTTGAGTCCAATCCTCCACTAAAAGCTACAAAAATTCTATTCTTTGGAGACAATGCATCTAAGAGATTTGTAGAGAGTGACAAGCTATTTTCCTACTTCCGTAAGCCTTAAGTAACGTCTTTCTAAAAGTCTCTCAAGAGGAATCTTATTAAGATTTTCAATATTTGATAACAACGACTGCCTAACATGTTGAGAGATAGTTTTGTAATTTCTGTGTGCGCCGCCTATTGGCTCTTCAATAATTTCATCAATAATATTGAGCTTAATCAAATCTTTTGCAGTTAATTTCATTGCTTCTGCTGCTTCTTCTGCTTTNTCAGATGATCTCCATACAATTGANGCACATGCCTCAGGAGAGGCCACAGAATAAATTGCATGCTCAAGCATACTCACGTGATCACCAACGCCTAAAGCCAGAGCTCCACCTGATCCACCCTCGCCAGTTACAACTATAATAATTCTTGTATTTAGTTGAGACATAAGAGCTAAGTTAGAAGCAATTGCTTCACTTTGGCCTCTTTCCTCTCCCTCTATTCCTGGATAAGCTCCAGATGTATCTACAAAAGTTATGATAGGTATCTCAAACTGCTCTGCCATTTTCATTAATCTTTTTGCTTTACGATATCCCTCTGGTTGAGGCATCCCAAAATTTCTCCTAACCTTCTCCTCTGTACCCTTTCCCTTTTCATGGCCAATGATCATTACAGGTATATCATCTATTTTTGCAAGGCCGCCAATTATTGATGGATCATCACCAAACTGCCTATCTCCATGAAGCTCATCAAAATCAGAAAAAATATTTTCAATATAATCAGAGGTATGGGGTCTTTGTGGATGTCTTGAAATCAATACTTTGTTCCATCGAGAAAGATTTGAATATATTTTTTTAGTTCTATCTTCAAACTCCAATTGGAGCTTATCTATCTGAGATCTTAATTCAGGATTATCTTTTGAAACAATCTCTAGCGCATCAATTTTGTCTGAAATTTCTTCCAATGGTTTTTCAAATTCTAAAAAGTGACGTTTAATCATAATTAGCTCAATTTAATCTTATTATCTCCAAAGATGCTTCTTAAATTATCTAAATTTTCTGAATTTAGATCAATCATAAAGTTATCATTTAAAGAAATAAGTGCTTCTGTGCTGTCTTTAAGTATTTTTAGCTTTACTTTGCTCTCACCACCCCAAAAATCTGGATCAATCTTGTTTAGTTTTAGNTTAATTTCTTGAAGAGAGTCACCACTGACAGTGTCACAAATAATTAAGAGATCTTTTTTGCTATCAACTAAGTCGCTTTCAACTGCATTTATATTCTTTACTCTCATTCTATACATTGTTGAATTAGTTTCTCTAGATCTGTAATCATCTACCTCAACTGATCCATAAAATCTTAAGATTGTATCTTCCTGAATGATTCCATATTTCTCTTCATACAAATCAGAAAGAATTATTCCATCCATAGATCCACTTTCATCATCAAAATTTACAAAAGTAATCGGTTTATTTTTAGAATCTTTTATCTGTCTAGTTGAATTAACAAGACCAACAATTGTTGCAGAAGAAGTATTTGCATCAAGATCTGATATTTTATGAGACCTTAAATCTTTAATATCATCTTTTATTGCTTCTACTGGATGGCCAGAAATATAAAAACCAAGGGCTTCTTTTTCATACTTCAGTTTCTGAGAAAAATTAAGAGGATTCACATCTTTATACTGGTCATAAGGATTAAAATCTTCCTCTACATTTGAAAATAGATCCCCTGCAAACAATGCATCAGATGCTTTTTTGTCACCTTCTTTTAGGATATCTGGTATACATGCTAAGGCAATTGATCTTGAATCACATATCGAATCAAAAGCTCCTGCTTTTGATAAAGATTCAAGTGATTTCTTTCCGCCTAATTTAACATTAACTTTTTTTGAGAAATCTAATAAGTTATTAAATGTATGTTTTTCTCTAATGTCGGATAGGTGATAGATAAAAGATTCTGCTACGCCCTTGAGAGAGGTTAGTCCATATTCAATTTGTTTTTTTGGATTAACAAAGAAGTTTGTTCCGCTTGTAAGAATATTTGGACTTAAGACACTTATATTCATGTCTTTACATTCTTTAATTATTGAGCTTATTTTATCAGTATTTCCTTGAGCCGAAGAAAGAACAGCTGCCATAAAATACTCAGGATAATATGTTTTTAGATACGCCGTTTGAAATGATAGCAAAGCATAAGCCGCTGAATGAGATTTATTAAAGCCATAACCAGCAAAAGTCTCAATTAAATTAAATATTTTATTTGCGAGATCTTCTTTAATATTATTATCTTTACAGCCATTAACAAAAATAGTCCTTTGCTTATCCATTTCTTCCACTTGTTTTTTTCCCATTGCTCTTCGGAGAATATCAGCTTGCCCAAGCGAGTATCCTGCTAGAACCCTTGCAGACTCCATAACTTGCTCTTGGTAAAGGATTACGCCATAAGTTTCAGATAAAACAGGTTCAAGCAACTTGTGAGGATACGTAACAGGGACCTTACCATTTTTTCTATTTACAAATTCATCATGCATCCCTGAATCCAATGGCCCAGGTCTAAATAATGCCAAAAGAGCAACTATTTCCTCAAATTTTGTCGGTTTAAGTCTTTTAATAAGATCCTTCATACCTGGGGATTCAAGCTGGAAAACTGCGGTAGTTTTTCCAGCGGATAACAGCTCAAAAACTTTTGAGTCATTAAGATCTATATTTGATATATCTAGCTGATCCTTATTTTGTGAAGCAAGATCATCATTAATTGATTTTATTGCCTTATCTATAATAGTAAGTGTTCTTAGCCCTAAAAAATCAAATTTAACTAGTCCAATTTTTTCAACATCATCTTTATCAAATTGTGTAAGCACAGAAGAAGTATCACTATCAAAATATATTGGAGAAAAGTCTGAAAGTGACCCAGGCGCAATCACAATTCCTCCAGCATGTTTTCCAATGTTTCTAATACCACCTTCTAATTTGAAAGATAAATTCATAATTTCTTGGACTTCGTCATCATCCTTAATGGCCTGTTTGAGGACTGGCTGTCTAGATATTGCTTTTTCAAGAGTCATTCCAATCTCAAAAGGAATCATTTTAGAGATTCTATCTCCAAGACTATACGGTTTTCCAAGCGCTCTGGTAACATCTCTAACAACTCCTCTTGCAGCCATTGTCCCAAAAGTTACAATTTGGGATACGGCATCTTTACCATACTTTGAACTAACGTATTCAATAACTTTATCTCTCTTCTCCATGCAAAAATCTATGTCAAAGTCTGGCATTGATATTCTCTCTGGATTGAGAAATCTTTCAAAAAGAAGACCATGTTTGATCGGATCAAGAGCCGTAATACCAAGACAAAATGCAACTAAAGAGCCTGCTCCTGAACCTCTGCCTGGACCAACAGGGACATCATTATTTTTGGACCATTTTATAAAATCATAAACAATAAGAAAATAACTGGAAAATCCCATAGTTTTTATTTGGTCTAGCTCATATTTAACTCTTGTTTTGTATTCCTCTACCTTATCATTATCAAATTTAGCAATTAGTTTATCTAGACTTTCTTCAACCAAACTCTTTAAGTGAGTATCAAAATCTTGCCCATCAGGAACAGGATACTCCGGTAGAAAATACCCATCAGGCTCTATACTTAAATTGCATTGTTTAGCAATTTCAAGAGTATTTGAAAGAACATCCGGAAAATCTCCAAATAAATCCTGCATCTCATCCTGGGATTTGAAGTACTGTTCCTCAGAATATATTTTTTCTCTGTTAGGATCATTCAGTGTTTTGCCACTATTAATACATACCTTGGTTTCATGAATTTCAAAGTCTTCTCTGTCTCCAAATAGAACATCATTTGTTGCTATTACAGGAATACTAAGTCTTGAGGCAATAGGTAGAATGGAAGCGATAAAAATTTTGTGACTTTCTTTACCAGTATTTTGAATCTCAATTACAAAATTATTTTTAAAATCTGCTTTATATTTCTCAATAAGCTCAACTGCTTCATTCTCCTTATCATTAAGAATGAGTGAAAAGATTTCGGAATTTTCACATCCAGTTATTACAAAAATATCATTGCAAATATTTAAAAAATCATCATATAAGATACTTTTTGATTGGTTTCTACTAGCTTTTGAAAGTCCATGCATGAGGTTCTTGTGTCCATCAAGATTTTTAGCTAGGCAGAGAAACTCATAAGGTCTATCCTCTGAAGATCTGGCAATATTAAGTGTTGATCCACTTATGGGTTTAATGCCTTCTTTTTCACATTTCTTAAAAAATTTGACGAGACCAAACATGTTGGAATGATCTGTTAATGCAATTGCTGGCATACCAAAAGATTTTGCTTTTTCAACAAGTTTCTCTACAGATAAGAGTCCTTTAAATATGCTGTACTCTGATGAAACTCTTAAATGAGCAAATGATGATTTCATCAATTCACACCTTTAAAAGTTTTTCTATGGATTCTTGTTAAACCATATCTTTTAAGCATTTCTTTGTGAAATTTTGTTGGATATCCTTTGTGTTTATGGAATCCGTAATCAGGAAATTCTTCACTATATGCCATCATTAACTTATCTCTATATACTTTTGCTACTATGGAAGCTGCACTAATTGATGGTATCAAATTATCTCCTCCCACAATAGACTCTATTTCGATTGAAGTTTCAAAAATATGAGTGCCATCAACTAAAATTTTTTTTGGTTTCACATCAAGCTTTTCTAATGACCTTCGCATCGCTAACAAGGAAGCTTGTAAGATATTAATTTTATCAATCTCGTGGTTATCTGCAGCTCCTATTGCAAATATGGAATTTTCTATTATTTCCTGACTCAAATTCTCCCTTTTTTTTGGGGAAAGTTTTTTTGAGTCCACGAGGCCTTTTATTGGCCTCTTTAGGATTACAGATGCAGCTATTACAGGTCCGGCAAGACAGCCTCTTCCAACTTCATCAACACCAGCAATCATTGATTTATAAGATAGATACTTCTTTGGCCAAAGAATCAAAACCAATGCCTTTAAGATTTTTTATTATAAGGCTGGTCTTTTGATCAAGTAAGAATTTATTTATTTTTAGTTTTTGTGTTTCTAAGAGTATATTTTGCGGCGTACATGCTGTTTGAACCAACTCAGGAAAGAATTTTTGTGAAAGAAGAAGGTTTGGAAGGCCAATTATTTCTGTTTGCATCATTCTTGAAATAATGAAATGGTTAAAAAATGATGTTTTATAACAAATTATTGGGTGAGCCCCTAAAACACAAGATTGCAGTGAAGCGGTTCCAGAAGTAACGATAGAAAAATCTGATATAGATAAAAAATCATTTGCGGCATTAACCTCAATAGAGTAATGAACCTTAGAGTCATTTAAATATGAATCAATATGTTCAAGATCATCATGGTTTACAGCTGGTATGAGAAAATGAGCATTTTCATTTAAATCATTATAAAGTTTCATAAATTCTAAATAAGTTGGCATCATATTCTTTATTTCTGAATTTCTGCTTCCAGGCATGATGCTAATGTATTTTTTATCCTTATCAAGGTTAAATTTCTTCAGAACATCCGATGTTATGCTTGGTTTAAGTTCTGAAAAATGATGCCCTAGAAGAATATTATTTAAGCCATGTTTTTTATAAAAATCATGTTCAAATTTAAATAGTGATGCACTGAGGTCAGTATATTTTTTTATATTCGTTAACCTTCCCTTTCTCCAAGCCCAAATAGAAGGTGTAACTAGTTGAACTGTTTTTATTTTTGAGATTTTCTTTAATTGCTTTTGAATTTGCATATTAAAATCGGGCGAATCTATGCCTATAAAAACATCAATCTTTTCATTTATAAACAAATTACAAAGATCATTCTTATAAGACATGATCTTGGAATAATTAACAATAGGATCTACGAGACCCATTATATTTAAATTATTAAAGTCAAATACTGATTTGAGCCCCTGACCCTGCATTTTTGGACCGCCAACACCAAAGATCTTTACATTTTTTATTTTTTTTAAGGCTTTAAGAAGATTTTCTCCTAAAATGTCACCGGAATGTTCTCCAGCAACAATTCCTATCTTGATAGAATCTTTCACCTATCTAAGAATACCTCTTTCAGATGATTTAATAGAGTCGATAAAGTTTCGTACTTCTTGGACATTACTGGACTCGATAGATTCAACTTTCTCTATTGCATCCTTTAAATTAAATCCTTTTCTATAAATAATTTTGTATGCTTTTTTAAGAATGGTTATTGTTTCCTGATCAATACCTCCTCTTTCCATACCTACTGAATTTAGCCCAACAACTCTTGCAGGATTTGAAGCTACTTTTATGTATGAAGGTACATCCATTGTTATCGAAGCATTCATGCCTGCAAAAGAATAGTCTCCCATCTGACAGAACTGATGAATGGTGGTTAAAGCTCCTATAGTCACATTGTTACCTACAGTTACATGACCAGCTATACCTGAATTATTAGCAAAAACATTATCATTACCAACGACGCAATCATGAGCAACATGAGCATAAGCCATAAATAAGTTCTTGTTACCAATTACTGTGGTGCTTTTATCTTGGACAGTTCCTCTATGGACAGTCACACCCTCTCTGAAGATATTTTCATCTCCGATTACAAGAGTTGTTTCCTCACCTTTAAATTTCTTATCTGGAGTATCTTCACCTATGGTACAGAACTGATAAAAAACATTATTTTTTCCTATGGTTGTTGGGCCTTTCAAAACAACATGAGAGAGCAGTTTTGAACCAGATTTTATTTTGACTTTCTCTCCCACAATACAAAATGGTCCAATTTCAACATTTTCATCGATTTCGGCAGAAGGATGTATTATTGAGGATTCGTGAATAGACATTTATTTTTTTCTCTCTGCACATAATATATTAGCAGAACATACCAATTTCCCATTAACTTCAGCAAAACACTCAAATTTCCAGATTCCTCTTGTGCTTCCAAGAACTTTGCTGAAAATATCTACTTTATCTCCTGGTAATACTCTTTGTCTAAATCTTGCTTTATCAACCCCTGCAATAACATAAATTGAGCCCTCTTCAGGAGTCTTATCCATTGTCTTAAAACCCAAAATGCCTGATGCTTGACCCATGGCTTCTATTAGAATAACTCCCGGGACAATGGGATTTCCTGGAAAATGACCTTCTAAAAAAACACTATCATTTTTTACATACATCACAGCATGAATATTNCTGCCTTCTTCAAGANNAACTACTTCATCTATAAAAAGAAATGGATCTCTATGTGGAAGATACTTTAGTATCTGATTTCTAGAAAGTATCATTTATTTACCTCTTTTTTTTATGAACACAGCAGATTTTGACCAGTTCATATGGTTTTGTGCAGGCATAATTCCAATGTAGTTACCAGGAGACTTTATACTCTTAGTGATGAGAGTATGTGCGCCAACAGTTACATCATCACAAATTTGAAGGTGTCCAAGCACTCCTGAAAGACCTCCCATTTTAAAATTCTTTCCTATCTTAGTAGACCCAGCTATTGCACAACATGCCGCAATAGCCGAATTAGATCCCAAAAAAACGTTGTGAGCTATATGAACCTGATTATCTAGCTTAACTCCATTAGAGATTATTGTATTTGATATAGCTCCCCTATCAATCGTGCAACCAGCTCCAATTTCAACATTATTTCCAATTTCTAAGCCTCCCAACTGTTCTATTTTTTTATAACCATCTTTTTCAGGGGCAAATCCAAATCCATCAGAACCCAAGACAGAGTTTGGATGAATTATACAATCCTGCCCAATTGAAACATCTTTTAGGATTGTTGAGTTTGGATAAATAATCGTATGATCTCCTATTTTACAGTTCTCACCAATGTAAGCATTGGGGCCAACTTTGACTCCTTTTCCTAAAGTTGCTGAATCATGCACAAAAGTGCTTTCTTTGAAAAACCCATTTGAAAAATCAATTTCCTCACTAAAAAGCTTAGATAATTTTGCAAACGCAAGGTAGGGATCAGAGGATATAAGATAAGTAGTTTTAATATTTGTCTTAATATTTTCTTTAAGGATAACTGCTGAAGCATTTGTCTTCTCTAAAAGTTTGTTATAACTGGGGTTTGATAGAAAAGTAATAGAGCCCTCTTGGGCACTTTCTATTGAGGCGATTTCATGTATTTCTAAATCTGCATCTCCGACTATCGATGCATCGATATATTCGGAGATGAATTTAATTGTATATTTCTTTTTTTCAGATCCCGACACTAGTTAGATTCAGGTTCTGCATTTGCAGCTCCATCTAGCGCATCTGTAACTTGCTCAGTAATGCTCACAGAGCCATCGAAATATAATGCTTGATCCGCACCAAGAAGTAGTTGAATTTTCTTAGCAACTATAAGGTCATTAATTATTTGCATCATAGCAGGATTTAATTGAGCTGCTACAACCTGAATGGTCTCATTCTGTTTAGCTTGAATTTTGCCTAAAATGAACTCTAAATCTGTTGCCTTTTCTTGAATGTCTTTCTGCAAACCTGCAATTTCTTCATTTGAAAGTGTTTCTGCATCTTTTTGGAGAGTCTCAATTAAAGTTTGTCTCTCTGTTTGAAGCTCTTTAGCTTGTTCAACCATTGAAGCATATTCGCTCTCTTCTTCAAGTGCTTTAAAAGCATCTTGGGCAACTTGTGTTTGAAGTATTGCAGCTTGTGTATCTATAACAGCAACATTCTGTGCTAATGACGACATAGAAAATAAGCTAATAAATCCTAAGCATGCAATATATATAACTAATTTTTTCATAATAGGCCCCTCTTTAAGTTTGTATATTCTATATTAAATTGCATATAAATCACTAATAAATTTAAAACACTGTACCAATGGTAAATTGGAATTCTTCAGTTCTTTCATATCTATCTTCATTGTAAGGTTTTGAAATTGCAAAACTCATTGGCCCAAATCCTGTAATCCATGTTAATCCTAGTCCTATAGAATATCTCAATTCTTCTAAACTTGGTTTATAACAACTAACTTGATAGTCCCTACAATCCATTGAAAAAACATTTCCAAAGTCAAAAAAGAAAGCTGTTCTCATTGATCTTTGATCCTCGACCATTGGAAGCTTAAAAATTAATTGAGCACTTCCTTCTATTTTTACATCACCTCCAATTGGATCATCTCTTTGATAAACAATGCTCTGGTTATATGCAGGACTATCAGGCACACCATCAAAATTTGTATCAACAAGAGGTGGGCAAAGATCATTGATTGAATCAAATCCATAACAAGGAGTTGGAGTAGCTCTTGGTCCAAGCGTGTTCGATTCAAACCCTCTTAACGATCTTGGGCCTCCAGCATAAAAATGCTGAAAAAATGGAACAATTTTTGTATCATCATAGGGAGCTAAATAACCAATCTCTCCCTGGAAACCGAAAACAAGATCCCAAAAATTCAATGGTTGGTAAAATTTTTGCCTAATATTTAATTTATAGTAATTTATATCGCTTAAAGGTAGGGTAGCCAAGAATAATGCTTCTGTAGATGCACCGTCTGTTGGAAACATTCCCCTGTTTAAGGTTATTCTTGACCATACAGCCTGAGCTGAGAATGTTTGGAACGTATTTCCCTCCTCTACTAAGAAGTCAAGGATATCTCTTACCGGGATTGTTCCTTGATCAATTTCAGTATTATCATATGTTAGATTTAAGCCAATCCTTTGTGTATCTGATATCGGGTAACCAAACTGAATGCCAAGTCCTTGAGAGTCACTTGTATAGTTGGCAATATTGAATTCACCATAATCAGTTTTTCTATAGTAAAGGCTATATCCCCTGCTTACTCCATCGATTGTAAAATATGGATCATAATATGATAAGTTGTATACTTCCTGATAAATGCTTTTGTTAATTGCTATTCCTACCGAGTTTCCTGTTCCTAAAAAGTTTCTCTCTTGAAGATTAAATCCGACCATCAATCCAAAATCGCTGTATCCTAAATTTCCTCCAACATTTCCCGTTGTCTCCTCTTCAACTCTAAATTTAACGTCTATTTGATCATCAGTTCCTGGCACAGGAACTGTTTCAACATTAACCTCTTTGAAAAAACCTAGTCTCTCTAGTCTNACTCTTGACTGCTCAATCTTATCGTCAGATGCCCAAGCACCCTCAAATTGGCGCATTTCTCTTCTTAGAACATCATCTTGAGTAATCTCATTTCCTTCAAACAAAATTTTTCTTGTATAAGTCCTTTTTCCTGGATCTATAACAAAATTTAAATCAACTTCTAACATTTCTTGATCGATGTTTGGTTGACCTTTAACTGATGCAAAAGCATAACCTTCGTTGCCTAACAAACTTGTAAAAATTTCTTCGATTTGAGTAATTTGTGCCTGGGAGTATGTTATATCTTTTTGACTATCTATGATTGGATTAATAAAATCTTCATTTACTGGCATATCTCCAACGATTCTTACATCATTTATCGTATATTGAGGTCCCTCGGAAATAATATAAGTAATATAAATACTACTTCTATCTCTAGAAATACTCACTTGGCTAGATTCGATAGAGAACTCAAGATATCCTCTATCAAGATAATAAGATTCTAGATTTTCTAAATCCCCTTGGAGTTTTTCTCTTGAGTATTGGTTATCATTTGAAAGAAAAGATAGCCAGCTTCCCTCACTTAACTCCATTACATCAAGTAAATCTTCATCATTAAAAATACTGTTCCCGAGAATAGTTATGCCATCGATTTTTGCACTTTCTCCTTCATCAATCTCAATCGCAATAGATACCCTGTTTCTAGGTTGAGGACTTTCAGATATTTCTACCCCGGCACCATATCTTCCTTGTGAAGAATATGATCTTACTAATTCAGCTTTCATTCTTTCAAGAGTTGATCTTTTATAAACTTGTCCCTCAGTAATTCCTATTCCATCAAAACTCTCCAATAAAACTTCAGTTTTCAAAGCACTGTTACCAGATATATCAATTGAAGAAATTGAGGGTCTTTCTNCTACTGAAATGATTAATGCATTTCCGTCTCGGCTAATTTGTATATCATCAAATTGTTCAGTAGAAAAAAGTGCTCTTGTGATGTCCACAATTTTACGGTCATCAATTTTATCTCCAACAGAAATCGGGATCGTATTAAAAATACTACCTGTGGAAACTCTTTGAAGCCCCGCAATACGGATATCGTTAACAATGAATGCCTCAAATGCCAAAACAGTTGTTATATTTAAAAGGAAAAATAATGTGAAGAAAGATTTTAAATTGTTTTTCAACCTATCCACCTAAAAATATCATTTGTAACTGCAAAAACTAGAAGGAACCCTACCATTAAAGCACCTAACGTGTATGCAAAATTTTCAACTCTTGCAGGAAGTGGCTCTCCTCGAATTGCCTCTATAGCAAGCATAGTTAACTGGCCACCATCCAGCACAGGAATTGGAAGAAGATTAAGAACACCTAAACTTATGCTTAGAATTGCCATTAAGTACAAGAAGGGAAGAAAGCCTGCGCTAAAAGCTTCGCCAGACATTTTTGCAATCCCGACTGGGCCGCTTAGATTTTCAGCTCCCATATTTCCTGTGATCATTTTACCGATGAATAAAAGCGTCTTTATACTTAAGTTATAGGTATCTTTTACAGATTTAGCAAATGCATCAAACAGTGTTCTTTTATATGCAGCTGAGATACCAAGGATTGGAGTCCCCCCCTCGGATATTTCGGGACTAATTAAAAAGCTCTTGATTTGGTTATCTCTTTGTATAACTAGATTTATGCTTGTATTTGATTCGCTGCTAATGATTTCTGATACTTGTTCAAANTTACTTATGCTTTTACCATTTATTTCAATAATTTTATCTCCTACTTCTAACCCAGCTAGTAAGGCAGGTCCTTGCCTTGTTAGTGATCCAATTTCAGGAGAAATATTTGAGCTAAGATCAATTGGGAAAAATCTCTCTGGCTCTTGTTGCTGTTCTGATGAACTTAAAAAGTTTACTACACTGATATCTCTATAAAATATTTCCGAAGTTCGAAAATCTTTAAAGCCAACATTTATTTCTCCTGTTAAGCCGGCGTTTGCAAGAAGTGCTAATCTTAAGTCAGTAGGGTTAGTGATTTTTTCTCCATTTATTGATACAAGGGCATCATCTTTATTAATATCACCTGATATAGATGAGTTTGCTGTGTATTCAGTCTTTACAAGAAATATTGGTTTTACAGTTTGTTGTGATGAAAATATAAATGTAAAAATTATTACTGCCAAAATAAAGTTAGCTAAGGGTCCTGCGAACATAACTGCTGCTCTTTGCCATCTTGGCTTAGTTTCAAATAAGTTATCTAGCTGCTCATCAGTAAACTGTTTTCTCATTTCAGGTTCTGCATCTAAAGCTTTCTTAGATAAATAAGATACATAGCCTCCTAAAGGCAATGCAGATATAGCAAATTCAGTACCCTTTTTATCTTTCTTTTTATATATAACTGGACCCATTCCAACTGAAAATCTGTCAACATGCACTTTGCACATTCTTAGAACAAAGAAGTGACCTCCCTCATGTATCACAACAAGAACGCCAAGAAGAATTATAAAAGCTATTAGAGTTATCATAAGTGTTTTAAGTTAGTGATTTTATCACCATATTAGATATATTGCGTGCCTCCTCATCAATTTCAAAAATATCTTCTATACTATTAAACTTTGACA
>FUFK010074967.1_pt1 | contig 23481 bp, 13 predicted proteins | sample 1021851 | NCBI WGS metagenome assembly FUFK01 (sample SAMEA51879418, study PRJEB19060) | metagenome | reverse complement strand
GAAGAAATGCTTAATTTCTTCGCTGGTGTAAACGATTTTAATAACTTGATAGGACACCCGGTACACAAATACAGAAAAGAGTACAAAGGTCTCAACAAACTTAGAGAAATTTTCTTCCGTCGCGTATCGAAGGTTTCAGACGTAGAAAAGTTTGTAGAATATTATAAGTGGTTTGATGACTCAGTCTCACAAATAATTGGTCAACTTGTTCCAGCTTCAGCAGAATATACCCCTGATATTTTAAACACAATTGAGTCACATGTATTAGAAAGAAACAAATATCAGCATAAGATTCCAATGGTGGCGCTTACCTCATCCACAGAAGGTGTTGCGTTTGGCGCAGAAGAGCTTCAATATAATTGGAATAGAAACCACGCCCCTATCAGTAACCTTGAAAGAGATAACTCAAATTGGTGGAAGGAGCGTGCAGAGCGCCAGGGCAGTATTGCCTCGGGTGATTCAAATGTCGATACAATAAGAAACCAAATTAGAAGAGTAGTCACTAACCAGACTGATAAAGACGCCGGGAGAACCTTTACGCCCGCTGGTGTCAAATATAAAAGATCTAATTTTAAATACAGAACACTTTCAAAAGGTGTAGTGGTAAACAACCAAATCTCAAGAGAAATCAAAGGCGGTGTCAACTTTGAGCACAATAAAGACATTCACTACACATACACTGCATTACACCCCGCTGGTCCTATTAATACAGAAGATAGTATCTTTGTCCCCAAGAATGTTTTACTTGGCTTTGTAGATGATTTGGTAAAACTTGAAGACACATCAGATCAGCCGCTGAATCCATCACAAAAAATTAAAAGAACGATTTTGGTGCAACACGGTCGAGATTATGAGAACAAGCTTGGATACAAAAATACCAAATCATCATTCTCGTTCCCGTTTAATATTGTTTCGTCTTCGGTAAACAGCGGATATAACAAAGATGTTGTAGCGCTTGTGACTGCTAGCATTGAGATAACCAACCTACACAATGACGTATATGGTCCTGATATGGAACGCCCAATGCAAGGCACATTTACAGAACATGCTGTCGGTGGTCACCAATCAAGACACATAAAATTAAACACTGGTGCTGATACTTACCTCAACAGACCCGAAGCATGGAAGATCCTTCTTGGTGCAAATTGTAATAATTTGACAGGTGCCATCGGCATGGTCGGTGCCGATTACCCTTGGCCAGAAGCCAATGATATTGGTAAGACTCCGTATCCACTTACCGGCGCACAAAAAGCCACGTTCTTCCGTGATGAACTTGCCAAGCGACCAGTCAATGTCCGTAACATTAAACATACCACTGGTTCAACAATTCTTGGAAATTATGAGCATAACTACCAAGTTGTTCATACAGTCGGCGCTCACTCTAACCCAAGAGCGTTTATTGATGCACAGCCAACAATTCCTGCAAAAGCAGTCGGAGCAGATGCTGTAAAAACCATTCTTGACATTGAGAGAGGACAAAATGGACACTTTGTCTTTATGGATGACTACAATGCAGGATACTTAACAGGATCTGGAAATTATAAAAACAAAACCGTGATTGTAAATAGGTTCTCCTCTCCGGGCTCTTTTGAGTCTATGACTCCGGCATTCAAAGATATTCGTTCTGGTGACATGTCTGTATACAATGCAGTGCCTTTCAGAAATATGACTGTGCGACGCCCATTCCAGGGGGTTACTTCCTCTATAGTTTCACAAAATACTGGCATCAGAAACTTTGACCATACTGGTCGAGATTTTGGTTTCACAAACCTAGCTGCTCGACACTCTGCCAGATTTTTCCGTGACTCTTACGTTCAATCAGATACTGATTTTCCAAATGTGCCGAGAAATACACCAGATCTAAATTCACCCGGTAGAGCCGATAATGCTTTTGACGAGGTTCCCTCTTTCCACAAAATTCACAGAAACAATCTGCTAAAGGTTAGAGAAGTAACTTNATTGTCCGCATCTTTCTCAGGTAACACTCTTGGTAATACTAAAAGACTAGAGTATAATACTGTATCAACAGGCTCATCTGTAATTAATAGAATGACAAACATGGCAGTCAACTTGATCACGGACTTGACATCAAGCCAAACACAAGGTTTATCATTCTCCTCTTGGATACAAGCAAGGGCAGACGGCGACTCGAACGGCACTAAGAGAACAATTTACTCGATTGGCAAAGTTGAGCACGACGGTGGCACCCGACCTCTAATAGAATTTGGCTATGAGAAGCAGACACCAAATTGTAATCTATTTGTTGAAATTGCCACAACTGATATCGGCGGCGATAGAACTGCAAAATTCACGGCTTCAATAGCACCGTCAGCACTTTATGGAGCCAATCCGTCACACTTGGTGGTCGGATATCTAGGTGAAAACGGCACCATGAATTCAAAACATGAAGCAAAATTTTATTTTAACGGTGTATCCCTTTCAACTGGACCAGTTATAGTTCCAAAGGCGTCTTATGATTTAAGCTTCTCGTCAAATTACAACTTCAGAGGCACATCTGTTTCGCGAGACGGAAAGGGATTCTTCGCGATTGGAGGCAGATCCTCAACGAGTAACACTTCCAGTGATCGAGAGTTTAGTGGCTCGATAGATCAATTGACAATTTGGAAAAAGCTTCTATCTCAAGATGATGTCAACTCACTGTACAACTCTGGTATTCCACGAGTAATTACTGGTTCAAATCCATACCTTTTATCTTCAAGTGCCCTTCTTGCTTGGTACCCTCTCGGCGAGCCAACTGGAGACACCGTGAATGGTTCAAACCCTGCTAGCTTCTCGTCTGGCTCAAACAGTATATTCACAGCCCATACCAGCGGATCAAGTCCAACGATAGCAGATTTGTTCTCAGTGTCTGCCAATAACTCAGGCTCTTCAAACTTCTTTAATGTAAACAATTTGCCAGGAGAGGTTCCAGCACAGTCTGGATTTGTTGAAATAGACGGTAAAGAATGCTATCAACAGTATGATAACTTGAATATTCAGCACCAAATTCCAAGATCTGATCGTCAATACTCTTGGTTTGCAAACTCCATAATACATACCGGCACTTGTGAGCCACGCTATTCTGGATTCATGCAGGTTAATTCCCCAGTTGCCCCATACTATGAAATTACAGGCAATTACTACCCATTCTTTGAATATGTATCTGGCTCCAGAACATCACCAAACGGAATTTTCCAAAACACAACTAGATTGAACCTTCGTGTTCTAGATGCAACTGGTTCAGAAATGAATACTCTTGGGCAAAACTCTGTATCCAAAACACCGCTTATGTCTGCATTCCCAGAAGGAACAAGATTACAAAACTTGCTTCTTCGCCGTGGTGATAACTATGGATGGAACTGGCGAGCACATAGGATGCAAGATCACCCAATCTTGAATCGAGAACATAGAGAAAGCATTATAACTGTTGAAAAAAATGATGCGATAAAAGAATTTAGACTCCCTCCTGTTTCGTTCAGAGGTCGCCCAGTTATATTGAATATGAATCTTGATGCACAAAATATAACTGTCAAAGCAACACATAATAATGAAAAAATATATTTTAATCAAAGAGAGATAAATGATCTAGTGTTCGAAAATCAAGATCCTACTTTGACACCATTTGATCAATTAATTGAAGTTTCACAACAACAAGGAGCTAGTCTTAATTGGGTTCATTATTCTGAAACTCTCTTCCCATCCACAAGAAATGAATTTGTAAGCACTTCTCGTGAACGAACTGGATATGATAATGAATTTTGGAGAGACTCACAATCTGATAGAACCGTAAGAGGTTTAAATTCTTTTGATGTACAGAACGTAACACAAAGTACATGGGTTCTTGATGCGCAAGAAGATTTCTTAACCAGAACAGCAGCCCCACTCGCTGGTAATATATCTCCAGCAACCAATTTGATAAACGATGGAAAAGCCGGTGAGTTGCAAAATAACTACACAAGCTATTTTACAGGCTCCACGCCTTCCTATTTAAGAAATCAAAGCATGCGTGCGGGTATCCTTATGTCTCGCAAGCAATTCCTAACTTCTCCAAACTCTGTTGTTTCAAGAACAGGCTTTGCAAAAACGGGCAGTCTTGATAACACTTTCACTGATAAAATACCCATTTATGGAGGCGAAGCTCTTTGGGAAGCAGGCGTAAACGCTACCATTAACATTAAATCTGGAAGTTCAGTAATCACTTCGTCACATCCATCAGAGCCATGGTTTGACAAGTATGATGATTTCAAAGAAGATTTACAGCTTGTTGCACGAGATTATGCAATAATTCCAGAATTTAGAATATCTGAACATGTTTCAGATTATCTAAAAGCAGGCATTTTTAATAAATCAAAATTTGATAATTTTGAAATTGTAGGAACAGAAAAAGATAGTAGTGATACTGGTTTTTATAAAGACTATTCTAATTCAGATTTCTTAAAAGAGTTTGCGGATATTAAAGACAAGTCTAAACTTGATGCAAAAGAAATAATGCTAACATGTAAAGCAGCAGTTCGATTTAATCCATATAAAGGGTTTTATCCTGCGCAAAGAACTGTAGATTTGGCATCCCAGTTTAATTCTTCTTATAAATCTGGTTTTAGAAGCTCACTTAACAACTCTAACACCAGTGGCTCACTTCTTTTTACCCCCACCGCTGACAAATCAAGAGCGCTAAGACCACTGATACAGCCATTATTTGCCCCAGGAATTATGTATAATTCAATTAAATCTGGGATCGCCGTTGATTATCCAGTAATCAACAATGAATTTAGATTCAAAATACTAAACCTTTCCAGTAGTGGAAACGGTGAAAATTTCTGTATTTTTGGAAATGATAGAGGATTTGGAACCTTATTGACAGCGGGAGTTGGCACTGGAAAATACAACCCTGCGAGTCAAGATTTTTGGAATTTGAGAGTGCCGTTTGAGGCTATTATAGATCCTTCACAACATATTGATAAAGTAGAGTTTTTGGATTTTGAGCCACACCCCAGTGCGTCTATAAATGTTTCAGCTTCTCTAGATGCATCTGTATCTGACGGTATTTATGAATTGATGGCTAAAAACTTTTTTGGACAAACAGGTGACTTTTTCTTGAAAAATTCATCGTATACAAAAATTGAATCTGATCTTATACAAGATGGTCTCAAGTTTACAAGTGGTGAAGTATTTGCTGCAAGATTGAAAATTAGAAAATCGCACAACGGAAACAGATTCTATTCTTATGAACGTGATTCTAGCGGCACCAATGACGCTTTCACAAATTTAGGTGCCAAAGGATATATTGGAAGTGATGGAAGTCAAGTTAAGATTAGTGGCTCTTATTACCCACTACCTCAAGACCCTGCACACAATCCGTCTTTTGAAGAAACATTTACAATGTATTCAAGACCAACTGCTTTCGGTCCTTCAGTATCCGGCAGAACTGAAGATAATCAAGATTCATCTTTCTTGAGTGGTACCCTTGACTCCCTTGAGGGCTTTAATTGGGCGTACACACCACCATATTATCACGGAGAGGCTTGGGTTGATTTTATATTTAGACCTGAATCTGGAAGAGAATATACACTTGAAGACATCCTATCTGAAACTGATACTGTTTTTTGGCGTGTTGACCCCGGACAAAGAACACAAACATTCGGAGCAGCCGCAGGATATCGAAGTGAGAGAACCTTGATAACAAACGGAAGAGTGCCATCTACTACCGGTGGCTCGGTCATCACTAATGGTACAGAAGTACAGGCACCATATGGTGGCAATGTTGTTAATGATAATGCCATGCAGCTTGATTCTTCGTTTAATCTTTTTGGCGTAGAGAGAGTTCCCAAAAAGCGTAAAGATAAATTTGGAAACACAATACTTGATCAAAACGAATTAGCAGGCAAGCGTTGGGTTATACAACCTAAGTGGGAAACCCCAATGCTTAACTTTGCAAATGTTTCAGAGGATAACGGAAACATCACATATCCAACAAAATTATCTGAGTCTGTCCCAAGGGGTATATGGCATCAGTTTGGAGAAATACCAAGTGATCCAAACGTCGGAGTATTTTTAGAAATTGGGGATATTCCAGTTGATTGGTTAAAAAACCATTATGAAGTTATAAATGTAAATTCTGTGTACAACAATAACAGTCCCTCGGGTTCTGGCTCGGTAGCATATAAGAATATCAAGTCTCTATCGGACCTATTTGGCTTCCAGCGCTCTCGCAAAAAAGATAGCGCAAAAGTACGCCTTGGAGAAATTGCAGATAAAAGAGAAGTCTACGAAGCGGTTGTAGCAATTCCTTATATCATTGAGCCCAGTGAAGATTACAATAGCATCAAAACTGATAACGACAAGAATCGTAAAAAGTTTATCAACATTCCACGCCAACGATTTGAATCTGCCTTAAAAGAAAGAGAGGGCTCAGCAGACGGAGACTCGCTAACAGTTGCTGGAGAAAGTATCAGAAAGATGGTCCAGAAGATGAAGCGTTACATTCTACCTCCTCAATTTGATTTTATCAACTTTGATGATTTAGACCCCATAGTAATGTATTTCTTTGAATTCAAATATGAGTTTGACAAGGACGATCTATCATACATTTGGCAAAACGTTGCTCCGAGAGACTATAAAAAGATCACGTTCCAAGAAGCAAGAGTCTCACATGATCTCATGAACAATGAATTGTTGGAAGAAAGCAACTTAATGGATAATCCTAATTTGCGATGGATGGTCTTTAAAGTTAAGCAAAAGGCTAACAAAGATTATTATGACCTTATACCACCCCAGATTAAAGCCGCCCGTCGCCTCACTGATCTAGATAAGCCCGAAACTGATAAAGATGATGAGTACTTACAGTTCAACTGGCCATATGATTACCTTTCATTCGTAGAACTAGTTAAACTTGAAGCCGATGTTCTTTACAAGGCAGAAGACGAAGAAACAGAATGAAATTCTTGAACAAAAAAGAACAAGTGTTTGACATAGAGCTTACACCTTATGGTAGGCATAAGTTATCTGCTGGCAACTTTAATCCTACATATTACGCTTTTTATGATGATAATGTGGCATACGACAGAAGGTACTTTTCCAGTGCCAGCTTAGAGGCTCAAAACGACACACACAAACGCATTAAAGAAGACACGCAATATCTTGAGAGTCAAACTCTTTTCCGTCAGGTATTGAGCGGCTCAATTGTCCGAGGCGGTATTCTAAAAGATACAATTTATGAACAAGAGCAGAATCTCCTTATTTCTGATGGTTTTATTGGTGATGCGAGGCTTCTGTCCAGAGACACAGATGTAGCTCCGGCTTGGAAGTTGATAAGTATGAAGAATAATTTAGCCTCCACTTCTCTGGAAGACACTAAAAACAATTTTAAAATACCACAGATAAACATAACCGCGTCCTATATTTTTGAATCAAAAGACCCGCAAGATCTAGATTTGAGACAAGAAGATATAAGACAAATAAATTCACGCACTGCAACCTTTTCAGATGGTAGGGTAATCCGCTTAGAATCAAACGACCCACTCGTATATTTTGAAGAATTAAATACTGAATTGCTTACAGAAAATTTTGATATTGAAGTCTTTCAAGTAACCAAAGGCGGCGCAGATGATGATTTTAGGCAACTATTTTTTAGATCTAGAACTCCACAAATTGTAAATGGTATGCTTGTTTCAGAACAACCAATCATAAACAACGAAAACTTAACCACTGGCTCAGTTGAGTATTACTTTTCAATAGCAAGAGATACTGAAGTGGATCCAAAAATGGCTTGCAAGTATGTTGAACAGTTTAATACAGAAAACTATTTAATAGACCTAGATTTTGATTGTTCAGACGCTGATGGAGAAGACGTGTATTTTGATATTTATGGTAGAGTTACGGAGTCAGAGATATGTCCCGATTAATTTTTGAAGGCGACACAACGGAAAGATTTGGTGATTTGATCCCAAATCCATTTTTTGAGGAAATTAAAGTTTTCAATAATGTGGTGGAAACAAAAATTGCTTTATTTTTTGAAGTGCCAATTGAAGATGAAGACGTAACTAATTTTATAAGTGATCTTTTAAATTATGAATTTTATTTGAAAATTGGTGTAACATCTGAAAGACTTGTAAACAAAGCCATTGCAACAAATAATTTTTTTGAAGCCACTGGGGAAGTGCCGCAATTTTTTGACACAGGAACAGATATTTTAGCAAGTCTTGGCTCTGTCATTCCCACTCCCGGCTCTTCAACTTCAACCGGTGGAGCTTCAACTTCAACCGGTGGAGCTTCAACTTCAACTGGCACAGCTTCACGTTTTGCGCTTAGCACTTCTACGGCTCTAGGCGTTACACGCGCCACTCCCTCTTCCCCTAGTTCTACGTCTGGAACCTCCCCAAGTACTTCTGGTGTACCATTATCCAGAGAAGCGTCTTCTGGTGCCGTTATGAGTACTACCGGAACTGTCGACTCTGAAGCACCAACCGTATCAGGAGTGCCAACAAGTGTTTCAATACCGTTTAGCGAGTTGCAATCTATAGGCGCCCAGTTTGATTCAAGTTTTTATAACTCGAATGGGCAAAGATTTTTAAAAGTATTGCTAACTCATAATTTTCAAAAAACTGATTTTAATCAAGTAAATATAGGTGGGGCTTTCATTGTGGCGTTTGTTCACGAAGAAAAAAAGAATATAATTTCAGAAGACCGTGGGCTTCGCACACCCGCTGATATTGAAAAAGGTCTGAGCTTTACAGAAACATCTCAATTTTCTACAGAAAAAGTTTTTAATTCTGATGGTACAATTTCTACGGAACGCAAAATCGCTTATTTGGAGTCAGACGGAAATTACTATAATAATATACCATTAATGTCTTTGGACAGAAATTACAGAAAAATAAACTTACTGAATCACACGCAAATCAGTTCAAGGATTCAGCAAATAATACAGCCTCATGTTGGAGGTATGGCTGATGCAGATTTGATTTCGTTAATTTTAGCTGAAAATGCAACTGAACCAAGATTGTTAATTGAATTACAAAAGGGTATAAACAAATTTTCAAATAAATCAACAGCGACTGTTGAGGGCACGCTATATTCTAAACTTGTCGATGCAGTGGTTGAACTTGATAGCATTCTTATGAATTCTGATTCATTGCAAAAAAGACTGGTGACNAATAGTAAGATTAAAAATTTAGGAATTTATAGTTTTGCCAATACTGATAGGTTAGGGTCAACAGACAATATTCCAATCCCAGGCGGCGGTCCAGATAGAGATTATTTTTCTTTAGAACCAGTTTATAGGTATTTGTCAATAAATGTGCCAGTTGATGAGTTCAATAGCGAAGACGAAGCATTCATAACAACAGATGTTTACAGCTTTTTTGACTATGAAAAAGCTTTAAATTATAAATCAGAAATATCTAATTTTTTCAATCCTTATAATATTTTAGAACTTTTTGGAAACAATTGTTTGAATGATTTGTTTTCTGTCACAAATTCTGAAATGAAAATGACTGTAAATGGATCAGTTGAGAACTTTTTTTATTTCAAAGACAATAAGTCATATTCTTCCACGCAGCCTGAGTATCAGGACAGTTATACATTTTATCAAGGCACTGAGCCGTATAAATTTGAAAAATTGTTTTGTGAAAGAGGCTTTGACACAGTACAAGGTCTTGGCGGCTATAGACTAAAGTGCTACGAGTTAAATTATTCTAAGCCATATCGAAATATAAATGATACAGAAAGAATAGAATTAAAAATCTCCGTGGAAGATGAAACAATGAAATTTTACGATTTACATATTTTAAAGCCACTAGGAGATATAAGACGACAATTAAATAACTACCTGAACAGCGCCAGTAAGTTTTGCAGCTACAACAATATAGATGAAAGATTTAATACTTTTTTTGCCAGTGCAGTTGAATCTGAATTTTCAGAACCTTATCCTTGGGAAACGGCACCGCTTTACTATGCTAGTATGTTATCACTAATAAGGGCTTCTTGGAATTTCAATGAGATAGATTTAGACACAGGTGTCCCATCAATAACATCAAGAAAAATGAAAGGAACGTCAATTTCTCTTGAAGATACAAAAATTGTTGCAACAAACATAAGAAATTTAATATCTCCAAGATCTGGAAAGCTGGAATCGCTTGAGCATTTTGCATTCTTATTTAACGAATTGTATGCACAAATTTTTGCAATAGGTGGCGCGCTAGATACTGCTGGACCAATTTATCAAGTCGATTCCGCGACCGGTTTAACAAGTTTAAGAAATCCTTTAGTGACAAAACAATTTACTTCAAGATCAAATAGAATTGATATTTTGCCTGTTGACACCGATTATAAAATTGCAAACCCCTCTGGGTATGATATAAATTATTTAATACCCACCGTCTGGACATCGACAAGTAATTTTCTTAATGTAAGTTATGAAAATATGACAGACTTATTGCAAAATTTTGTTACTAGTGACAATTGTAAGGTGATTTTTACAATTACAAATAATGATGGTGATGTGATAAACGAAAATGTTGAAAAAACTATGCCAGATTTTCTTTCTGAAAACGTCAACGCAAGAAGAGACGGCTTTACAACAACAGATGGGGGTCTTGATATAGTAAGTGATGTAATTGATAATTTCTTGTTTGAAATAGAATCTGCATTGGTTTCCGCTGGGGGAACAATTGATGTATTTCTTGGTGCTGTACGTATGGAGCCAGAACAAAGGTGGGAGCAAAACTATAGTAAAATGGTTGAATCTAAACAATTTTTCAGAGAATCAGATTCAGGTCGCTCAAGATCTATTCGGAGAACAGCAGAAAAGAAGACGGCAATGTCAAACGCCAAAGTTACCAAAGTTAGAACAGTAACTTTCCGCATTTCGGAATCTTCTGTTGAACTTTATTTACGGTATTTAATGGGAACTTTCTTTACATATTCTTATGAAATAGGTGACGGACAAACTGAGCTAGGAGAGGCAATTCCTATAAACTTTTCCGATTTTGTACGCAAGATACCTGAGCTTGGAATTTAAGACAAGGAAAACACAATGAAAAAAAGAATTTTAAACTCAAAAAAAGATAAATTATTTTTACGAAAAATTAGTTTACAATTAGATTTTTTAACCAAACAAGAAACACAAATACTGGGTGAAAAATCTGTTTCCACTTTGTCATCAAACGCAAATTTTTCATTTAAAGATAGAGCGGACGATTTTGAAAATATTAAAAATCCCAACGTTATTGATAATCTTAAATTATCAAAAATAAAAAATCAAAAAGTCGAAACGTTGTCAAGATTTGATGAATTGTCAGATCCTTTTTATGATTTTGATGATGAGCGGTCAATTATTGATAGTAAAGATAATACAAAAACTGGTGTTGCAAGAAATCTATCTTTAAGATTAAAGAAAACAAGAGCTTCTAAAATATCTACATCCAAAACATACGGAGATTAAAAATGTCAACTACAAATGCCTTACAAAATTTTAGAATTCTTGCAGCAGCCGTCATAAGCAGAATAGTGTCTAATTCATCAGAGTATGATTATTTACTTAAATTTGATAAAGAAGTAGAAAAAAGATTTTATGATAAATATACAAAAACATATTCATCTATAGCTACCCCACCGGATGATATTGTTTATACAATTTTTAGGCAAAAAACTGTCGATGAATTAGAACAAAACATAACAGAGTATTATACTATAGAAGAACAAGAACTATTAACGGAATCTATAACTTCAACCTTTGTTATCGGCGAGGGGACCGATGCATCAGTGGAGGTGCGAAGTGGTTTTGAAATTGAATATTCTACAGCAGAAGAACAATTTTTATTAGATAGATATGGTAGCGCTGTTCCAGAAATCCAGATCAGTTTTGACGACCCAGAGCCTGTAAATAATATTTTTCAGAATTCAGAGCCTAATAGGACACTATCTTATGATTCACTTTCATCAATATTGGTAGATGTAAAACAGGAGTTGTTTACAGTTTCTAGCACTACAGGTTCTGCAACAGAACTAATTATAGAGGCACAAGAGCAGTTCTCTGATGTCGGTGGCGTAGTCACAAGAAACAGACAACTAGAAAATACAAATGTTTCTGAAGAAATACAGACACAAACTAAAGATGCCGGCGGTGTAACGTCTACTGTAACAACAAGCGGATATTAAAATGGGACTAAAAGACACAAAAATAATAGATTTAAACTTGATTTCAGGCTCCTCTGAATTAATTCGACGCTCAATGGGCGGCAAATATTACAATTCAGAAACAAGCAATCTAGAGTTTAATGTTGTGGATACCAGCAAAGCAGTTCAAATTGAAAAAACTGAGTTTTCCGAATTGCAGCTTCGCTTTGATAAAATTTTACCGATGCACAAATATTCAGTAAGAGTTTTTTCTGATGATTCTAATGATCAAATTTTATCTGATTTTGATTGGAAAACTTTTGTTGTTGGTGGGACTTTTGGAGAAAAACAGTATGATGGCATTTATAATGATTTTGCTTACTCAGATCATTATAATAATTCTGCACTTCCGTTGCTTCCAAGAGAAGTTATAAACACAAACATTGTCCCCTCCTTATCTTTAACAACCGAATACTACAATTACTATGAAAGATTTCAATCTGAAGTGTCCAATCTTGAAAGCGAAGTGATGGCGCCAAATTATTACTTTTTAGACATAGATTTTATACGTCCGGTAATGGATGACAATTCGACTGTCAGCAGAGCAAGATATCCAGATTTAGAAAACTTTCTTACCAATTCTTTTATAAATTCAGAAAAAACATATGATAGTAAAATGGAAAACATTTTTGTGGTTAGAGAAAACCTTGCTTCAGCACAAATGTTTTTTCGATATAACAGGAGAAAACGTTTTGTTGATTCATCGGGACCACTTGATTCTGATTTAGCGTATCGATATTCTTTAATGCCATTTGGAAACAAGTTACAAATTCGTAGAAACCTCGCAGTAACTGACAACACATACAGACAAATAATACAACAAAACAACTACAACATAAAATTTTTAAAAACCTTAAAAGAGGTGTTTTTGGGCGAATCAGGCTTGCAACCATCGACTGTCAACTTCGCAGTGAACACGGCAGCAGAAGCTAGTACCGGCACCGCGACAGGCTTGTTTGAAAGCACAACTACGGTTCCCATAAAACTAGTTGATGTCCCAACAATGCTTCTTTATTCATATAAAAATCCAAATTCTGAAACAAGCAATATTTCAATATTAAACGAGGATGCCGCTTATTCTAGTTACCAAACTGAAATTGATTATGCGTTTGATGAGACGGGAATATACAGGTATAAAAATTCTGAAAATACCCTTAAAGTTTTTAACGAATTTGCAAAACAGATAGATAAAAATTTTGAAGGGGAGCCAACTGTATACCCATTAAATAACTTTTTAGAACAAGCAAACAACCCAAAACAAAATGAAACTATCGCGTTCAGAATACAAAAGATAGGCGGACCACCAACCGGCGACTATAATACAGAAAATACAATACAAAACATTTGGTTTTATAATAGAAACACTGCTATTACATATCTTGACACACAAGTAAAGTATGATACAGAATATACTTACAAAATTTTTAAATACGATATTGTACAAGGCTATAAATACAAACTATCAGATATAGCTACAACCAGACAGATTGCAGTAACTTCGTCTGGTGATGACACGGTATACTGTCTAGAGTTCTATGATCCATTTACTGGATTGCCAACTGGCAACTTGCTTGATTCTGATTCAATTGGTCCGTTAAAGGAGCAGTTTGCCACGTCTATAGATAGAGTCAATATTATACAAGCCAATATACTTTTACTTGATTACTTGTTTAATAAAATCCAAATATACATAACAACACTAGGCTCTACTAAAGTTGCTCTTGCTGCGGGTGCTGCCTACAATACTACAACTCTATATACTCGATATGTTGCAGATATACTTACAAAATACCCTACGTACTATCCTTCCAGTGGAGCCTTCCCAACTTTAGATTATATTCCATTTTACAGATACACTTTTACTCTTGAGTCTGGAGGATTTACAGATTTGGAAAATATTAGTACTCAAGCGATTCTTGGTCTCGGTTGGCAAGCAGTTGATATTGCTTATGATTATGGTAATCTTGTTCCGGGTCGAGATGCACCATTAGTTAACTTAGCATTGGAACAAGTGCAGCCAGAGATAAATACTGACAAATTAATTGATTATTTTCAAGATCTCAGCAATGAATATAGTGACTTAAGAAGTAAATTTTCTGCTCTTTTGCCAGACGCTACAGCAGAAAGAGACAGACTTTCAGATCTAATTAAATTTGTTGAATCACCAGACCTCAGAGGTAACGCACAAATTAATTCATCGTACAAATATCTTGCAGACTTTAATATCGCAATTGAGCCTTCTGTAAAAATATTGGAAATACCACTTGAAGAAAAGCGTATGCGAATTGTCGATCACCCTCCCAACGACTTTATTGTAACACCACATCATCTTCTTGATCAATCAAACAGGCTTGCATTTTATTGCAAATACGACACGTTTTCAATGAATGCAGTCACATATCCGGCAACTGTCACAGCCCAAGATCAACAAAACAAATCAGCATACTTAATTGGTCATGATTTTATAGATACATCAGAACAAACACAAGAGTCTGTTTCTCGCCCAAGATTTATCGAGGTCTATAGAACAACAACAAAGCCTACAAGTTATGAGAGCTTTGCTGGCTCACTTCGCAATACAATTGATTTACGACAACCAAACGGAGATATACCAACCGACCACCTGTTCGTAGAAAGAGTCCGAGAGAACACAAAATATTATTATGCTTTCCGTGGTCTCAATGAAAATAGAGTTGCAGGACAAATGAGTCCAATATTTGAAGCAGAATTAATAAATGATGGAGGATACGTTTACGCCAAGTTTGAACAATATTCTGAAGATGAACTGGCTGCTCCTCCACCAAAAGAGCCACTACTTGGTTTCAAAAAGTTGTTCAATATCATACCAAATATTCAGCACTTGCAACTAGATACTAGCAGAGTTGATTTTACTAGTTCTTCTGTTAGTCAATTATCGGCAATGGGCTTGGGAACTGATACTGAAGATACATTGTGGGATAATGAAAAATATTACAAGATACGTTTGACATCAAAAAAGACAGGTAAAAAGATCGATTTGAATATTGGCTTTGAGAAGAAAGAGCGGAAATAAATTTAACTCACTATTTATGTGAGAGAGGAAAATAAATGGGATTTTTAGATAACTCTGGCGACATTATATTAGACGCCGTATTGACAGATTTGGGTAGAAAGAGAATGGCAGATGGTAATTTTAGAATTACCAAATTTTCTCTTGGTGACGATGAGATAGATTATTCTTTGTACAATGCTAATCACCCCTCCGGTTCAGCATACTATGACCTTGAAATTTTACAGTCTCCAATTATGGAAGCCCCCACAAGAATTCCATCGGCTATAAAATACGGTCTGCTTAGTATCACAAGAACTGACTTGGTTTACATGCCGGTTTTGAAAATTAATGAAAAAACCGATTCTTCACTTGTCAAGACAAATGGCGTCTATTACCTTGCTGTGAACTCAGCAACCCACCAAAACTTGCTCGCCAATAATGCCAATAGCTCCCAAAAATTCTTGGAACCAAACACGCCTAGTCCTTCAAAAGCGTTTGTTATAGAAACTGGCTTAGACACTGACGAAAGAACACCGACACTTGAAAATAGAAATGCAGCTATTGCACAAACTGGATTGTTAGATTTAAATTTTGAAGTTAAGTTTGATAATAGATTTGTTGCTGGAATCATGTCTCTAGCCGGTGGAAAGTTTGCAAATACATCTGACGATACTAGCGACATACAGTTGAACAGTTTTGCATCACGAACTGCCGTATCATCGCTAGACTTTGTTGAAAATTATTCAACAGCGGTTGCCACTGGTATTCCCAATGAAGTTGCAAAACGTGGCGTCGATGCCAGCGGCAATAATATCTCTGCATTCAAAGGACCTAGAGGTTCCGTAACAGCGTTGTCTTTTGTACCTAGCCTGGAGATAAACTCAGAAGGGGCATCTTCTCCAACTTATTATACTCTATATGGAACAACAGGCGCAACTGCTGCTTCTTTGAGCCTAGGTGGTTCAAGCACTTATGATTTTATTGATACCACTGTGTATGTTAAGGGAATGGCGAGCGGCACACAACTACAAATCCCCCTAAGACTAATTAGATTACGAGGTTAACGGAGAATTTAATGCCTATCTATTACGAACCAATTAACGGTCAGACAGACGTAGCGACCACAAGAACACTTTTACACGAAGTAATTCCACTAACAGGAACAATTGTAAGTGGTACCTACGGAGTTTTCCCGAATGACAGCAATGTCAAGAACTATTCCCATGGAATGTTTCAGTCAGTTTACGACTATCCTTTCCTTAGTTCTTCTGCCAACCACATTTTTGATTTAACGATAGGCTACGATGAAAGCTCTGGCTACTCTGGCTCTGCTGGTAGAGTTCAGCAGAAAAAGAAAATAAACATGTATAACCAGTTCTCACAAGTTCTTTTGGGATACACTGGCTCTGCAAACACCGTTCGCCTTTTCGAGAGCGATCTAAAGCTAGATGGGGTGGGCGCCATGAGAGAAGTGTTCTTTGTAAACTTTTCCCGATTGCTTTCCAAAGATCAAGTCAAGAAGGGTTCTGTATCCATTTCGCTTTTGACAGGTTCTTACACTGGAGCATCTTACATTTCTGGTGGTGTTGTCACCTATACAGACGCTCATGTAACGAACACCTCTAACACCCTTAACACTGTTGGTGGAGATTATGGTGTCCTACTTGAGTCAGGAACCACGCGCCCTGGCGGAATTGTTTTCTACCAAGCAGGACTAATGGTATTGACTGCATCTGCTTTCAGTAGTTCAAAGGGACCAGATGTCACCGGCATAGCGACCAATTTCTATAAGGGTGATAAAATTAAAGCGATGTTTACAGGCTCTTCAATTTCTGGTGCTTGTGACGCATTCAGACAGAGAATCCAGAACATCCAGTTTAACAACACAACTGAAATAAACTCAACGGTATATTTCTGCCGCGCACCACACAACAAGTTTAACTATTCTAGTAACCCAACTTATCTAAGCTCAAGTTCAATTAGGGTCAAGAACAACACACGTTCTAACCCTCCGATCTCCTACATTACAACAATCGGGCTCTATAATTCAAGCAACGAACTTTTGGCAGTAGCCAAACTATCAGAGCCACTTCGTAAGGATCCGACCAACGAACTAACCCTCCGCGTCAGGCTGGACTACTAAGGGGGACAAGATGTCCTTCAAGAAGTTTGGACGCAGTGACGTAATAAGAAATGCTATGAGGGCTTACCCTCATAACACTTTCTTTATTTATTCGTCTTCGGTATATTATGATCATAGACCGATAGAAAGTGGTAGCTTTAGTGATGATATTCTATCTGCCTCTGGCGGCATTAGCCTTTTTGAATATAATGTTGATAGAGTTGGCAGCACAACATTTACAGACCCTACGGAAGAGCTTGTAAGAAATTCTACTAAATTGACGGGAAAAAACCCACCAATTATACCATATGTTGTGAAAGCCACCAATAAAGAATTTTTAAAGGCATCACCAAGAAAGCGAACCATAACAGAGGGGCCGCATCTATCATTTACCATCACCGCGTCTGGACCTATGCAGCAAGTGGCAGATGATTACGTTCTTATGAATGGTGGCTCACACTTAACAGGCTCCTCCTACGTTATGTCCTCTTCAATTACAAGAGAGTTGATGGTAGATGCGGGCAACCTTGGGACTATAACAAACGTATCACGGTCGGCTAATCCACATTATCGCAGTCTACGCAACTCTCTTGATTTCTACGGTGTTCGTTCACCCCACTTCTATGTGAATTTTTCAGCATCGAACATTGGGACTTGGAACAAAGACGAACAAACAATTAATCTAATATCAATACCAAAGATATTTTATGGGTCTCGCATCAAGCCAGGATCGATGTCGCTTAAAATGTATGTCACAGGAACGCTCGTTGGAGAGTTACAAGACACAAAATATAATGGCGAGTTGATACAAGTTGGTCCAGTTGGGTCAACCGGATCTGGTTCTGTTGCAGGTGTTACAATGTACGAAGAAGGTTTTATACTTCTTACTGGTAGTTGGGCACTAGCACCAAAGGCTATAAGTTTAAAATCTGGATCGTCTGATGTTAAGCCATCTTGGATTTATTTTGCTGCTGGTGCAAACGATGGAGTAATACACGAAACAGGCAATGTGACTGGCTCTTATGGTTCTGCGTCGTTTGGTCTTTCTTTCAAGGGACACACAGAGACGCAAGTACTTACAATGTATGCTCACGCTCGCCGAGGCGAAGTAAACTATTCCAACAACCCAACGTTCTTGGAGTACGGACAAGATAAGGTGTTCCTGTCCTCTTCAAATATCTACATTGAGAACGATAAGCAAAAAATTAAAAACACAGTATCGTCAAGCTTCGCCGGATTTGAAGCTCCGTTTGAGAGACAAGTTTATGTTTCTCGTGTTGCAATTTATGATGACGATAAGAAGCTCATTGGCGTAGCAACACTATCAAACCCTGTGCTCAAGAAGGAAGCACAAGACTTGTCATTTAAATTAAAGTTGGATATATAATGAAACCAATCACAATTGTGTCACCTTGGTTTACTAAACTTATGTCAGTGGTTATAGATGTGTATGCCATCACATTGTTTCCGTTCATTATCTCAAAAGAAGAAATGGACCCAGACACCCTCAACCATGAAACAATACATATCCATCAACAGATGGAGTTGTTAGTGATTGGCTTCTATCTTTTGTATGCATACTACTATCTGGTCGGACTAGCAAAATATAAAGATAAACAAAAAGCATATTACATGATACCATTTGAGCAAGAAGCTTACGAATACGACAATCAACTCGATTATCTCGAAACACGTAAGCCTTACTCATGGACAAAGTATAAGGTATGATTTTAGGAATTGATGTATCAACTAGCATAACAGGTTTTGCAATAGTTGACAAGAAAGGAAAAATAGTACTTTCTGAAGCCTGTGACCTTCGTAGAGACAAGGACTTTTTTTCTAAGTGTCTCACAATAAGGGAAAAAATTCTCGACCTCTGCGACCGATTCTGCGCCGATATGAATGACGACGGCATAGAACACATCTACATAGAGCAGCCGTTCACATTCTTCAACTCTGGCGGGTCATCTGGCAAGACCATGGCTGCGCTGCAACGCTTTAACGGCGTGGTATCGTGGATGGTGTATGAGTGCTTTGAGCTTCAGCCCGAGTATCTGGGTGCAACACAGGCACGCAAACTTGTAGGCATTAAGGTCCCGAGAGGACAGAAAGCCAAGAAGGTCGTGATGGAGCACCTGCTTGCGACAGAACCAGACTTCAAGATCCAGTATACGAACAAGGGTAACCCTAAGCCACAAGAGTTCGATAGAGCCGACGCTCTCGTCATCGCGAGAGCAGGACTACAAGATATCTGGAACAAAAAGCTTGCCGAAGAGTGATCAGCGTGTTACCTTACAGGCATGAACAAAACAATTGCCAAGAGCATTCTCCATGAAACGCTTGGAGGATTCTGGGACAAAGGTTCCGAACTTCTTTTCTCGTGCCCTGCGTGCGGTCATCACAAACGTAAGTTCTCTATTAACTTGGACAAAAATGTGTTTAAGTGTTGGGTTTGTGATTATCATGGTCGTAATATTAGGCGCGTTGTTAGACGTTATGGTTCGTTTGTCCAACTACAGAAATGGGACCAAATTACAGACCGATCTGATATTACGAAATTTGATGACCTTTTTAGTGGAGAGGTCGGTCGAGAGGTCGAAGAGAAACTTGAACTCCCGAAGGAATTCGTAAGTCTTGCAAACAAAAACCTGCCGCTGTCTGCTAATCGTGCTCTGCGATATCTTTTCGACCGAGGTATAACGAGAGAAGATATTCAGCGCTGGAAGATCGGCTTTTGCTATGACGGTGAGTATGGTGGTAGAATCATTGTTCCGTCGTTCAGTCGGACAGGCTATCCAAATTATTTTATTGCTCGTTCTTATGTTGGTCACGGAATGAAATATAAGAATCCACGATCGTCAAAGAATGTGGTTTTCAATGATCTATTTACAAATTGGAACGACGACCTTACAATTGTCGAAGGAGTATTTGATGCAATTAACGCAGGAAACGCTGTGCCTATCTTGGGGTCTACACTACGAACGGACTCCGACTTACTACGAAAGATTGTTCGAAATGACACCCCCTGCTACATCGCCCTCGATCCTGACGCGGCTCAAAAAGAGCGCAGGATCATTCAAACGCTTTTGCGTTACGATGTGGAACTCTATAAAATCGATGTGACAGGATATGACGACGTTGGCGAGATGCCTAAGTCTGTATTCCAAGAACGAAAGAAGGCGGCAAAGTTTATTGACAGGGATAACTATCTTCTGTTAGACTTGCTGTCGGCAGTATAGGAGGCAATATGAGTGATGAAGCGAAAGATTACATCAATAACGTTCTCGACCGGAAGCGAACAGAATTTGGCAACAAGGCAGTCTGTCCTTTTGCAGCGCCCGAACTGAAGGCAAACAGACTAATGATTGCTACCGTAGGCGAACAGGGACTTGCAGATCTTATAGACGAGTTCAAGAAGTCTGATTACGAAAGCGCCCTGTTTATAATCGAGGAAGACATACCCGCAAAGCAAACAAAAAAGTTTCAATACTTTGTAAACCTGTTGCTTAGTGAACGAGGTATGACCGACTATAAAAACATTTGTTTCAATCCAAATGACGATGTAGATATTGAAGGATACAACCCGAGGTCCCTTGCTCCACATTTTATGGTCAATATAGCAAACAAAAAGGTGTTGTCAAAAGCACACCGCGCCCTCAAGAAAACAAATTATTACGATAAGTTGCCAGACAAGTATAGAAAGTTCCTTAATCTTAAAGATAAGTAAACTATTTATTGCGAGATTGTAAGGAACAAATACAGATGAAGTACACCTTTAGCCAACAACAAATAAAAAGAATCATTATTGAAGAACTGGAACGCTCTCGCGATGAAGATGAGGCAAAAGAATTACTTCGCAAAATTGTCGGCATCAATGAAGACGAAGCAGATGAGTTTGAGGCAAAACTTAAAAAGGCTAAAAGATTTAAAAAGTTTGCTGGAATAAGCCTTTTGGGAGCAGTTGCTATCTTGTTTGGTGCAAATGCAGCACTGGACGACAAGCAACAGTCACAAGTAAATAACGACATCGAACAAGTTCAGCAACTGGACGATGAAGACTTGCAAAAATTTGGTGTTGATATTGATGCCCTAAAAGATCCTGAAGCCGCAGCAGAAAAGAGAGGCAGCGCATACCCCACCGCTGAACTTGGCTTGGTTGATTTGAGCGACATGAACAACACGGAAAGAGTCGAGGCAGCTTGGAAGCAAATAGATGACATGGTAGCTTCTGGTGAATTGGAATACGAAAAAGCAAAAGTTACAAGCCCTCTCCCCGGTGGAATGGCAACCCTTGATTACGATGCAATACCACCAAACCTAATCATGCCAAATTCACTTGGCACAAAAGATCAGTATAGAGCATGGCTAGTCAAAAATATCTTGGAAGGAGATATACAAAACTTGTCAAAACTTAGAGACTTTGTTTATGGCAGTACCGGCAAGTGGCCATCTGGTAGCGGAGAAGAAAAGTCTCGTTATGCTGGCAATGCACAGGTGCTACCGCCTGAGTGGACCGTATCTTTAGATCTCTATCAGGACACCTTAAGCAGAGTAGTAGATGATGTCTCGACGGGTTACAGACAGGGTGACGAAGAAACTAGACAACAAATTCTACAATCGAATGGTGTTGAGACCCCAGAGCAGCTAGAGAGTATGCTAAACAAGCTGCTATATCAGGCAGGTCTCCAGAACATTAGCTTAACAACTTCTCCTTGACAGTTGCCCCCATAGGTGTTATATTAAGTATGGAGGTAATGATGAGTAAACTATTCAAGTTGTGCTTTGCTATCGCAGTTTTCATGTTCTTTTACGTTGTCGGATACGCCGGTATGGCAACAATGCACAATGCATTTGTGCAACCTGAGCCGGTAGCCAGACACATCGCTTGATATGCATTGTCTAAGTGGCACAGCGAACAATACCCAGACGCTACACCTTGGGAAACATGTGAACAGGAGGCACCTTGAAGATAGCGCATATTGCTGATACTCACATCAAGAATCTGAAGTATCACGAAGATTACCGCGCCTGCTTTGAACAAATGTATCAGACCTTGCGAGAGCAAGAAGTAGATTACATTGTTCATTGTGGCGACATTGCACACACAAAGACGCAAATCTCTCCAGAGTTTGTAGAGATGGCATCTAATTTTTTTTCTACGCTCTCGGACATTGCGCCGACATATGTGATTCTTGGTAACCACGATGGTAACTTAAAGAACAGCAGCCGACAGGATGCTATCACACCAATCGTTCAGGCACTCGATTGTGATGATCTGGTGCTGCTGAAGAATGCAGGCGAGACAGAGTTACGCCCCGGCGTAACACTAAATGTTCTGTCTGTTTTCGACCGAGATAACTGGACAGATCCTAGCGATCCTGACAGCATTAACATTGCTCTCTATCACGGCGCTATCTCTAACTGCCAGACCGATGCAGGCTGGACTATGGAGCACGGCGAAGACAATCTTTCTATCTTTGAAGAGTTTGATTTTGCAATGCTTGGTGACATTCACAAGCGGCAGTTCCTTGACGATGAAGGNCGTGTGTACTACGCTGGCTCTACAATCCANCAGAACCACGGAGAAGAAGACGACAAGGGCTTTTCTATCTGGACAATCAACTCCAAGGATGATTGGGATGTCGAGCACTTTNCTCTACAGAACCCTCGTCCGTTTGTGACAGTAGAGCTTACACGCACAGGCAAGATCCCACGACGCGCTACTGTGCCAGCAAACGCACGCCTACGCATTGTAAGCGACAACAACCTGTCTCTCGATGTGATGCGCAAGGCAGTAGACGTTGCTCGCCACAAGTTCAAGCCAGAGTCCATCTCGTTTCTTAACAGGTCTGCTGGTAAGCGTGGCAGCGTAGAAGAGATTACCGATGGGCTTGGTATGCAGAACCTNCGAGACCCAGAAGTACAGCAAGAGTTGATCTCAGAGTATCTTAAGGACTATCAGGTCAAGCCNGATGTNATGTCTANAATCTANGAGTTGAACTCTAAGTANAACCANCAGGTCGAGTCAAAAGANGANATCAGCCGCAANGTCAATTGGGAACTTGTGACCTTTGACTGGTCGAACTTGTTCAACTATGGCGAAGGTAACTCGATTGACTTTCGTAACATCAACGGCATCACAGGCATCTTTGGC
>FUFK010039439.1_pt1 | contig 23490 bp, 25 predicted proteins | sample 1021851 | NCBI WGS metagenome assembly FUFK01 (sample SAMEA51879418, study PRJEB19060) | metagenome | reverse complement strand
TTGTGTTTTTCTGATTTTTTTCTTCCTCCTAAAAAATCATAAAAGAGCAAACCTACCTTAAACGCAAATGGAGCTATAGAATTTTTCTGAAAAATTTTAGGTAGATCTGCGAATCCATCATTATTATAAATTGGTGCAAGAAGTTTTAATGGCCTGTAAAGAGAGCCTAGTCTTTCTTTTAATATTTTCTGCTCATTTAAACTTTCTTTAACTAAAGAAAACTGAAGCTGTGGTAAATATCTTATGCCTCCATGTAACAGCTTGGTACTTCTGCTTGACGCTCCTGATGCAAAGTCATTTTTATCAACAAGTAAGACATTTAGTCCTGCATTTGAGGCAATAGTAAGAGTGGCGGCCCCAACAATTCCTCCCCCAATGACAAAAAGATCATATTCATAATTGTTTTTTAATTTATCTACTTGATTATCTCTTGAAAAAGTCATTGTTCTAGGGGGGTCATTTCTTCTTTACAATGTTTTGGAGGTTCATTAGCAACAACAGATTGTAATTTTACTGTTAGCTCTGTCCCACATGCTTTACATAAAAATGACTGGGATGTTTCTAGAACATCTGTAGGATCGATTTCAGGAGGTACACTTGCTAATGATCCTATAGAATTTTTCAAAAAACGAAATATTACAACACCAATAAAAAATGCAATTAAATATTCCATTAGATTGTTAAATATCTATACACAGATATTATTACTGCAACAATGACCCATGCAATTGCTACACCTTTAGGATTGGTTTTTAGGTAAGACTCNCTATATCTCTTTTGTTCAAGTACATCATCTATAGACTCTTTTAGTTCTCTTAATTCACTTTCAGATAAATTTTCAAAGTCTTTTCTATCCATATTATAAGATTACCTTATTGTGGAGATGATGGGACTTGAACCCACGACCCCCTGCTTGCAAAGCAGGTGCTCTTCCAGCTGAGCTACATCCCCTTGCAACATATATTATGCCCTTAATTTGCTCGTAAATGAAAAAATTTTAGAAATATTTCGTATTCATTACTAATGTAGAAAGAGCGAAAGGGCCTATAGCTCAGCCTGGTTAGAGCGCATCCCTGATAAGGATGAGGTCGTTAGTTCAAATCTAACTAGGCCCACTTCAGTTTTCTTCTTGCAAAAGCCTTTTCTTTTGAGTTACACCGCCAGGCCCACTATATCCACCTATTTTGCCATCAGATCTAACAACCCTATGACAGGGAATAGTTCCAGGATAAGGATTTTTTCCACAAGCATTTGCAACTGCTCTTGCACTATTTGGATGTCCGATATTAATAGCAATCTCTTTGTAAGTTTTTGTTTTACCTTTTGGAATTTTGATTATTTCTTTCCAGACCTTGATTTGAAATGAGGTACCAATAAGTTTCATATTAATTTCCCAAGAATATCAAGTATAGCCGTCGCCCATGAAGCTTCATTATGATGTCCATTTTCTTGGTATGAAAATATTACTGTTTTGTTGTTAGATTTAAGTGAATCTTGAATCTTTTTAACGCCTGAATAATAAAAGTCATCATTGTTTGAAAAATCTAAATCCCAGTCGCTTGAAAAAATATTTTTTACGTGATCACCGAAAATATGTCCCTCTTTTTTTCCTGTATAGAGATATGTGGATGATTCATTAGATAAATTTTTTACATCATATAAAACTCTGGGGTATCCAAACCAAAATGCAGGAGATAGAGAAATTATATTTCTGAATTGAGGAAACAATATGGAAGTTTTGATTGACATAAGACCACCCATTGATGCTCCTGCAACAATTTGATTTGTGTTGTCAAAATTAACATTCAAGTAATTTAAAACAGATGGCAAAAAATTCGAAACTATATTCTTAATATGTGTTTCCGCATGATTAATTTCATTTTCCTTTGGATAAGGGTTGTATTGAATGTGTCTTTTTTTATTAGAAGTGATTCCGATAATTAAAAAATTTTTTTCGAATTCATTCTCAATAGTTTGTAATATGTTTTCAAGATCAAATATTGTTCCAAAATGACTTGTTGATGAGTCGAATAAATTTTGTCCATCATACGTGAGAATTAGATTGTCAATCTGAGAAAAATCATTGGGTATTCTAAATAAAATCTTATTTGTTTCACTAATTTGCTCATCAAAGATTTCATTGCTTGTAAATAGATTTTTAAAATCTTTATCGTCTGAATAGTTTGAAAATGATATATGTTGATTCACTGTTAAATATTATTCTATAAAAAAGAATTAAAACTAAAAATTTTATTTAAATATAAAAAATTTGTTATAATTTAATAAGCATAAAGAGAAGGTTAAGACCTCGGCAACCTGGATGACTATCCAAGGTGCTAGAAAATGTGGCAGAAATGCAACTAAATAGTCAAAATCCTTCTCCAAAAAAAGGAGAAAATTTATGAAGTTTAATTCAAAACTTATTCATGCAGGGTATGATTCTGATGCTGATCAAGAAGGATCAATAACAGTACCAATATATAAAACAACTGCTTATCAGTTCAACAATACTGAACACGCAGCAAGCTTATTTGGTCTAAAAGAGTTTGGTAACATCTATTCTCGATTAGGCAATCCAACCGTAGGTGCATTGGAGGCAAGGCTTACAGACCTTGAAGAAGGTGCTATGTGTGTAGCTTTATCTTCTGGTACGTCTGCTGTAATGTACTCCCTTATAAACATAATGAGTCAAGGTGATAATTTTGTTACTGCAAACCAGCTTTATGGTGGTACCTACACTATGTTCGATAATATTTTACCTGAGTATGGGATAGATTCTAAAAAAGTTGATATCACTGATCTCAAAGCTGTTGAAGATGCGATTGATGACAAAACAAGAGCTATCTACTGTGAAACTATAACAAATCCTGGTTTAGTTGTAGCTGATGTGACGGCATTATCTGAAATTGCACATTCAAAAGGAATTCCATTAATTGTTGATGCTACATTTACAACTTCTGCAATTCAAAAATCNTTTGAATTTGGTGCAGATATTGTTGTTTATTCATTAACTAAATGGATGTCAGGCCACGGACGTGTAATTGCTGGNGCAGTCATTGAAAAAGGTGGATTNGATTGGGGNAATGGTAATTTTCCTTTATATGANAAACCAGATACNAGCTATGGCGGTATGAGATGGGGACATGACNTAGGAGACTTAAGCAGTGTTGCGTACTCACTAAGGTTAAGAACTGTACCTTTAAGAAATCTAGGAGCAAATATGTCTCCAGAAACTGCATTTGAAGTAATGAGTGGTCTGGAGACTCTTGGCCTAAGAATGGATAGACATTGTGAAAATGCAATAAAGGCAGCTGAGTACTTATCAGACCATGAGCTTGTTGAGTGGATAAGATATCCTGGACTTAAAGATGATCCAGCATACGAACTTTCTGAAAAATACTTAAAAGGNACNGGTGGAACTATGGTCGTATTTGGAATTAAAGGTGGGAAGGATGCAGGGCAAAAGTTTATTGACAACTTAAAGATGTTTAGACATGTTGCAAATGTTGGAGACACTCGATCTTTGGCTATACATCCAGCGTCTACTACTCACTCTCAACTAGATGATGAGCAACTTGTTGCTGCTGGAGCTCCACCAGAATTAGTTAGACTTTCAATTGGTATCGAAGATATTGAAGATATCATTGAAGACTTATCACAAGCACTTGAAAGTACAAGATAAAACAAGCAAGTTTTACATTCCACAACTTAAACTTGAATCTGGTGAGCTGCTTGAGAATGTAGAGATTGCTTATACAACTTATGGAACTTTGTCCGAAAAAGGTGACAATGCGGTATTAATTTTTCATGCACTTACTGGAAGCCATATGCTGGCAGGAAATTATAAAAAAGAAGACAATTTCGATATTCCATGGAACGATGAACTAGAAATTGGTTGGTGGGATGAGTTTGTAGGGCCTAATAAAATTATTGATACAAATAAATNCTTTGTGGTGTGTGCNAATTATCTTGGTGGNTGTTATGGGTCTACTGGGCCTAATTCAATANANATAAAAACAGGNGAANTCTATGGTGATGACTTTCCTTTTATTTCATTTAAAGATATAGAAGTCTCTCAAAAACTATTNTTGGATGATTTGGGTGTNNTCTCTTTAGAGGCTGTAATTGGTCCATCAATAGGAGGTTTGATGGCTCTTGAATTTTCTCTTTTATATCCGGACTACGTCAAAAATCTAATATCAATTTCAAGTGGGTATAGACTGTCTACAATCCAATTGTTACATAATCTTGAACAAGCATATATATTAGATCTTGCAAAAAGCTCAAANGGAAGAGAAGCTGAATACTTATCACTAGCGAGAATGATTGCTCATAAAACCTATATTTCACTTGAACTATTATCAAGTAGAGCAAAAGACGAAAGTAAGTACGATAAAAACTTTCTTGAGGGTTTTTTATCTACATCTCAAGAGTCTTACATGATGCACCAAGGTGAAAAATTTATTCAAAGATTTACTCCAGAGTCATATAACTCCATAATTAAAGGGTGGCAAAATTTTCATATTGACACTAAAGACATTAAAAAATTAGAGAACATAAACGTTTTGATTATTTCCGTTGATTCAGATGTTTGTTTTTATCCTGAGGAACAAGTTGAATTTGAAAATCTTTTAAAAGAAAATGATATTAAAACAACTTTGAAAGTTATAAATTCAATAAAGGGCCACGATTGTTTTCTTTTGGAGCCAGAGCTTTTTAAAAAAGAATTTCAAAATTTCATCTAAAATTTTTATAAGATTGTAAAATTTTCGTTCGAAAAATCGACTACTAAGTTCTTTGAATTTAAAATAGCTGAAAAGTTCTTTTCCCCGATTCCCAGAATCGCGGGGATATTGTGCTCAGCACATCTTATAGCCATATGTGAATTTGGACCTCCAAATTCAGTAATCAATGATTTTATTTTGTAATTAAAAATCCAATCCCATCCTGGATCTGCTGCTGGAATAACAATTATTTTATTATCTAAGTTATTTCTGTTGTTTTCAATGCCATCTAAAAATAGAATTTCTCCAGTAACTGTCCCTTGTCCAATATAATTTCCATCTTTATTCATCTCTTCATATGCATAGAAATCATCTGAGCTAGTTATGACATCAGGCATAAGAGTATCTTCAATCTTTTGATTAAAAGTATTCTTCTCGTTGTATTCGAAATCAAGAAGCTGGAAGAGTTCACGATCGGAGATATCTTTTTCTTCAACTTCATTCAAAATACCGTCTATTCCTTTTGTATAGTAAAACTTTGAATTTTCTCTAGTGGAAACTGCAAGCTGAAACATTTCTACCCAGTTCTCAGATGTGTAAGAAATTTTATTTAAATTAAAATAATCGTCAATTTTCTTAAATATATCAATTTTCAATGGTTCACTTGGAATTGGCTCATTACTTGTGTTGATTAGTGACTCAGCAAAGGATATATTGCTTTTTAAATTTGAAGAGGATAGGTTGTAGTTTCCTGCCCTTACATGTCCATAGATACTCAAAAAATCATTTAGACTTATATCTCCTGTCTTTACCCTGTAAGCATCCTGTTTCATTTTTGTACTTATTGAATTTACAGAAAGTAGTAGGTTTTGCTTTTCTTCTTCATTAATAACTCCATTTTTCAAAAAGTTGTTTAACTGAGCAAAATAAACAAATCCTAATCTTGAGTGATGAGTAAATGGCAATGCCATATTGTCTCGAACAAATTTTATATTTTCTTTATCTAAATATTGAAAGCTATCATCAAGCTTTGAAAATGCATCTAAAATTATTTCATTATTTTTATGAAGTGTAGAGCTGTTAAAACTGTCAATTTCGATTAAATCATGATGCCATTGAATAATCTCTTTTCTATCGATAATGTTTTTATATTCTTCTCCAAATTTCTCATCTGTTTCAAATGTGTAGGATGACCTTGATATATCAAACTCTATAGAATCATGAAGATGTGGATAAGTCTCTAATTTGTTTAACTGATAATTGATGATTTTTTCACATGTTTCATTCTTTATATTTCGAGTTAGAAAACTATTTAAGCTATGGTTNACATTTATGTATGCAACATTGTTAAATAGCTCCATCAACTTGCCTCCTGAATAAATTCTGTATCCAAATTCTCCACGCTGTTTATTCCACGTTGTATCAGTGAACATNAATCTGTAAAGACTAAAAGCAATATTATCNGGTTTCTTACCNATCATTTCGGCTGGATTCATATCNGACATATTGCTATANATTTGATTAGTNCCAAATCGATCATCTGTNGTTGNNATTAATTCTTTNTACCTTTTTACATTTTCATCAATNACACTTCTTTCAACCATTATGGGTTCTTTTTTTATNACTTTTCCCATTAAAGGTCTNACTTGAAGTAATAAAGGTTCTTCCTTNTGATCTGTAACTATTTCAATATCTAGTTGTTTATTTCCAAATAGATTCTCTANTTGATTTTGTATTTTAAAAAATTTGTAATATTCTTTAAATTTTTCAGGAAGATTNTCCAGAGATCTATGAATAAAAAAATTTTTGATTTTGTTGTATCTACCAGATGTTACAGCATCAGTTTGAGACCCATAGTANGTTGAAAATGTTCTNTATGNAGANTCAGTACCTACTTTATANGANGTAAGGACTGATACACTTTTTGCTCCATCAACATAGTCTTGGAAAATAACNGTATTNTTATCNTCTTNTTCATAGCTTTGTAAAACTTCATTCCATGATTTCTTNANGAGNNATATNTCGTTTTTATCTATTGGNCCAATAGATAAAAATTTACCTGCACTTGAAGTTTCATCTGTATCTTCTTTTGAACTATTNCTTCTAATAATTATTTGTTTAGAAAACTTTCCTAAAATCTCTTCAATATTTTCAAAATCATCAAAAATTATCTCTTTAAAGTATGGAATTTTTATATTCGAATTGTTTTTTACAAATTCTAAATTTTTGGCCTTGTTTTTATAATTTAATTGATCTTGTGGATTTAGATTATTTTTAGATGAGATATCATCATTTTCCACAATTACTTCCTAACAGTTGAGCCAACTACTAANGCTGCAGATATTATAATCAAATTCTTTACAATATATTGTCCTTCAAGAGTGAGTCCAAATGGAAAGCTTGTAAAACAAACCTCTGGAAACANAACTAATGGTAGAAAAGTTCCTGGCATTTGAATAAAAAGTAAAATTATTGAAACCCTAATCAATGGCTTGATAATCATTGTTATGCCGATAACAACTTCCCATATTCCTAAAATAGGTACAAANGTCTTGGGGTTTTCAAACCAATANACAGTATTTTCAACCAGCTCTTGTGCCGGACTTAAGCCCAAAGGTTTTAGAGCACCAAACCAGATATAAATTATACCAAGGGAATATCTTAACAGTGTAACTCCCCACTTTGACATGAATTCAGTCACAAATATATCAAGATCATCAAAACTTTTTATATTTCTCACAAAAACAATCTAGTAAATAAATTAAATAATAAGAAAACAACAAACAGTAATTATCTAAAAATTATATAAATTAGAAAAGAGGAACTTAACCAAGCTATAGAAAATGTAAAAACTATAAAAAAAGGTTTTATTTTTTTAACAACACCAGAAAAAGACAAAGCTAAAAGGAGTCCAAAAACTATTGAAAAACCAATTATAAATGCATCGAGTAAACTCAAGCTAAATCTTATCCTGCTTATTGTTCATAATTTTATGATGAATATTTATCTAAAAAATTGGCGATTTGTTTAAATGCAGAGATAGTTTCCGGCATATTTACATCAATATGGAATACATGGTACATTCCTTCCCATTCGAAGTATTCATGAATACATTTATCTCTTTCCAGTGCTTCCTTTAATGTTCTGGAGTCAGACAATAATAACTCCTCTGTTCCAACCTGAATCATAATTGGTGGACAGTTTTCATAATTACCTGAAATTGGAAAGACTAATGGATTGTTTTGATCTGCATCTTCATGATTTAAATAACCATCATATAAATTATCATTATTTTCCCAAACTTTCTTTATCATGGGACCAAGAAGTATATCTCGATCAGCCATTTCGAGATTATATGATTCTCCAGTTCCAGCTGGATCTGCCCAAGGAGACAATAGGACTAAAGAGTTTGGTAAGTATTTACCTTCTTCTTTAAGTTTCAATAAAGTTATCAATGCTAAGTTTCCCCCTGCAGAGTCTCCTCCAATAGTTATTTGTTCAGATGAGAAATTAAAATCATTAATTAATGCTTTGAATGCTCTGACTCCATCTTCCAATTGAGCTGGGTATTTATTTTCTGGTCCTAATCGATAATCAGGTACATAAATAGTTGTGCCAGTAATATCTGCCAAGTAGCTTACTAAAGAGTAATGTGATTTAGGACTGCCCATAGAATAAGCACCCCCATGGTAATAAAGAAGAATTCGATTAGGATCTGACTTTGGAGTGGAAACTTTCCATGTGTTTATTCCATCTAAAGAAATCTCTTCTTTAATTGTTCCTTCAACTTTTGGACCAAGTATTCCTTGAAGGTTTATAAACCATCTAAAAAACCTTCTTTTACTTTTACTCATGTTTCCAGGACTTTCATACATTGAAGACATAAATACAGAAAATGACTTAAACCTTTTTATACTTTGTTCGGCTTCTTTACTTAACATATAGTTAATGATAAAGATAAATCAGCTATGATGCACCAAATTCTTTGTCTAGAAGTGTTTTTAGATCGTCCAAGCTCTCAACAATATCTTCTCCGTAATTAAATATCCCCCAAACAAAATTGTTTATTGGTTTTATGGTATTTGCACTAATTCCAATCAATCTTTTACCTGCCTTGTATGCATAACCAATTTCCGCTGCAGTACCTGAATCAACATCCCGACCTGTTAAAAGAGCTATCACAATATCTGCTGGTTCTAAATATTCCATATCTACATCAAAAACTTTAACCTTTTTTTCAAAAGTGAAATCACCTGTGACTAATCCTGCATCTCTATGAGGAACAAAAGTAGAGATTCCATAACTTTCAACTATTTGTGCAATTTTTTCGAGATACTCTCTCTCATGATCATCAAATAAAGGCCCAGCAATGTATGCTTTTTTCATAATTTCATTGTATTTAGTAAATCTTTTATTTCTACTAGTCCTTTGTAATTTAAAACATTTTCGCTCATTGAGTTAATGCTATCCAATATTTTTGGATCCCAAACATCTCTTAATGGAAATACCTCAACTTTAATTAAAAACAAACTTGTATTTTCATCAATTGGTGTTGAGGTTTGTGTCTCAACTCTAAAATAAAGATTTTCAAAAGTTGTTAAACCTGGTTTTTTTAATTTTGGATGTTCACTCAATTCTTTACTAGTTGTTACGGTCCAGACCCATCTTTGTATTGTTTGTTTGCACATGTATTCTGAAAGTTTTTGACTAGAGGCAATCAACTTTGAATTATCAGCCACAGGTTCATGAATAAATGCAAAATTTTTGCCTAATTTTTCAGAAAAATCCCAACCACTTGGAAAACATATTGATCCAAGCTCCATATTTCCATTGAACATTATTGCGAAGTCTTCTTCTAATCTACGTGATAAGTCTTTAATATTAAGTGTCTTTTCAAAGTTAAAAAATACTAATAATTTTTCAAGTAAATTATTTTCTTTTGATATGGTCGTCTGACCATAAATACTGTCTTCAAAAAAATTAAATTGTTTTTCTTTGTCAATTAAATATCGTTTATCAGGATTTTTATTGTAAATGGGACCGTCAAACCTTGTCATAGAAGGATTGTTTGTAAATGGAACTTTTACGTAATCTAATTTCATTATTATTAAGTTTATATAAAGGAGAAAAATTATGGATGCCGGAGTTCTTTTACTTCATGGTTTATTTGAACATAAAGGAAGACATCAAATCAATTCAGACTGGTTTGAAAATTTAAATATTTCACCACACTCCATTGACCTTCCTGGACATGGTGAAGAAACAACAATTAAGGGCCATATTGATTCCTGGGAGGAAAATAATGAAGCATTAAAAAATGGTTTTCGAAATTTAAATAACCATACTAAGAAAATTGTTTTTGGCCATTCTTATGGAGCATTAATTGCAACCTATGGAGTAATTAACGAAATAATTAAACCTGATTACTTAATTTTGTCTGCACCATTATTTAAAGATAATTATCCAAAATTTATGCGATCTCTATCAAGACCACTTGGAAACATAGCACCGAAATTAAGAACAATATCACCTATAACAAAGCGAAATTTATCAACTGATAAAGATGTTGTACTTGATTACTTTAAAGATCCATTAGTTTTTCGAACATTTACTTTTAGGTTGGGTGCTGAAATTGCATTTGTGCAAGATTATGTACAAGAAAATATAAATAGATTGACTATACCAACAATTGTTCTTCATGGTGATAATGACAAAGTTTGCCCAATCGATGGGAACAAAGAAATTTCTAAATTAGAAAATGTAAAATTTGTTACAGTAAATAACTCTATGCACGAAATTTTGAACCAAGATACAAGAATGTTTGTTCTTAGCGAGATACATGAATGGTTGAAGGATAACAATTTAATATAATCAATCTTATTGCAATTAGTTTGCAATAAGTAAAATTTTTTTTATACTTTTTATATGCACGTACCAGACGGATTTATAAACGCACCAGTATCTGCAGCAACGGGATTAATTAGCCTTGGAACTATTTGGGCTTATATAAGAAATGCAAAAAATTTAGTTGCTGACCGATTAATAGCATTGACAGGAATGATGTCAGCATTAATTTTTGTTTTACAGATGATCAATTTTCCAATTGCAGCTGGAACTAGTGGTCATCTTCTTGGAGGTGCATTAGCAGTAATTGTACTTGGACCAAGTCTTGGAATTATTTGTATTTCTATTGTTGTTGTCATACAGTCTCTTCTTTTTGCTGACGGAGGTTTAAGTGCCCTCGGTGTAAATTTACTTAATATGGCTGTAGTGACTTCACTTATTGGATGGTTAGTAATATCTACATGGAAAAAATTATTTAATGAGAGTTACTCATCAATAATTTCTGGTTCATTTATAGCTGGTTTATTGTCAGTTGTTTTCTCATCAATAGCTTTTGTGCTTGAATACGCAATTGGAGGAACAGTTGCTGTGCCACTTGGAAGTGTTTTGATTGCAATGGTTTCAAGCCATGTACTTATTGGTATAGGAGAAGGAATTATTACTGGTTTGATTGTTTCTCTACTTTTAAGGGTTCGCTCAGATCTAGTCTATGTTAATCAAAATAAAGAAATTAAAAATAATGCAACTTCATTTTATGGAATATTTATCTTGTTGATTTTATTACTGACATTGATCACACCATATGCATCATCATCGCCAGATGGACTTGAATCTGTGGCGGAATCTTATGGTTTTAATGAAGAATCTGGAATAGTTTTGTTTTTAGATGATTATGGAATTACAAATATTAATAATAATTTTTTATCAACTGTTCTAAGTGCTGTTCTAGGAATCGTTGTCATAGTTGGTTTATTTAATATATATATAAAAGTTAAAAACAAGAATTAGAGTGGGAAAAAATTTATTATTTTTTTTTGAAATCTTTAAATATTTTATTTATCTTTAACTTAACTTTTTGTGAAGAAAATCTTTATAGAGGATCATTACAAGAAGGGTAAGAGATAACCCTTGAAGAAGTGAGTTTTGGCAACAAAACAAGCGGAGTATTCAAGGGTTTTCTCATTTTTACTTACATTGTTCTTTTGTTTAACTTCTATTTAATACAATGATTCATAATTAAATTAAATACTACGCTACTCCCTTAAAGTTGTTGGTATACAAAAACTCCCCCAGTTATGAAGAACTGGGGGGTTCACAAAAATAATTTATATTAATATTTTGATATGACTTCAAAAAATCAATTAGAACTACTTCATAAAGAATGCAGGAAGTGTAAAGAGTGTTCACTGGCAGAAACTAGAACCAATGTTGTAGTAGCAAAAGGTAATCCTGATGCAGAAATTTTAATAATTGGAGAAGGGCCTGGTGAACAAGAGGATATTACTGGTTTTCCTTTTGTTGGTAGAGCTGGAAAAATGTTGGATTCAGCTCTTAACTCAGTCGAAATTGATCCTCTAGAAGATTGTTATATTACAAATATTGTGAAATGTAGACCTCCTAACAATAGAAAACCATCTCTAGAAGAAGTCAAGTCTTGTATTCCTTGGCTTGATAAACAAATCGATTTTTTAGATCCTAAAATTATTGTGCTTGCGGGATCTACAGCTGTTGAGTCTTTTCTTAATATAAAACAACCAATATCCAAAATTAGAGGAGAATGGATTGAAAAAGATGATATCAAAGTGATGCCAATTTTTCACCCATCATATCTTTTAAGAAATCCGTCAAAAGAACCCGGTAAACCAAAATGGTTAACTTGGCAAGATTTAAAAAAAGTTAAAAAGGTATACGATAGCTTTTAGTCTGAAAATTCATCCTGGGTTGTTAGTAACAGAGAAGCAAAAATAAATAGACTTGATATCAATATATTTCTGTTAAAGGTCTCTCCTAAAAATAGTACCCCTGCTGTAACACCAACCACGGGTACTAAGTAATCAATACTTGCCACTTGCAAAGCACTAACTCTTTGAATAAGCCATGTAAATGAAAGAAAAGCTCCAAGATTACATACAACAAGTGCTACTAATCTCAAAAGCTGAGATAGATTTAAGACATCTATACCTACACCGGAAATAAAGAATGTAAGCAAAGTCAAAATTATTACAAGTGGGTACTGAAATGTGAGCCAACTGTTTACCTTATACCTTGGTGCATATTTTCGATTTAGGACTGTAGCAAGAGCAATACATTGGACGCCAAGAAATGCTAATGATCCTCCTAAAAAAATATTTCCTTGATTAAGCAGTCCAGTTTCTTGTGAAATAAACAAATATGCTATGCCTGAAAATCCAACAACAACTGATAAATATTTTAGTTTTGATATCTTTTCTTCTTTTAAAATAAGCTTGACCCACATTGCCGTAAAAATTGGTGCTGAGCTTATTAATAAAGTGACAAGACCAGATGAGATATATTGTAGTGCGAATATAAATGCCCAACTAACAAAAAATATTGAGGCCAGTCCCGTAAATGAAGCTTCTTTAAGAAGTTGTTTATCAAATTTATCTGTGTTGAAAATAATATAATATGAAAAAAGTAGTGTACCAATTATTAGTACTCTCGCAGTTACGAGGAAAATTTCATTAAGCCCTTCTAATAAAAGACTTCTTATAATTACATTTCCAGATCCCCACATTACACCTGCAGTTAAAACAGCTGAAATTGTTTGTATTAGAGAGGGTTTTTGATGAAGATTATTATTTTTCATTATTGAGATGTTAATAATAAATTATAGATAGGTTGTTTATTCAAAATTTAAACTAATATATAACTAACGGGAGCAGTAGAGCTGAGAGGGTTGAAAACCGACCGTATGAACCTGTTAGGTAATTCTAACGAAGGGATATTCGGTACTCTTATCCCATTTACGAAATGAGGTAATGGTGCAAATTAGTGCAGATGTTTTAATAAATTATATTTTAATATTTTTCATCCTTTTACTATTTCTTGTTTTAACAAGAAGACTTTCAAATAAAGAAGTTGGGGATGGATATTTTGTGATGTTAAAATCTCAAAATACTTTTAATTTGAGCCTTAGCTTTTATGCCAGTGGTATGGGTCTTTGGATTATTGCTTCTCCAGCAGAGGTCGGCTGGTATGGATTAGGTTTTGATGTAATAGGTTACGCTATTTCAGCTGCAACACCTTTTGCACTGCTTTATTTTCTGGGTCCTAAAATTGTTGATGCTGTACCAGATAAGGCAACACTACCTCAATATATAAACAAACAATACGGTAATTTTGCACAAATTTTTGTTTCATTAGTTGCAATCATCTATATGTCGGCTTTTTTAATTGCAGAATTTGCATCAATCAACTTTCTTTTTCCAGAGATATCTAACACTTCAGGCCTAATTGTTTGTTTAGCAATAGCACTAGTCACATTCCTATATTTAAACTTGTCGGGTTTCAAAGCATCTTTANTTACNGATAGATTTCAGGGGATCTCGATAATTATTCTATTATTTATAGTTTTTTCTCTCTGGATTAGTCAAAACGGTTTAGGAGAAATTATAAAAGCAGCAAACATCGGAGGGCTTAATTCATTTACACTTCCTAGCTTTAAATCAGCTGTTGCAGTTATCCTTGCAGTGACTGCAGCTGAAATTTTTTCACAAGGTTACTGGCAAAGAACTTACTCAGCATTAGATGATAGCGTAATAAAAAAATCTTCAATTTTTGCAGGTCTTGGATGTTTTTTAACTGTACTAATACTTGGGATTGCTGGATCGTCAGGTGCTGGTTTTGGAATTGAGAACCCATCATTAAGTTTTATTCAACAAATACAATTAAATAGTTTCTCAAGAATACTTGTTATAGGNCTTTGCACAATGTTGGTTGCATCAAGTATCGACACACTACAAAGCGCAATATCATCAACAATGGCTTTAGATATTGTCAAAAGTGGTGTTGCTGAAGCAAAAATAATCACGCTGGTTATAACATTTGGATCTTTAACCTTGTCGTTTTTTGTTACAAATATTTTTTCAGTTTTTTTATTTGCTGATTTACTAGCAGTATGTTTGGTTTTTCCAGCGTTTTATAAAATCCGNATGAGAAAAACAAGTCAAGGTATTGTGATTCCATTTTCACTAGGNTTTGTTTCATCAATATTATATAGATTTNATTATNTTGATCTAANTGTAAATCCTGGGGGGTTGTTTATACCNACTGACATTTATGGACTNGCTGACTTAAATACTTTTGGTGTAGGTTTTATATTCTCTATAATTGGCACACTGCTTTACAACAGAATAAAATAACATAAAACTATAAATGAATCCTAATAATATATCTGACATTAAAAATTTGTCTGAGCTTCAAAGTAATGGTTCAGATATTGTTTACAAATCAACGAAAATAAACTTGGAAAACAATTCATATGAATCTTCAATTCATAAATTATCAAAAAATAAATGGACAGATTTAAAAAAGTCTACAAACTNNAATTTCTCAATNCCAAAATATTCAAAAAATAATAAATTNATTTCATTTGTTAAAACACCTAAATCTTCGGAGATTCTTGACTCNCTTGAGAAAAAGAAAAATTCATCGAAAACTTATTTAGTTGTAAAAAATGGTAACAGTGAAAAAGTAATCTTTNATACTGAGGACTCAATTGTAAATTATGTTTGGAGTGAGAATAGCAAGTTCGTTTATGTGATTACCAAAGAATGGTCTGATGAGTTTAAAAAAATNGAGAATAAAACAGATCAGCCTACAGTTATCAACAAGTTACCCTTCAGATTTGACACCACTGGAGTAATTTACAATAAAAGATTTCACATTTATAAANTAAACATTTCTTCATTAAAAATTGAAAAAATTGTTGANGGTGATAAGGAATCNTTACTTTCTATATCATCTCTAATTGAAGTGGGGTCGGATCTTTACTTTATAGGAAGTCAGCATAATGANAACGGAACAATGCTTGAGGAACACATAATCAAATTAGTAAAGTCAAAATTAGTAAAAATTAATTCTGGTGGAATGTTTAATCAAATCTTTAGTCTTAAAGATAANCTTTACGCCGTCGGCTTAAGAAAAAGATTNGATTGGCCAACAAACACTACCATTTTAAAAGTCTCAGAAAATGGAAAATTGAGTTTTCTTGAGCATGNATTTGATAGAAATGTNGTGTCAGTAAAAATACATNATAATGAAATCTTTTGTTTATATGAAGACTCTGGAAAAACTCTTTTAAGNAATGCCAGTCAGAAAGAAACGATAATTGAAGAAGATATAACTATAAAAGATTTTAATTTTATAGGTGAAGACTTGTATGTAATAGCAAATTCTTTCTCTCATCCNGANGAAATATTTAAATTGGTAAATGGNAGACTCAAGAAGCTGTCTACCACAAATGATGACTTCAATAATAATGTGAGAACATTTGNATGTGAATANCATCGAATAGATACTGGTCAATCNGATATAGACACATGGGGAATTTTTGTTGGTAAGAATAAACCAACACTATTAAATNTACATGGTGGACCTGCAAGTCAATATGGATACACGTTTTTTGATGAATTTCAAACATATGCTTCAGCTGGTTTCAATGTTATTGCCTGCAATCCTAGAGGTTCAACAGGAAGAGGTCATGATTTCTTGAGAGATGTATGCGGAAGAAAATGGGGAGTTAATGATGTACACGATGTATTAACTTCTTTTAAAAAAATGCTGAAGCTTATGGGTATTGAAAACAAAAATTACGGAATTATGGGTGGTTCTTATGGAGGATTTATGACCTCTTGGGTTATTGGCCATTATCCAAAAATGTTTAAATCTGCAATTGTTGAGCGAGCTTTGCTGAATTGGGAAACGATGGTAGGAACGTCAGATATCGGTATTGGTTTTCCTGAAATGTATCTTTTAGATGATATGAATAATAATTTAAATTTATACAGAAAAAAAAGTCCAATCACATATGCAAATAATATTATTACTCCAACCCTAATTATTCATTCTGAAAAGGACTACAGATGTCCAGTTGAACAAGCTGAACAACTGTTTTCAAATCTTAAAAGACGTGGTATTGATACAACAATGATTAGATTTCCAGATGAAAGCCACGAACTTTCAAGATCAGGGAAGCCAAATCATAGAATTCAAAGGTTTGAATCGATAATTGACTGGCACAAAAAACAATTAACATAAATAAAATTTATTAAGACAATTAAAGTGAATACGAGGTATTCATGAATAATGATTCAAAAGAACCATTAAAAGGTAAAGAATTAAGAGATTTAGCACGTTCAGAGCCTGGTCAAGCTTTGATATATTTAGAAAATAATAAAGACCTATGGGTTCAAATTGCTGAAACCGACCCATTTGACTCTGCTGATACTCTAGAAGAATTTGACCCATCAGAAGCAGGAAAATTAATTACCTCACTTCCTATTGAAACTTCAGTAAAAATATTTGAATCACTGAGACCAAGAGCAATTATTGAAATTGTAGAGATATTAAAAGATTCTTATGTTGAAGAGATATTCAAACAAATGGATACAGAAGATGTAGTTGATGTTTTTGAGAGATCTACTGAAGATGAAACCGAAGAAATTTTAGAAATTCTTGATAAGTCAACAAAACTCAACATAAACAAGAGACTAGCTTACCCTGAAAACTCGGTAGGTAGACAGATGTCTGAAGAGGTTGCAAAAATATCAACTGGTTTAAAAGTTAAAGATGCACTAAAAGAGTTAAAAGCTCTTCACGATAATGTTGAAGATCTGATTTACGTATATTCCGTTGATAATGAAGGGAAATTAACCGGGGTTATTTCATTCAGGGAAATAGTATTTGCAGATGAAAATGAATTAATTAAAAATGTAATGATTCAAAATCCAATTTCTGTAAATCCGTCCTCAGATCAAGAGGAGGCAGCAATTTTAATTAAACAATATGAACTGTTAGCTCTTCCAGTAGTAGATAAAAGTAACAAACTTATCGGTCAAACCACTGTCAATACGGCGCTAGATGTTATTCAAACTGAAATTGCAGAAGATTTCTCACAATCGTTTGGTGCTGGAGCAGAAGAAACTATATTCACACCCATACAAAAGTCTATACGTTTAAGGCTCCCATGGATTGCAATAAATATGGGTTTGGCTTTTATAGTGTCTTTACTAATATCTCAATTCGAAGAGACTATTGCTAGCGACATTCTGCTAGCTGCCCTAATGCCAGTAGTTGCTTTAGTTGGTGGAAATTCAGGTGCTCAATCTCTAGCTATAGTAATTAGGGCTCTTGCTAGAAATGATGTTTCGGATGCTAGGGTTTTTGAGGTAATCGGAAAACAAACTTTCATAGGAATAATAAATGGTATTTTTGTAGGTGTTTTATCTTTTTTAATACTAAGTTTCATTGGTTTGAATGATTATTCTTTAGCACTTAGTATTGCAGTTTTTGGAAACATATTTATTGGTAATTTATTTGGTTCATCAATACCTTTAATGCTTAAAAAGATAGGTTTTGATCCCGCATTAGCATCAAACATATTTCTTACATTAATTACAGACATTGCAGGATTTGCTGGTTTTCTAGGAATAGCTCTTTTACTGTTATAAAGTTAAGTAGGTTCTCTATAAATTAATCTTGTTCCTTTTTTATTAAAGAGGTAAGAGAATATCCATTCGATAACTACTAATATTTTTGATCTATATCCAATTAAATAAAGTATGTGTATTGCACTCCAAAACAACCAAGCGATAAATCCAGATATTTCTATATTTCCAATCTTGCCAATTGCTTTGTATCTCCCAACTGTTGCCATCATTCCTTTGTCATAATATTTGAATGGTTTTCTATCTTGTTTTAGAGTTTTATTCTTAATAATTTTTGCTAAATATTTACCTTGCTGAATAGCAACAGGAGCTATACCAGGGAGTGTAGAGTTGTTCTTATTCTTGTAATTTGCGGCATCCCCGATAACGAATACATTTCCATCTTCTTTAATAGAACAGTCGGGATCAACTATCGCTCTTCCTTCAGAGTCAGTTTTTGTATTTAGTTTTTTAATTATTGGGCTTGCTTCATTTCCAGCAGCCCAAATCACATTGTCTGTTTCTATGCTTTCTTTATCAGTAACTACTAAGTCATTTTCTATTTTTATCACTTTTTCGTTTGTTCTAACCTGAACCCCAAAATCGATTAAATATTTTTCTGCTTTGCCAGAAAGCCTATCACTATACATTGGTAATATTTTTTCTGTTGCTTCGATAAGATATACGTTTGCATCTGAGCTTTTGAAGTTTCTAAATTCCTCTTTCATATTTTTATAAGCTATTTCTGCAATTGACCCAGCCATTTCAACTCCTGTAGGACCTCCTCCTACAACAACAAAATTTAAATATTTATTTCTCTTCTCAATATTTTTTTCGTTCTCAGCTTTTTCAAATGCTCTTAATAAACGTTCTCTAATCTGCAGTGCATCATTTATGCCTTTAAGACCATTTGAATACTCTGACCAATCATCATTGCCAAAATATGAATGTCTAGAGCCCGTGCTTACAACTAATTGGTCATATTTTATTTTTTCACCACTGGAAATTGTTACAGTTTTATCTTCTCTATTAATGTCAGTTGCCTCGTCTAAAATAACTTTTACATTTTTAAAATTTTTAAACATTCTTCTTATTGGAAAAGCGATGTTTGCAGGCGACAAAACTGCTGTTGCAACTTGNTAGAGTAAAGGTTGAAATAAATGATGGTTTTGTTTATCAATAAGNGTAAATTGAATCTTGCTGCTTCTAGCCCGTTGTAGGAATTTAAGACCCCCAAAGCCACCACCTATCACGACTACATTTAACATATANTTAAATTATAAAACTTTGGTGAATAATTAATGTTCCCTTGATCTTGATGATTTTGTCATAGTTTTCTCAAGTATCCCGTTTTTAAATTCAAAAGACTCGACGCCCTCAACAAGATGTTTTCCCTGTTGTGATTTTTGAGATATTACTTGAACCTTCATGCCTTCAAATGGTGAAATTAGCGTTATCGAATGTTGTCTAAAGTTTTTTGAAGATTGGTCTCTTCGTATTACATCACTAATCATGTGTGGTGACTCCCATGACCATTCCTCGTCAATGACAATAAATTTACAAATATGTCTTGTTTTTGTTTTATCAATTCTTGCNCCAGGGCAAATAATTAAGGAATTNTCAATCCAAGGGTTTAGTCCTAGNCCATCTACTTTTGGAAANCCTACATTAAAAGAATTATCAATTATTTCCTCTAAATCNCCTTTTTCAAGATTTCTTTGTTTTACAATTTCTGATATTTTATTCTGTAAATCAAAGAGTTCTGAGTCATTAAGGTTTTCTAGTTCACCAAAATTCATAATCTAATATAAGTATTTTGTTGTGACAAAAAAATGATTATTCTTCTTCTTTGCCTGAAACATGTTTTTGTTGAAATTTAGCTAAATCTATCCTAATTATTCCAACTACAAAGACCGTAAGGGTTACAACTGGAAATATTAATACCAATGAAAGCGGGTTTTGACTTAATGTTTCTATCATTTACTAATTAATACTAATAATTGTGGTAAATTATAATATTAATTGAAAGGACCTTTTAATGATAAAACTTGGACTTTATGCAAGCATAGTTTCCGTGATCGCATCGGTACTAATCTATGTTGTGCTTGATGATTCACAGCTAGCAATCTATGTTGGACTATGGGCACCTACCTTAATTCTTTATAGTCAAGCATACGAAAAAGCAAATAGAGAGTAATTAATTACTTAAAACTTTTTTTTATCACTACCATTCAACTGTGAGTAAATTAGAAAAACGTACATTTTGGGCATTCATGGGAGTTGCTTTTGTTTTTCACTTCTATTTAGTTCTAAATTCAATGGGCTTAGTCACGATCTCATTGTGAGTAAATTAGAAAAAAGACTTTTTTGGTCATTTCTCTTTGTAACTTTCTTACTGCATTTGTACTTAGTTGTGACGCTTGTGTTTAGTGGATAAGAAGTTTCAAAAATTATTTTTAATTATCTTTTTTTTATTCAATTGTACTTCTACAAATGCTGATAATGATCTTGTAGTTGAACAAAAAGATTCTGAGGATGTTCTTATTGAGATAATGGAAACCTATAGAAATTTCTCATTGGACCCAGATAAAGCTGTTGAAATAATCTGGAATAATGCTCACAAAGACAATAAAGAGGTTACCGGGCCAATTGGAAGATTTAAATCAATGCTTATTTCTGCTCCATACAACGCAATAGTTGATTTAACTGATTACTCATATGAAGTAATTCAAGAAGATGGCGAGATGGTTCATTATGAAATAAAAATTTTAAATAATAAAAATGAGTATTTTGTTGTTACTTGGGTGTTTACTTATGATGAATGTGAAATTAGTGAAGGCCTGTGTTGGCAGACAATAGGAGTAAGCCCACCTATGTATTTTGATTCAGGAATTTAATCATCACCTATCGAATCAAGAGGATTTTCTGGTTGGCAAATTTCAAATGCTTCTTGAACCTCGTCTGAAGTCCATTCAATATCTGCATCTCTAAAAGCAAAAAATCCAAATTCACCTGGTGTTGGGTCAGGAAAGTTGCTGATACCTTCATCTCTCATACATTTTGAAAATTCTAATGAAGCATCAACCAAAGCTGCCTCAACTTCTGGATCAAGATCAAATTGATCAGGAAGAGCGTTTCTCAAAATATCTTCACAGTTTGTAAATGCTTCTTCAAATTCTTCTTCGTTTTCAATATCTAAATTATCAAATTCTGGATTGCCGTCTATATCAAATGAAGGGTCTGGAAAGTCAATGCCTTCTTCTCTCATACATTGAGCAAAATTCAGAACCCCTTCTTCAAAAGTTACTTGCTCAATAATTGTTGTAGAGGATACACTTTCTTCGAGTGAGACTACACCCTTAGTTTCTTCTTCACCAATAGTGCAGGCGGAAACCAACAAAGCAAGAAAGATTACTTTCTTACTGCTTCTGCTGGTTGGATTTTTGATGCTTTTATAGCTGGATATACNCCTGAAATTGCTCCAATTAATAAGGCTAAAAAGACTGCTCCTAAAATCTGCCATATAGGTATTGAGAATACAATATCTGTGTAGTTAGTGTAAGCCAAAGTAATGAAGGTTCCTAGGCCAACACCAACAAGGCCTCCTATTCCTGATAAAACTATACTTTCTAATAAAAATTGATACCTTATTTCTCTACGGGTTGCACCAATTGATCTTCTCACACCTATTTCCATTCTTCTTTCAAGAACAGACATAACCATTACGTTTGCTATTGCAACACCTCCAACAAGAAGAGCTACAGAACCTAGCCCCAGTAATAAATTAGTAAATGCTTCTTCAGCTGCTTGTTGCGCTTCAAGTGCGTCTGAGGGTCTAGTAACTTCTACTTGATCAGGATTTTCAGGGTTCATTGATGGAGCTAATACCTCAACAACATCCTCAATAAAAGTAGGATTTGCTCTTAAATAAATTGTTGTTGGTTCCTCGTCAATATCAAAAAGAGTTTTTGCAACTCCATAACCTATAAATACTGATCTATCTAGGTCTGGATGTATTTTAAGCTCTTCTAACACCCCTATTACCCCAAACCATTCATTATCAATGAGAATTTTTGTAGGTGTCGAGAGATTTGTAATTCCAAGTCTCTCAGCAGTAACACTTCCTAACACGGTTACGGGTATATTAGACAAACCAGGTGTAATGAACCTGCCTTCAACAAGATTACCTCCAATNACATCNAAAAGTTCTGCGCTTGTAATTATTGTTGAAATTCCCCCACCTTCAAATTCTGATATAAAGTTACTTCTACGAACTAGTAAATCNGTCTGGGTTGTAGATGTTACTTCTTCAACTGGTCCAATTCTTTCAACCATTCCGAGAACTCCTTTTGGTAAATCTTCTTGAGTTCCAAAAAATCCTGCTTGAGGAGAAGCTTTTACCAGATTTGTTCCAAGTGACTCAAGAGTTGATAGTAANTCAGCCCTTCCAGATGCTGATATTCCAGAAACTGCAACTATTGCAGCTATTCCAATTCCAATTCCAATAGAAGTAAGAGTAGCTCTGCCTTTTCTTGCGCGAACTCCATAAAGTGCAACAAAAAATAAATCTCTAGTTCTTAGTTTTTTTCTTTTCATTTTTCACAATTTTTCCATCAACCAATTCAATTACTTTTTTAAACATATTTGCATGTTCTTGATTGTGAGTAATCATAATTACAGTTTTTCCTTGGTCATTAAGTTCTTTTAAGATATTTAAAATATTTATTCCTGATTCTTTATCCAAATTTCCAGTTGGCTCATCTGCTAAAACAAATGCTGGGTCTTGTACTAGCGCTCTAGCAATTGCAACTCTTTGTTGCTGACCACCGGAAAGTTCTTTGGGAAGGTGGCTTAACCTATCACCTAGCCCTACTTGTTCTAAAACGTCTCCGGCTTTTTCTAACCTTTCTGACCTTGAAATCCCTTGATATAGTAACCCCTCCGCAACATTCTCTTGTGCGGTCAATCCAGGCAGAAGAAAAAAGCTTTGAAAAATGAATCCTATTTTTTCACCTCTAAATTTTGAGAGTTCATTATCTGTTAAGTCAGATATATCTTTGCCTTCTATTTCAATTGAACCGTCTGTAACACTATCCAGTAAACCAATCATATTTAGTAAAGTTGATTTACCACTTCCAGATTGTCCAACAATTGCAACTAAATCTCCTTCTTTAACATTTAAAGAAACTCCATCTAGTGCTTTTACAGGGGGTGGTCCTTCATAAACTTTTGAAATATCATTGATTGAAATTACA
>FUFK010720290.1_pt1 | contig 23493 bp, 24 predicted proteins | sample 1021851 | NCBI WGS metagenome assembly FUFK01 (sample SAMEA51879418, study PRJEB19060) | metagenome | reverse complement strand
GGCGATCGCCGCCGCGGCCCGCGATGCCGGCCGGCAGGTGATGGTCGGGCACCTGATCCCCGTGCATTGATTTTGTTCTGCGATGTTTTCCCGCCGTCGCCTTTCAAAAAATTTGGTGTTTTAGGATGGGTTCCAACTGTCGAAATATCAATAAATATTGTAAAGAAACCTGCTCCCGGATGGATTGTTGGTCGATTCAGGACCGATAGTCTTTCCAACGGACGCATGATTGAGAGTGGAAGTCTTTGGGACAGCACTGGCAAGCAAGTTGCTCAAAGTAGGCAATTGGGCCTGATTATGTCAAAAGATGATTAGGGTAAGGGGCCTAATCGACCAGACTGGAGAGGGCGATCGAAATTGCATCATCCATCGCTTCCCCAACGACGTCAGAGTGCGGGTTGTAGGAGCTCATATCGCCCTGATCCTGATCTAGCGCAGTTCCCTCGGTGGTGAAATTATCTTCAAGGTTATCAATGTAGACAATATTCTCCAAATAGCTATTCGGCAGATTTGGATCACCACCGTTGTACTCCCAGTCATAAAGAGCTTCGTTGTAATGGCCCGCGATATACACGTTAGGACTACCATCGCTATCTGCGTCACCTATTGCAATCTGCCTCAGCCCGCCCTCATACGATGCAACAAGATTAAAATTAGCAAAAGAAAAATTAACTATATCTTCAACACCACTAGCAATGTAGAAACTACCCGGTGTATAAAAAATATCTCCTTCCAGTGAATTTACCCCCGAGGTAGCACAAAACAATTCGCTTTGCCCGTCATTGTTTATATCATAAACAACTATTCCCTGATTAGCTCTTTGGTACTGCTCTGATGAAATATAGAAATCTGTTTGATAATCATATGAATCTTCTCCTGTACTTTCATAAATAATAAGATGATAGTACTCATATGCTACCGTGTAAATTTCAATAAAACCGTCACCGTCCAAATCCCCAGTTGATATATTATAACCACTCCAATTTGTCCATATATTGTCTTCGTATTCGATGTTGAAAAGTGCCTGACCGTCTGTTGCGCTTTGAAATTCAAAAATTATTAGCTGGCTACTACCGCCTGTTGACATATCTGCCCAAGAAGGGCCATTCATGATTGAGACTATAATTTCTTGATTCCCATCCCCGTCTACATCCTCAACAAGTATCTGCCCTGCCTCCCAAACAGCCTCAAGCCCCATATCCCATGTATACGTAGGCTCTGATAAAAAAGACATTGAGTCTGGATTCCATTCAAATATTTGTAGCGCATCTTGCCCGATTACTTCGGGGCTAGTATCGACCAAGGCTAATATTTCTTGATTCCCATCCCCGTCAATGTCTCCGACAGCTACACTTGAATACGCATCGTCAGCGCAGTTCAGTTCGTAAAACGTATAAACCCATCTCAAATCTATAGAATCATTGCCTGCTGCTTCATAATGATATACCCCATTACAGTATGCCCCTGCGTAAGCACTTGAAACGATAAAGTCGCCGAAATTATCTCCATCAAAATCGTACGGTCCAACCATACTCCACGGGGGTCCTGCGGGTATTTCTCCTCCGCTCGCCCATGGAAGGTTTTCCCACTTGACAGAAAAAGAGGGGTCTGCTTGAGAATAGATAAAACCTGTTTTAAATATTAAAACAAGTATGAAATACACTGTGTAACTGCTTTTCATATTTTATTCCTTAAACTAAATTCGATTCATTAGTTTGTTGGTGTATATTTGGAGAGAAATTATACTGTAATGAAAAAATTATCCATGATATACTCGCTCTTTATTAGTGTAGGTTTTCTATCAATCTTAAAAAGCGAAACACCATTCCTAAAAATCAGACCTTTCTCGCCACCTTCTTTTGAACAATATCCCGCCTCCCAAACTGTTGACCATCAGTTTCCATACACAAATCAAACTGATGGCGTGTTTGTCAGATTTGACGGTAAAGAGTTTTACGATGATGTAATATATCCAGACTGCGTTTCGGGTCAATCCTGTTATGATGGGCATGCGGGAATCGATTTTTTCATGCCATTTAATACTCCAATACTTGCCCCCGCAAGTGGATATGTTGTTTCCTCTAACTTTGCTCCTGCTGCTGACCCGTGTCCAGGTGGAATAGCGCCAAACGGGGAACAGGGAACAGTAATACTGGCTCATGGGAACGGATACTTTACAGTGTACCTACACCTTGCCTCACCGCTGAATGTATCTGTTGGTACCAGTGTTGAAACTGGTGATACCCTTGGCTTTGCAGGAAATACGGGATGCGCAATCAATACCCACCTCCATTTTGAGGTTCGTAAAGGGAGCTGGAACATAAACCTTGAACAACCTTACGCTGTAGATCCTATAGGATGGTGGGAAAACACCCCTGACCCAATACAAGAAATACGAAATTATAATAGCGAATGGCTATGGGTTTCCGACACTCTAGTGGATGATGGCGATAATGGTTTTCAACGGTTTCAGGGCCCTGATTGGTCCTACCAGAACAGTGGCTTCCGCGGTGACTGTTGGTTAGCACCGCCTGTAGAGGACATAGTGAACAGTCGTCACTACGCCATGTGGGTTCCAAATATTCCCGAAAATGGTCTTTATGATATAGAAATTTTTCTTCCTCAGAGTTTTGATGCAACGACAGGTGCGATCTATGAATTAAACATTAAATCCGAAAATGGTATTACTCAAAAACAGGAGGTTGTAATTGATCAATCTCTTGGAGAAAACAATTTTATAAAAATGGGCACTGAACAACTTTTTCAGGGAAATAATTTTGCTATTATTCTCCGCGACGTTGTTACTGAAAGCTCTTTTGGTAACTATGTGATTTTTGATGCTGTTCGTATTGTTCCGTCGCTACTAAAAACACAGACAGAAAAACCATTCAAGAATGGAAGCTATAATAAAACGTTGATTGTTGATTCTATTTTCCCGAATCCATTCAATTCCTCCCTTACCTTGAATTATAAGATAAACAAATCCACTCATGTTATTTTCTCAATTTTTGATATATCCGGGAAAATAGTATTTCAATCTTTTGATAACACTGGAATGAGTGGAGACCGTGCTTTTTACTGGAATGGCCTTGATAATGATGGTGTTAGCGTTACCTCGGGTATTTATTTTGTTTCAGTAGTAGCGGGTAAAGATTTTTTTTCTGAGAAAATTATTTATGTTAAATAACTACTTGACTATTCTAGGCTAAAGATTTCTTAGGCCCTAATGAATCAAATTAAGTTGGATTCAATGATGTGAACTCCCTGATCTGTTTTTTCTAAATGATACAACATCCCTTTAGCTATTTGACCCGCTTCAATCGCCCTATATTTTTTTGCAGAGCCAATCAAAACCGGATTGATCAGGCGAAAAATTGCTTGCCCGAGCTTTTCTCCAGGTCTTTTATCTAACCTCTTCCCTAAAATTAAAGCAGGTCTAAAAATATTTATCTTCGGGATTGACATCTTTTTAATTTTATTTTCTACTTTCCCTTTTACTTTGTTGTAAAAAAAGAAAGAGCTTTCGTTTGCACCCATTGAAGTTATTATTGAAAAAGACCGGACATTCATGCGCTCTGACCAATAGGCAAAACGAATGGGTATACCATAATCTACGCCCATGAAGTTTTTTCTAGATCCTGCTTTTTTTATTGTTGTCCCAATACAACAGAAAACATGGTCTATTTTATCGAAAAAAGGAATGTCGCTTTGATCTTCAAAATCAAAGATAATCTCGTTTATTTTAGGGTGAACTTGCAATTGTTTTCGCCTAACAAGCAGTGTTATAGATGTGTGTTTTTCTGATGCTATAAGCTCACTAACCAAACAACTTCCGACGAGCCCACTACTGCCTATAACCAACGCTCTCATCTAACATGATCCACTTGCAAAAGAGTTTCTTCGTTGCGCCGCTCCTGACTTTTGTTTATCCCAAAATTGCATATTAGATTTTACCAAAATATATAATACCATAATGAACAAATTCTTGATTTTTATTTTACTTATTGTTGGTTGCTCATCAAAGAACCCGGTTGATATGGAGACTGTACTCTATGATAGAAGTGGACAATATATTACGGGTGACAACTACAGCTCTTTTTTCTTTTTTAACCAAAAAGTATACAACGGTCCGGCATACAACCGCTATAAAAGTGGAGAAAAAAGAGAAGAAGGCACACTTAAAAATGGTTTCAAGTCTGGAGCTTGGACTGGATATGACAAAGATGGTAAAAGAAAGTTCGTAGGTGAATATAAGAAAGGCAAAGCTCACGGAAAATGGACAGGATACCATGCAAACGGAAATAAAAAATATGAAGGTCTCTATGAACTTGGCTTTCAAACCGGAGACTGGTCATATTTTGACGAAAAGGGTAGGAAAAACCTAGAAGAAGACTACTATGTATGTAATGAAGAATGTAAAGACGAACACCCGCCTAACCGCAGAGGCGTTAAATATATTTGTGTAAAACTTGGAAGGCTAAGAGAGCAGAAAAAGATTTAATCAAAACTTAAGACAGATAAGTAGTTGGTAGTCCCCGGAAGGCCAACTGGAACACCGCCTGTTATAATAAACTTTTTCCCTTTTTCGTAAATATTCATCCTTTTAAGCACGAACATGGCGATTCCTGGTATTTCATCTGAGGATGAGTACGAACTAACGACAACAGGCTCAACCCCCCAGACAAGATTGAGCCTGCGGTAGATTTCTTTGAACGGAGTCATTGCAACAATTCTTGTGTTTGGTCTGTGTCTAGCAACCATTCTTGCTGTACTCCCGCTGTGAGTCATAGTGACAATAATATCAATTTTTTGGACACGTGCAACTGTGCAAGCGGCATGGCTAATTGCTTTTGCAGTACTTATTTTCTTTTGTGCTGGTTCGCTATTAGTTTGTTTATCACTAACAGAAAGTTCTGTTTCTTCAATTACCCGCTTTAAAACCTTTATAACTTTTTGAGGATGCTTTCCAACAGCCGTTTCGCCCGTTACCATTAACGAGTCTGCTCCATCAATTATTGCATTTGCTATATCGCTTACTTCTGCTCTAGTGGGGGTTGTTCTATTTATCATTGAATCTAATATCTGTGTTGCAATTATAACTGGTTTGCCAAGTTCATTTGCGACTTTAATAACATTTTTTTGAATAGCTGGCACTCTTTCTAGTGGTACCTCGACACCCAGGTCACCCCTGGCAACCATTACAGCATCAAATGCTTTTATAATCTCTTGAGCATTTTCAACTGCCTCCCATTTTTCTACTTTTGCGATAACGGGAGTAGAATGCCCCATGTCTTTTATTTTCTCGGATATAATTTTATAATCGCGATGCGACCTAACAAAAGAAAGTGCAATCCAGTCTGCTCCACTTTTCAAGGACAATGCAAGGTCTTTTTTGTCTTGTTCTGTAAGCGCTGGTATGTCTAATTCAACACCTGGAAAGTTTACTCCTTTCTTACTGTTTATTTCTCCACTTTCTAATGCTTGGCATAAGATAGTATTGTCTGTAGTTCTTTTTTTCACTTCTAAGGCGATGCGACCATCATCTATAAGTATTCGCGCACCAGGATTCAATTTTCTAAACTTTATTCCTCTTGAAACAGGTATGACCCTCTCTCCAGTTTTCTCGTTTGTGATTTCCACAAGGTCACCTTTTTTTACTTTGAGAGGGGTTTTTAACTCTTCTACTCTTATTTTTGGGCCAGCTAGGTCTGCTAAGATTGTTGGTCGATTTCCTACACTGAGATTTAGAGATTTGATCAAGTCAAAATATTTTTTTTTATTTTCATTTGATCCATGAGAAAGATTTATTCTAAAGCAAACAACACCGCTATCGACAAGCTTTTGGAGCGCCTCTTTGCTGTCGCAGCCAGGGCCAATCGTTGCAACTATTTTGGTTTTATTCATATTTCAATTCAGTTTAATAAACTTGGAGCAGTTAAGGTAAATTTTTTTATTTCAATATTGAATTGTATACCTAAACCGCTAATCATCCTAAAATACCCATTCATGGACCCAATAGGCGTCACTAAAGGGCAGAAGCTTTCGTAAGTAAAAATTTTATTAGGCTTTATAATTGGCTTCTTGCCCACAACACCGGGGCCATAAACATCTTCGACCTCCCCATTGCCGTTTTTTATACTCCAGTAGCGGCTCAACAACTGGATAGAATCTTTAGACCTGTTTTCAATTTTTATGCGGTATAAAAAGACGAAGTGCTTGGATGCCTCTTTCGATCTTTCGGGTACGTAATTTGAATGGCTTGAAATTTTTATGTTTTTTTGCAAAGGCAAAATTAACTCCTTTGTCTTTGTCAAACGAATTTTTCCTTGATAATTTTTAATCAATATCATGGAAAATAATCGAGCCCTATATCTTTTTGGAACAATAATTGCAGTTGGTTTGCTTTTGGTTCAGGCAAAAAAATCAAAGCTTAATACTGAAATTACAGAGAATGAGATTATGGAGCATATACGCTTTCTATCGCACGAAGACAGAGGCGGCAGATATCCTGGAACCCGTGAATCAAAAGATGTGATTTCGTATATTATAAAAAGCTTTAAATCCTACGGTGTAAAACCGGGGGTGGGAAATTCCTATGTTCAACCGTTTAACATAAAAACAGGCATAGAACTAAGAGACAGCAACTATGTTATTCTCAATACTGATACATTGTCAGTCCTTGAAGATTATGCGCCCCTTTTCTTTTCATCAAACTCAAAAGATTCTGGTGAGATTGTGTTTGCAGGTTATGGATTCAACATCAACACACAACAGACAAATTGGAACGACTACAAAGATATTGACGTAAAAGGAAAGTGGGTTATGGTAATGCGGCATGGGCCGGAAAGAGGCGACCCTAATTCAGATTTTAGAACCCACATGCCACTTTACAAAAAAATGCTTGTCGCGCAAGATATGGGCGCTTCTGGTATTGTGTTTATATCGCAGATTGAGGATGAAGATCTTTTTCCGCTAGAATATGTTCCAGGATATAGCAATGAAGGTATTCCTTCTATACATCTTTCAAACAACAGAGCAGATAAGTTGCTAAGTAGCTTCGGTTGGTCTAGGAAATCAATACAAGAGACAATGAACAGGTCAAGAGAGTCTGTAAATTTCAATATCGAAGGATATCGATTAAAAACAAACGTTAATCTCAATATAGCCGAATCGAGAGCTGCAAATGTTGTTGGGGTAATAAAAAGCGGAAACAGAAAATACAGAGACGAATACATCGCAATTGGCGCACACTTTGATCATATTGGATACGGTGGTGCTGGCTCTGGTTCTAGGTCCCAAAAGGAAAACACCGTTCATCCTGGGGCTAATGACAACGCATCTGGGACAGCTGGTCTTCTAGAGCTCGCCCAAAAGCTTTCGGCAAACAAAGGCAGGCTGAAAAGGAGTGTTTTATTGGTAGGCTTTGATGCAGAAGAAAAAGGCCTACTCGGCTCTAAACACTTTGTTGAAAAGCCCACATTGCCACTCGTGCAGATTAAAACAATGATAAATATGGACATGATTGGAAAAGTAAAAGATTCTGTCGTTAACATTAGTGGTGTTGGAACTTCTCCTGTTTTTAGACCTCTTCTAGATAGCCTAAAATTTATGCATCCCCTTAAGCTTACATTATCTGACGCAGGCCTTGGCCCAAGCGATCATGCTTCTTTTTACACAAAAGAAATACCCGTTTTATTTTTCTTTTCTGGTTTTCATGATGAATACCATACGCCTGAAGACACATGGAAAAAGATTAATCTGAAGGGGGAGAAAGACCTCCTTGATTTGGTTTATGATGTTGTTAACAGTCTTTCGAGGTCAAAAAATGCTCCTTCTTTTTCAGCCACTAACCCTTTGAAAACGCAATCATCAATGGCAACAAGTTTTAAAGTTACAATGGGCATAATGCCTTCTTACAACAGCTCAAAAGAAGGACTAGAGATAGACGCAATATCAAAGGCAGATGGGCCAGCGGCCAATGCGGGAATTACAGGTGGAGATATAATTAAGTCTATAAACAATAAACCTGTTAAGGGTATTTATGATTATATGACTCGTCTTGAAGAGATAGACAAAGGCATGATTGTTCCTGTCCAGATAGAAAGAGGCGGAGAGATAAAAACACTTATGGTTACTTTTTAATATTTTAGTTTGATATCCGCGTGGAATATGATCTCTTGTTCCAGATGAAGGTTGCGTTAGGCCCAAGGTCATTCCGAGCTTTTGCAAAAGCATTTTTGAAGTTTTTATATTCTACTCCGTAATCAACTACCTGTCTTTTGATCCCTGTTGCCCTTTCACGAATCTTTTCAGTTAGCTCAAGAACCGCCATAACATAGTTGTCAGCGTGGTTGTACGCAAAAACTGATTTATATATATCACCGCTCTTTGTATAGTTTTTGCTGTTTGCTTTGTACCCATTCATTCTTAAATAATTAGCGATGCTTCCCAGTACATCAGCCCAATCATACGGCTCACGAACCCCGTTACCATTGAAGTCAACCGAATATCGGGTGAAGCTAGATGGTATAAATTGCCCAAAGCCAAAGGCGCCAGCATAAGACCCTCCAATTTCTTGTGGGTCAAGGTTGTCACGGTAGCAATATTTTAAAAATTCAGCCAACTCTCTTGTTGCCCACTTAGATCTTTTTGGCATATCGTGTATTTGGGAGTATAATGAATTAAACACACTATATTGGGAATGGTGAATCCCGTAATTGCTTTCTACTCCAGCGATTGTTACAACGATAAACGGATCTACTTCGTACTTTTCAGCCACTTTTTGAACCAGTTTAATATTCGTTTTATAGAACTTTACTCCCGCCACAATCCTTGACTCCTTAACAAATATTTTTCTGTAATCAGACCAGGACTTCTTTTCATACGGTCTGGCAAATTTCTCCGAGATCTCTGAATGAATCTCTATTTTTTTATGCTTAAAGGCGGCCCTCACAAAGTCATCTGGTATATCACCATTAATTTTTTCAGATACTAACCTGTAAGCGAAATCCTCATCCACTGTGTTACCCACCATAATTGTAAAAAACAACAAAACTTGAAATATCTTTTTCATTAGTAATTCCACTCCGCTAAAAAGAGATTTGTGTCTCCTTTTTTCTTCTGATTTCTATTAGAAGCAAAAACCAAATATTTTCCGTCCGGGCTAAACATTGGGAAACCATCAAACCCTTCAAAGAATGTTATCCTTTCTAGCCCAGTTCCATCAATGTTGATGGAATAAAGGTCAAAATCTCTGCCTTTTTGGTTGTGCAAATTTGAAGAAAAAATAATTCTTTTTCCATTAGGAAAAAAGTACGGCCCAAAGTTTGCTGCCTCGTTATTTGTTACCTGTTTTTTTCCTGATCCATCAGGATTCATTGTCCAGATCTGAAGCGCCATTGGGCGTATAGAATTTTCCGAGAGAAGTTCGTTATATTCTTTAATTTCTTTTTCTGACTTGGGGTAGTAAGCCCTCCAAACTATTTTATCGTTTTGAGGACTAAAGAAAGCTCCACCATCATAGCCAAGCCTACTCGTCAGCTGTTTTTTATCTGTTCCATCAATGTTCATAGACCAAATATCTAAATCACCGCTTTTTATAGAAGTGTATAAGATTTTACTACCATCAAAAGCCATCGTTGCTTCTGCGTCATAACCAGAGGAGAAAGTTAATTGCTTCAGATTCTCCCCATTTTTTTTTGAGTGAAATATGTCATAATCAGGATACAAAAGCCAAACATATCCCCTGCTGTAGTCGGGTTTTGGTGGACATTTTATATCTCCCAAATGAGTAGACGAATAAATAATGTTTTCACACCTGGGGTGTTCAAAGTATGCACACGTAGTGACTCCGTTTCCGGTTGAAACAAGGGCCTTTTCTCTGGTTTTTATTTTCATTATGTAGATTTGATCACATAGTGAGTCGCCATCATGGGACTGAAATATTAATGATTCCCCATCAGAAGAAAAGTATGCTTCAGCATTTTCTCCAAAAAAGGTAAGCTGCTGTATGTTTATTAGTCTCTTTTCATTAAAGTTCAAGTTGACTTCAGATTCTGTTTTATTTTTAATTATCCAAGATGAACAACCACCCATCATAGCCATCGTCGCCAAAAGGAATATCTGAATTAAAGTATTCATTAATTTTTTTTAGAAATCTAATGGTGGCCCGCCGTATGAATCAAAAGATTTTGATTTGTATAGCTTCTTTATCGGAATACCAAACATTGATATGTAAGCAGCTTGTCCGCTCCAGGCGGGGTCATGAAATGTTCTTGCGTTTAAGCTAAAAATCCCTTTTTCTGTTAGTGAGTATTCTATGCCTGCACTACCGGCAAGGTGGGGCACTCCATACAAGCTGTTTTCGTGGAAATCGCTATATGCACTTTTTACATGTCGAATATGAATCTTGAAATCGGCATTAACCCTGTTCATAAGGTTATAGCCAAACATATTAGTGTATGCGTAAGAAAATGCCGGATAACCATTTGATGAATAAAAAGTTGCAGAGATAGCCTGGCTATGGTTCAGCCTGCTGAATGATGTATCCCTGGCTTCTTTGCTTAAATAGAAAAATTGATCTTTTTCCTTGTTAATTTTAGGAATGAAGTCCGGTTTGAATTGTGAAAAAATACTCACTACAAAAAACAAATAGAATACAAACCCCGCATCATAGCGGCATTCTTTTTGATTTAATGAAACAGAACTTGTTTTTTTCATTGATTTAAAATGTGTTTTTTATCAAATCAATATTATCTTAATTTTTGAAAAGTTTCAAACTCTGTTCGTTTTAATATACATGGTCTGTGTGTATTATAAAAACTAGCCTTATAATTTTATTAAATAACAAACTTTTGAGTAATTCATATGATAGAAAATAAGAATGATAAACACCCCTCTATACCAAGAGGCTATACTGCTAATGACACCAAAGCGAGGGTCAACTGGGTTAAAGAATTTTCTGGTATAGATATAGACNAAAATACAGAAGACACCCCAGAAGAACTAAAAGGAATAATTGAAAATCATGTTGGGTTTATGAAGATACCAATGGCAGTGGTTGGTCCTATTGCTATTAGCGGCACATATGCTAACGGTGATTTTTGTGTTCCCCTTTGCACGCTTGAAGGAACGCTAGCAATGTCAATGAATAGAGGTATGTATGCATCTACCCTTTCTGGAGGGACAAAAGTCAGACACTTCAGGCAAGAGCTCTCAAGGGCTCCTGTTTTTATTTTTGACAACCTAGATGATAGTGCAAAGTTTCAATCGTGGGTTAGTGTAAATGATAGCAGAATTGTTAAGGCGGCAGAAAGTTCTACTAACCATGGGAAGGTGCTAAGAATAGACCAATATACAGTGCAAAACTATGTTGTTCTGGATATTGTTATGGACACAGGAAACGCTGCTGGGCAAAACATGGTTACGCTCGCTGCCAAAACAGCCTGCGAATTAATTCAAAAAGAAACAGGTCATAATTATTTTCTTGAATCTAATATTAACAGTGACAAAAAAGCTTCTGTTAGAAATATGTTGTTGGGTCGGGGACATGCCGTAACGGCTGAAACAACCATCAAAAACACAGTAATGAAAAAAGTTTTGAAGATGGATCCAGATGTATTGTTTGATGCGTGGAGTTTCTTCCCAATAGTTTCAAGCATGGCAGGAACACATGGCAATGGGCTCCATGTTTCAAACGCGTTGACAGCGATCTATTTAGCCACAGGACAGGATGCGGCGTGTGCGGCAGAAAACAGTATTGCTCATTTTGGTCTAGAAAAAAAAGCTGATGCCTTAAAATTTAAACTGACACTACCATCCTTAACAGTCGGGACAGTAGGAGGCGGAACCAGGCTAAAAATGCAGAGCAACAATCTCGATATGCTTGGGTGCAAAAAAGTTGACAGCTCATCTCGAAAGCTTGCTGAAATTGTTGCGGCAGCCGCGCTTTCACTTGAAATATCTCTTATTTGTGCTATTGGATCACACACTTGGACAGAAGCACATATGAAATATGGTAGAAGATGATATAACCAATGGATGTCCTCCAAAACCCGACCTACTCATATTTATCGGGAAAACAATCTTTTTACTACAGAATATTTAAAACTTTATTTTTTTATTATTCAAAGATGGTTTTTTCCACTTATGCCCCTCTGAAAGTGTATGGAAAAGAAAACATTCCGAACTCTTCATATATCTTTTGCAGTAACCATAATAGCCATATGGATGTAGCAGTTCTTGCTGTCTCTGCAGATAAAGATTTTAATAGTTTTGGAATGCTTGCTGCTCGGGATTACTGGTTTGACAGTTGGCTCAGAAGAAAAGCTGTAAATACGGTTATGAACCTTATACCCATTGATAGAAAATCAAACAATAAAAAACTATCAGTAGAAGACTCACAAGCATTGTGTAATGCTTTTATGAGTTATGGTAACAGAAATCTTATTTTGTTTCCTGAAGGAACCAGAGGAAAAGCTGGTGAAATTTTACCTTTTAAGAATGGAGCTGCGAGGTTTTCAATTGGCTTAGACAGGCCAATCGTACCTGCAGTGATCTATGGGTCCCACAAAATCTGGCCCCGCGGTAAGATTTTTTTTGGCCCACCAACCAAAATGAATGTTTACATTCTTAAGCCAATTTATCCGAAAACCTTTTTAAAAAGTAGCAACCCTTCTGAAAAAGAACTTGCTGTCGCGATAAAAGAAATGACAAAAACGCTTGAGAAAAAAATAAGAAAAAAGGCTGTGTCTGTTTATGGATAACAACAAGAAATTTTATGGGATTAACAATGAAACTTGGGGTCATAAATGGGGATATAGCGACTCTGGGTTTATTGTAAATAAAGACAGGTCTGTCACATTTACGGGAAAAAGGTACCCTATTTGCGGGAAGAGGCTTCCAAACTTCATTCCGTTCGTTGAAGAGGTGTTAGGCATTGAATTTAAGGCAGAACCCAAAATAATAGAGGTTAGCCAAAAACATGTTTCTGCTGGAAAAACAAATAAGGCATTTGTGGATGACCTCAAAAAAACGTTTGACGCAGATAGGTTCACGGGGGATGACAGCGAGAGGATTCTTCATAGCCACGGCCAGCATTCGACAGACGAGGTTTACAAAGTTCTATACAATAAGCTTGAAAAATTTGCAGACCTTGTTTTTTATATTGAAACCCAAGAAGAGACAGAGCAATTGATTGCTCTTGCTAAAAAACACAATGTTTGTCTAATTCCCTACGGTGGCGGAACAAACGTAACAAATGCTCTTAGGCCCCCAAAAGATGAAACAAGAATGATAGTATCTGTTGATACAAGAAGGATGAATGTAATTGAATCTTTAGACCAAGAGAACCTTCTTGTGACGGTGCAGGCGGGTATAACAGGTAAAGAGCTCGAGACTCAACTTAATGAACGGGGTTTTACAGTTGGTCATGAACCGGACAGTTATGAGTTTTCTACGGTTGGGGGTTGGATATCAACTAATGCTGCTGGTATGAAAAAACACAGATACGGAAACATAGAGGACATCGTGCAGAATCTTACAATGATCACGCCCAAAGGCATAGTAAAACAACTGATGCCGCTTACAAGATCTTCTTTTGGTGTAAAACCTCAAAACATAATGTTTGGGACTGAAGGTAATTTTGGTATAATAACGAAGGCCACATTGAAGGTACATCGACTTCCAGAATCATCTAGCTACGAATCTATAATTTTTAAAGATTGGGAAACCGGTGTTGCTTTTATGTATGACTTATTTCACTCTAATATGGTTCCTGCTAGTGCAAGGCTAGCAGACAATTTGCAAATTAGGCTCGGGAATGCTCTTAAGGAAGAAAAACATGGCTTTCCAGGTTATCTAAACAAAATGAAAAAGTATATTTTATTTAATGTAAAAGGCCTGAACCCAGAAAAATTTACGGCTGCCGTTTTCAAAATAGAAGGAACACAGAATGAAGTTAAAGCACAACATCTAAACTTAAAAGCACTTGCGTCTAAACACCGTGGAATCTTAGCAGGTCAGAGCACCGGTAAAAGCGGGTATTTGGCGACAATGGTTATAGCATATATCAGAGAGCTAATTTTCACACAAAACATATTAGGAGAAACCATGGAAACAGCTGTTCCCTGGTCAAAGATAAAGCTTGTGAAAGAAGAAGGTCATACGCTTGTAAAAAAACTTCATGCTAAATATGGTCTTCCTGGGAAACCATTTTTTACATCCAGAATATCAAAAATATATCACTCCGGTGTGTGTATGTACAATACTATAGCAATGAGCTTTGACGGCATTGAAAATCCGGAAGATATTTTCACTGAGATAGAATATAAAATGAGAGCTAATTTCATTGAAAACGGTGGCTCAATATCTCACCACCATGGGGTCGGAAAGCTCAGAAAAGATTTTATGCCAAATACAATATCAAAAGGGTCTATTAATCTAGTGCGCGATATAAAAGCATCACAAGACCCTGAAAATATTTTTGGCGTAAAAAATAATATAGTTACGGATTAAGACGGTAAGAATTTCACGCCCATGCTATTAAAAGAAAAAGTGTTCATTGTTACTGGGGCCTCATCTGGTATTGGCGAAGAGCTTTCAAAGCAACTGTCAATTGCAGGTTCAAAAGTAGTTTGTGCTGCTAGAAGAATGGACCAGCTTGAAAAAGTTTGTCAAAGCATTAATAGCTCTGGCGGCGTGTCAATTCCTGTTCAGACAGATATAACAGTAAAGGATCAATGCGAAAACCTTGTAAAAAGCACTCTAGAATCATTTGGTAAGATTGATGCCTTGGTTTTGAATGCTGGAATAAGCATGTGGGCTCGTTTTGAAGAAATAACAGATCTGTCATTTTTTAAAACCCTAATCGACGTTAACTATTTAGGAGCCGTTAATTGCGTCCACGCATCACTTCCACATCTAAAAAAAACTCAACGGAAAGATAATAAGCTGCTCTACCGCACAAGCGCTTATGGGATTTCCAAACCATTCTGGTTACTCGGCATCTAAGCACGCACTTCATGGTTTTTTATCAACGCTTGCTATAGAGAACAAGAACGAAATCACTATACTAGAAGCAGTTTTGGGTTGGATAAAAAATACAGAGCTTAGAGGAAATGCTTTTGGAGCAGATGGAAAAAAACATTCGCGCGCGCCCAAAAAAAACTCGAAAGAGTCAGTAGAACTAAGTGAATGTGTTAGAGAAATCATCTTGGGAGTAAAAAAGGATTACAGAACTGTTTATGTGCCAAAAAAACTTGGTTTTATACCAATTTTAAAAGTTGTTTGGAGACGATATTTAGAATACCGTTCTGTAAAAGCTGTGAAAGAATCTGGCTAAACAAAATATTTTGTTTAAGGAATTATCCTCTGATTATACACAAAATAAAATTACAACCTTAAAAGAAGATGATGTTGAAAAGTGTCCTCTGCAACTCTATAAGCACATCATGAAGCAAGTAAGCATAACAGATAAAAAGGTTTTAAAAGTGGGTTCCGACCGCGGCGGAGGAGTAGCATTCTTACAAAGACACCCTAACCCTCAGTCTATTGCTGGTTTAGATATGTCTGAAAATCTTCCATTTGATGATAACAGCTATGACATAATTTTAAATGTATAATCATCTCATTGCTATATTGATGTTAGCAAGTTTTTATCGGAGGTGCATAGGTTTTTGGAAAGTGATGGTTTTTTTGTAGAGCGACTTTAGGAAGCAAAAAGATATGAAAGAAATTTTGTCTATATTTTCAAAATTGGGATTGGGTATAGAAAAAGAAGAAAACATAACGCTAGAGGTTATAAAGGCACTAGATAGTGTTACTAGAGCAAGAAATCAGCAGATCAATAAATATGTTTCACAGCTGATAAAGCCCGTATTTATATCATACGTAGGAATAAAAGGGAGTAGTGTTTACACTGCTCTTCTAAATGGCTACCTAATTTACAAAAGTGCAGTTTTAAAGGAACGTAGTGTTGTCTTTTAATATGATGTTTTTTTCATAAACGGCAGGGAGCGATGCGTTTAAAAATATACATAGTATTAGTTGTCGCGCTCCTATCGATAAGTTCCACATCTTTAATTGTTCGCTATATTTCATCAGTTCCTGCTTTAACCCTAGCTTTTTGGAGAATGCTTTTATCAGGTGTCTTGCTTTGGCTTTTTTCATGGTCTAGCGCAAAAGTCAAGAAAAACGAAAGGCCAAAATACAATGATATTTTTATCGCTGGTTTTTTCTTAGGAATGCACTTTTCCTTGTTTTTTTTAGGTATTAGGGAAACATCCGTTACTAATGCAACGCTTCTAGCGTGTACTGGGCCTATTTTTACATCTCTATACTCAATTTTAAAAAAGGAGAAACTGTTAAGGGGTCTATATTTAGGTCTATTTTATGCGCTTTTTGGAATGGGTATCATGCAAGTACCCAGCCCCGACATAGAAAAAAGTAGCCTGTACGGTGACTTATTATGTCTTTTGAGCGGAGCTTGCATTGCTGTCACATTTGTTTACGCGTCAAGGGTCCGCCAATTAACAGACTCTATTACATACAGCAAGGTAGCTTTTATGGTTGCTGCTTTAACAATAGGACTTGTCTGTTTTCTTTTTAGTACAAACCCTCTGGTTTTTGATGAGGAGCATGTTGTTTGGTTTTTTGCACTAGCCATATTTCCATCGATTCTTGGCCACAATTTCCTAACGTATTCATTAAAACACCTACCCCCTACCGCTGTTGCCTCTATACCACTTGGCGAGCCAATAATTGCCTCTGTATTGGCTTTCTTAATATTTTCTGAAAGCATTCCAACAGCTTCAATTGTTGGGGGGCCTTTAATTTTATTTGGTATTTATAAAATACTGAAAAACTCTTTAATAGATTAAGATTATTATTTTTTAGATTTAAAATCAAAACATTGCGGTGGAACCACTTTATTTTCTTTTTGGTATTTTAATATGCTTTCGTCATCAGTAAAAGCGCCTCTCCTGTTTTCTGGAAGTAGTGAAGCGATTCTGCCCATCATTTCCTCACCAACCTTTTTCATTTTTTTATTTTTTTGGTCCTTATCGCCTTTTAATTCATAAGGTCCAAATGACTTTCCAATATTAATTTGAACTCTTGATCTAATACCTTTTAATAGGCCCTCCCAAGATCTTTCTGCTCCGTAGATAGACATCGGAACAATAGGGCACTTGCCTACAGTCGAAAGAAACACCGCACCATTTTTGGGTTTACTCAACAAATTATAATTAACACCACCATCTGGAAATATTCCTAGTATTTCTTTATTTCTTAGCGCTTTTACTGCTTTTTTTATTGTTGAAGGAGACAAGTTCTTTCTATCTACTGGAATCCATCCGTAGATAACCGGAGCCCAAATAAAAGCGATTTCAATTTCCTGATCACTTGCTGCTATAAAATTAATCGGTTTTCTCAGCGCATAACTGAAAAAAAGAGGGTCGTGATCACTAAAGTGGTTACATGCCACTACAAAGGGGGGGTTTTTTGGTAGGTTGTGTCTTCCCCTTACATTTATTTTTGCTAGGGTAGATCCCATAAACAATGCGACATATGTCAAAACATATCTCCACCAATAGGGACGTGGATTCAGCTTAGATAAAAGTTCGGGTCCAAATTTTTTCAAACCGCTGTGTTATTTTTTTAAAAAGGAATATCGTCGTCGCTATTCATTGAAGACTGATTGTCGCTTGCTGTCTCTTGAGACTGCATTTGTCTTCTACCAAGCATCGTAAAATTATCACAGCGTACTTGAGTTGTTTTTCTTTTAACCTGGTTTTGGTCTTCCCACTCATTTGTCTCAAGCCTACCTTCAACATATACCATTTGACCTTTTTTCATATATTCTGCTGCTGTTTCCGCCATTTTTCCATACATCACTATTCTATGCCATTCAGTTTTGTCTTGCGATTCACCGTTCTGATTTTTCCAAGTTTCATTTGTTGCTACGCTTAGATTGGTAACAGCGGTTCCCTGTGGGGTAAACCTACTCTCTGGGTCTTGTCCTAAGTTTCCAACTAAAATGACTTTGTTGACGCTATTTTTTTGCATTTTTTCTCCAGCGATTATGATCTATATTTCTTTAGAGACGCTACAAAAGCTCCTCAATTTGTTCTTTTAAATTAACGATAGAATCATTCACTTTTATATCACTTTTAATTTTGTTGTTAACCTGATTTATTGAGTGCATAATTGTTGTGTGGTCTCTTCCCCCGAAATGAATACCAATGCTAGAAAGAGAAGCTCCTATTATTTCTCGGCATAAGTATATCGACATGTGCCGAGCTTCTACTATTTCCATCTTTCTACTTTTTCCGATTATCTCTTTCGGGGGTATGTTTGACATCCTTGAAACTTTTTTAACAACGTCCTCCATTGTTATGTCTCCATAAACCTTCCCCCCTGCTCTTTCTTTAACAACACTATTGACAAGGTCAAAGTCGATCTCTCTGTTTAGTAGTGACGATTTAGCGAGGATTCTGATGATAGTACCTTCTAGATCTCTAATATTATTTTTAATGTGCCTAGCAATGAACTCAATAGCCTTGTAATCAAGTGTCAACTTGTTCTGTTCGGCTTTTTCTAATAAGATTGCAACTCTTAACTCAAAATTGGGAGGTTGAACATCAACGGAGAGCCCTGAGTTAAAGCGAGAAAGCAGTCGACTTTGAAGGCCTTGCATTTGTTCAGGAGATGTATCAGTGGTCATTACAATTTGTTTTCCATTTTGGTAGAGGACATTGAATGTGTGGAAAAACTGTTCTTGTGTTTGCTCTTTGCCTCGAAAAAATTGTATGTCGTCTACCAGCAGCAGGTCAGCAGACCTGTACTGCTGTGCAAATTCAATGGTTTTGTTTTTTCTCAAGCTGTTAACGAAATCAAGGGTAAATTTTTCACTAGTTACTACAACCGCATTGGTGTTAATATTTTTTTCTATTGCTCCGTTTGCTATAGCGTGCATCAAGTGAGTTTTTCCAAGACCTACACCACCATAAATAATAAGAGGATTAAAATTGTTAGAACCGGGATTCTCAGATACAGCTCTTGCTGCATTTTTAGCAAACTCATTGTTAGAGCCTTCTATAAAGTTGTCGAATCTATACTGTCGATTGACGTTGTTTCTTGACATAAACGATTGTTTTTTTTCCTGAGCTGAGGGAGACGATAAAGTAGAGGATGAAACGTCCGGTTCTTTGGTAGAAACTATAAACTCATAGTGAATTTTTTTTCCTGATGAATTATAAAGAGCACCGATCAGTTGTTTTTTATAATGCGAGTTTATCCAATCACAAAAAAAAGCATTGGGGACTTCTAATTTGATTACGTTACCACGCAATTCCTTTGGAACAATGGGTTCAAACCAAGCACCTATTGCATGCGAAGGTAAGGTCTTTTTTAACTCTAGAAGAGACGATTCCCAAAAAGATTCATGTAACGCATTTATGTTTTCCACAAGTTATCCACAGATATATATTTCATAATTGTACAAACTTACATACTTCAAAAAATAAAATAAATATTTTTATTTAGCCTTTTAAAAAAATCCCATTTTTTTGAATTATAATTTTTGTTAAGGTGGCTTCATGTTTGTATTTTTCGTAGAGCAATTTACCACTTAAAAATGAAAAGAACGTTTCAACCAAGCAATAGAAAAAGACGAAACAAGCACGGCTTTAGGACCAGAAGATCCTCTGTGGGTGGTAGAGCCGTTTTGAAAAGGCGACGAAAAAAAGGCCGTAAAAGAATAGCTCTCTAGAAGTTCTCTGGTATGATAAAGGCAGTAGACTCCCTTTCTAGGCGCACTATTTTAAAATTGATAAAGTATTATCGGCTTTTTCTTTCTCCTCTTTTTCCACCCGCTTGTCGATTTCACCCAACTTGTTCTGAATATGCTATTGAAGCTCTGCAGTCATTTCCAGTCCACAGCGCCCTATTTTTAATCACAAAGCGTATTCTAAGGTGCAACCCTCTTTTTAAAGGCGGTATAGACCACGTGAAGAGATAATGGACAGAAACACTCTACTTGCTTTCGCTCTCATCTCAATTGTTCTTGTTCTCACTCCTAGATATCTCGAACTTATTAGTCCAGCGCGGGAAACCGAAAAACAATCACAAGATAATCTAAGCTCGGATAGCGAAGTTTTTTATGATATTGAGCCTCAACTCGAGAAAAACATTTCCAAAGAAGAAAGGGTTTTTATTCCGCAAAAACCTAACCCTGAAAAAACCACAAAGATTGAAACCGATTTATACATAGCAACCATTTCTAGCGTTGAAGGTGGGTCGATAAAAGAATTTTTTATAAAAGGACACAAAGCGACTGACAGCAGTCTAGTTAATCTTATAAATCGTGGGGGCGCTTTTGGGCCTGTAATCGAAGCGGAAGACCTCGACGGTAACCCGCTAAACCTAACAACGCCTTGGTTGTTGGACTCATACGAACCGGAGAGACCTATCACTAGCGACTTAACCCTTTCATATAAAAAAGAAGTTTTTAGCAACGCATTCATATATAAGCACCTAACCTTCAGTCCAGACAACTATACTATTAACATTAGACTTGATCTTTCCGCTGCGGAAAACGAGTTGTATCGTGAGATTTCCATTGGCTGGGTCAACGGATTGGCGATCACTGAAAAAAATAAAACCGAAGACATGACATATTTTCAGTCGTATATTTTTCAAGGGGGTGAGCTAGAAGACTTTAAAGCTAGCGAAAAAAGAAAGAGCAATGCGGTTTTTAATGGAGCAACAACCTGGGCAGCAACAAGAACAAAATACTTTACAGCGGCCCTAATACCTTCCGATCCTTTTCTTGTAAAAAGAGCTGAAATTTCGGGATCAAAAGAGGCCACAGAAAACTACGACCTAAAACTAACATATGACCATAGAGATGATCTAAGCATTCTCCTCTACCTTGGACCCCTAGAATATGGTAAGGTAAAAGACCTTGGAGTTGGACTAGATGAGATTATGGATTTTGGGTGGGCCTTTATAAGGCCCATATCGAAAGGCGTATTATATGTTTTAACTGAAATGTACAAAGTAATTCCAAATTACGGTCTTGTGTTAATTGTTTTTTCTTTTTTAATAAAGATACTAGTTTACCCTTTGACAAAAAAAAGCTACCAATCAACAACAGCAATGCAAGCCCTGCAACCAGAAATATTAAAACTCAAAGAGAAACATAAATCAAACCCCCAAAAACTGAACCAGGCAACTATGGAGCTATACAAAAAGAAAGGTGTTAACCCTCTTGGCGGATGCTTGCCAATGCTTCTCCAGATGCCCCTTTTATTTGCTCTGTTTATAGTTTTTAGAACCACTATTGAGTTGAGGTCCAAGCCATTTATATGGTGGATTACAGACCTGTCGGCCCCAGACAAAATTCTGGAACTTCCGTTTACAATACCAATTTATGGATCTTATGTTGCGGCCCTCCCAATCTTAATGGTTGTTTCGATGTTCATTCAACAGAAAATGATGGCTGGCTCAACACAACAACCACAACAAAAAATGATGCAATACACCATGTCTTTCTTCTTTTTCTTTATCTTTAACTCGTTTCCTTCTGGTTTAAACCTCTATTACACTCTTTTTAATATATTAACCATCGCTCAGCAAAAACTGGTTAAGCAAGAACCTAAGAAAGAACAGTAATGAGCCACTATGATACTATTGTATCGCAGGCAACCCCACAAGGATATTCCGGTATTGCAGTCTTAAGGATAAGCGGATCAATTGCTCTGTTAACAGCGATGAAAATATCAAAAACTAAACATCCACTCACACCTATGAAAGCAACCCTTCTACCAATTTATGACCATGAAGGCTCTAGAGTTGATGGAGGTGTTTTTATATACTATAAAGCACCAAGGTCGTACACAGGAGAGGATGTGGTTGAAATTTCTTGCCATGGAAACCCACTAATATGTAAAACAATTATTAACACAGCTAAACACTATGGCTTGAGAATCGCCGAGCCGGGAGAATACACAAAGCGAGCGTTTTTAAATGGAAAGCTAAGCCTATCACAAGCAGAGTCTGTTAGCCTTTTAATATCGTCGCGAACAAAAGAGGCTCTCAAAATAAACATGCAGAACCTTGGAGGGAAAAACGAAAAAAGAGTGATTAGGCTAAAAAAGCAACTTATGGATACATTGTCTTTGTTGGAATACGAACTAGATGTTTCCGAAGATGAAAAAACAACAAAAAAAACAAGGCTAGTAGCTCTTAAACAATTGAAAAATATTAGCTTAACAGCAAAAGAAATGATTTACTCATACGACATCAGCTCGGTATATAACAATGGACTAAAAATAGCAATTGTTGGCAAACCCAACGTTGGGAAATCTACCCTTATGAACGCTCTGTCCAAAAAAGACAGGAGCATAGTAAGTCCAAAACCCGGAACAACCAGGGATGTTGTTTCAGTAGAAATTGTATTGTTCGGTCTTCCGGTAACCCTGATAGACACGGCTGGAATACGCAACACAGAGGACGAGATAGAAAAAGAGGGTGTTAATAAATCGATAAAAGAAACAACGGGGTCAGATCTAACTTTGTCTGTTTTTACTAGCGATACACAACCAGTTGATAATGTTGAATTTAAAAATAAAATTATGGTCTACAACAAGGCAGATTTGAAGAAAAAAAACAGCGTATATAAAGAAGCAGTTTCTATTTCTGCTTTGAAAGAGGATGGTATCGAAAATCTGTTAAAGAAAATTCAGTTAAATCTTTTAGAGGCTGTGAAATATAGTGGTGATGTAATTGTAAGCACACAAAGACAAAGCGACGCCATTTCTAAGTGTTTAACGTTTGTCAATGAGTCAACCTCTTTGCTGAAAGAAGACGAGTCTAATTTTGAGCTTGTTGCACAAGACTTAAGAGATGCTGTCAATTGCCTCGATCTTTTCTTGGGAAAATCAACTGGTGACGATATACTTAATAATGTGTTTTCTTCTTTTTGCGTGGGAAAATAGTTTCACGTGAAACACAAAAGAAGTGATATAATAATTGTTGGTGGGGGGCATGCTGGCCTAGAAGCGGCCTTAATAGCGCGACACCTTGGTAAAACGGTTTTAATGGTAACAATGGATGTGCGCGCAGTCGGAAGGATGTCTTGCAACCCAGCTATTGGTGGTTTGGCAAAAGGTCAGATGGTGCGAGAGATTGATGTGCTTGGGGGAAAAATGGGTGTTTTGGCAGATTTTGCAGGTATACAATTTAAAACTTTAAACAAAAAAAAGGGGAGAGCTGTTTGGTCCCCAAGAGCCCAGGTTGACAAGCGAGCCTATGAAAACAAGCAAAGGCATCGGTTCTGGCACAACTGGGGCGGAGGACATGGAGGCTCTGGAAGGCTCTGGAAGCCGCTGCAAGCTAGAAGGCTCATTAGAGATTACAAAGCCTTTTTAACCTTTATGTGCATTTGAGGACTTGCGGGGCCTTACATGCACATCGGGCCTTACAAGGCCTTAC
>FUFK010057815.1_pt1 | contig 23523 bp, 25 predicted proteins | sample 1021851 | NCBI WGS metagenome assembly FUFK01 (sample SAMEA51879418, study PRJEB19060) | metagenome | reverse complement strand
ATGAGCTCTGTCGCTTGGTGATTCGGAAGCTCTGACGACATGCGACCGAGATATTCCGGTCGACCGAGAACGACTGGGTCGAGGTCACCGGCAACAAAGAAGGTCGGCATCGTGAGCGGTGTTGCCCCGATCGGATCAAAAATGTCGTAGTTGGCGTCGAGATTGCGATACCAGTTGATCGGTCCGGTGAATCCACTTGTCGTGAACTGCGCGGTGTACACCGCCAGGTCGTCGCTCGTCATCCACGATGGGCGGCCCTCAATTCGTCCACCGATCATGTGCTCGAAATAGTCCGTCAGTCGTGTGCCTTCAGCGGGAAGAGGGCCGCCGACGAGTGATCGCATGCCGTCACCGGAAGCCATATGTGTAATCGACAGCAGAAAGCGTTGCGGGTCAGCATCTAACTCTGCGTCAGCAACGCCCGGAGCCTGGAAGTAGAGGATGTAGAAAAACTCATCGCCGTGTACCGCCTGCAAATTCTCGATTGGGTGAACCGGCCACGGCGTATAAGGAACACTCGCAGCGATGAGGGCTCGACAGCGGGATGGGTGACGCTGTCCGACATGCCAAGTGACGATCGCTCCCCAGTCGTGACCGATGATGACGGCGTCATCGGCATCTATATCATCAAGCAGGGCGATCACATCGTCCGCAAGGACGTCGCCACGGTAGGCAGAAATATCTGAAGGAGCACTTGAACTCGCATACCCTCGCTGATCTGGAACGAGCACTCGCCATCCAGCCGCAACAAGTGGTTGCACTTGGTGGCGCCACGAATGCGACGATTCGGGAAATCCGTGGAGCAACACCGCTACACCCGTTTGACCGGAACCCTCATCAATGACGTCGAGTTCAATGCCTGGGGCGACTTCGACACGCCTCATTGTCACAGGTCAACTCCGAGTCGGTTGGCTTCTTCGAGAAGAAGATCGACTTCACACGCAATCCGTCGGCACATCCGCTTCGTCGACGGGTCAACATCAGGGTCGCTGGCGTTCTCGAGTTCGGTGACTTCGGCGCGAAGCTCGTTGAGGTAGTCCCCAAGGTGTGTTCGGTCACGTGGCACGACCGACGCTCTGTCGTCGTGGGGAATAGACGGAAGCCGTGACTGCCACAGAGCGGTGATGTTGTCGAGGGCGTGTGTGGCAACGATTGCCAAGCGTTGACCAGACCCCGGCTCACTCGAACGCGCATCAGATGCACATCGGTCGGACCACGATTGTGCTTCAGCACTACCCAGTAGGCATCGCCGATGGAGGTCAACAATGTCGATCACGAGAGTCGACGCCGCGTCGGGTCAGCAGCAAGTACCTCGGCAGGCAATTCTTCTCCGGTGACTTCATCGGTCCAGTAGGTGCCGTCGCTGAGTCGTGTGAGGGCGATCGCCACATTGTCGAGTTCGGTGGCGATCTGATTTACGTTGAGATCGTTCGACGGGGTTCCGGTTTCATCGCTCACGAACTATGAGATTAGCCAGCATGATGCCGTTGAGCGCGGCGACGCCGTGCAATAACAACCCATGAGATGAACATGGCCGACACGGCAATCCATGCCACGAGGAGGTAGCCGAGAGCCGTCGAAATGCGACTTGTCAACGTGGTGGGGTTATCGGTGGTCTGACGAGTGGTCATCTCGAGACTCGCTGTTGAACCATCGAGGGGAGCACTCCACATCTCGATACGTTCGCCACCTTCGACATTGGTTTCAGGCATCGCAATCGAAATATCGAACGTCATCACATCTGACGGGGAGCGTCCTTCGAGCACATCACCAAATGGTGTTCCGCCAAGCAGAGCGCTGAGGTCAGTGTCTGAAAAGTCGTTAAACCCGTTGACGAGGCCGAGATTTGCTGACACCGTGTTTTCCGCAGCAATCACATTATCGAGAGCATCACGAGTCACATCACGACGAGCGGTCACATCAGAAAGAGGAGGCCCGATCGATCCGAGGATCAGCGCAAGTTCTTCTGCGTTCGAAAAGTTGTGAGTGAGTACCATCACCACCCCTCCGACATCGGTCGGGGAGGGGCCATCGACGAGCCAACCTGCCTCGAGCAGGTCGTCAACGAGTACTTGAGACGCAATAGACGGTGCTGCCTCAACCAGCGCCTGATCGGCAACTGCGCGAACGCTCACCGAGCCCGAACCATTCGCAGACATCGACACAGCGATATCGACGTCGAGTTGGCACGCAGCGAGAACAAGGGTGAGTGACGCAAGAAGAACAAGGCGGGCCGATTTCAAGAACTGCACTCATCACATCATGGCAGGCTGAAACCCCTGTTCCACGGCGGTCGTTTCTGGCAACATCGAAGGGATGAGTTGCGGTATTGACGGGCGCCTAGTTCTTGAGCACCACATTCGAGACGGAAAAGAAATCTTCATTCCTCTTGAAGCGCTCACGGTGCGACACCCGTCATTTGGCGAACGAGTCATCCCAACAGGCGAACATCGATTTTCATCAGACCTGGCGTCAGTGCCGTGGCCGTTTGCATGGCTGATTGGTCGAACAGGGCAACATCTACGCGCCGCCATCGTGCACGACTGGCTCATACACGCTCTCGACTCAAGCAACCCGCCAGTGCGCAACCGGATGGCGGCCGATGACGTCTTCCGTGATTTGATGCGAGCCGACAAAGTGTCGGTCGTTCGCCGATATCTCATCTACTTGGCTGTCCGATTCGCAACCATGTGGAAACGCAAATCGACGGTACGACGATCAATCAGCGTGCTACTTCAGACGACAGCAATCGGAGTGGTGCTCGCTCCCGCGACAGTGCTCGTCATGCTTACCGCCGGCCTGTTCAAACTTGTTGAACGAGTAAGCGAGAGGTAACTACTCGGCCGGAGGAGCGTCAGGCTGTGCGTCGTCGTTTGACGCCGTTGCCGCCAACTCAACCGACGATGGCGGAACGAATCCTTCGACCGCATTAAACGAAAACGTCAACGAACCTTGGCGCTCTTCGTCTTGGATAGTGTCGATCACAATGATTTGCCCGGCGCTGAAGTGCTTGTAGAGAATCTTCTCTGAGAGTTCGTCTTCGATATGGCGCTGGATGGCTCGACGAAGTGGACGAGCACCCAATTGTGGGTCATAGCCGAGATCTGCAAGCAGTTCTTTCGCCGACTGCGTCAGTTCGATGCCGATGCCCTGATCTTCAAGTTGCCCAGCAAGACGGGCAAGCATCAGATCGACCATCTGGACAACCTCTTCTTTGGCGAGTTCGTGGAACACGATGGTCTCGTCGATGCGGTTGAGGAACTCTGGGCGGAAGTGCTGCTTGAGAGCGTCGTTGACTTTTTCCTTCATGCGCTCGTACGACATCGCTGAGTCGTCGAGAGTGAAGCCCACATTTGCTTTGCGCAGGTCTTGCGTACCGAGGTTTGAGGTCATGATGAGCACCGTGTTGCGGAAGTCAACTGAGCGACCCTGCGAGTCGGTGAGGCGACCCTCTTCAAGAATCTGTAGCAACGTGTTGAAGACGTCGGGGTGAGCCTTCTCGATCTCGTCGAAGAGAACAACTGAGAACGGCTTACGACGCACCGCTTCGGTGAGCTGTCCGCCTTCTTCGTAGCCGACGTACCCGGGGGGTGAGCCAACGAGTCGGCTCACCGTGTGCTTCTCCATGTACTCAGACATGTCGAGCGTGATTAACGCCGTGTCATCTCCGAACAAGAACTCGGCCAACGTCTTCGCCAATTCGGTCTTACCAACACCGGTTGGTCCAAGGAAGATGAATGATCCGCTTGGGCGCTTCGGATCCTTCAAACCCGCACGGGTACGACGAATTGACTGACTCACAGCAGAGACCGCATTGTGTTGACCGATGATTCGCTTGTGGAGTTCATCTTCCATGCGGAGCAACTTCTGAGTCTCTTCTTCGGTGAGTTTGTACACCGGGATACCGGTCCACATCGACAAAACATCAGCAATTGCTTCCTCGTCGACCTCATCGAAGAGATCGACGCCAGATGCCTTCACTTCAGATTCTTTTGAAGCCTTTTCTTCAAGGAGTGCCTTCTCCTGGTCACGGAGTGCTCCCGCATCTTCGAAGCGCTGCTCTTCGACTGCGGTGCGCTTTTCGCGAAGCACTTCATCGAGCCGACTTTCGATGTCGCGAAGATCAGGGGGCGTCTGCATGCGCTTAATGCGCAGACGTGAGCCCGCTTCATCGATGAGGTCAATGGCTTTATCGGGAAGGTGACGGTCAGAGATGTAGCGATCGGCGAGATTCGCGGCTGCGACGATGGCCTGATCGGTGATGGTGACGCGGTGATGGGTTTCGTACTGATCACGAACGCCTTTGAGAATTTCAATGGTGTGTGACAGCGTTGGTTCTTCAACTTTGACCGGCTGGAAACGGCGCTCAAGAGCAGCATCTTTCTCGATGTGTTTGCGATATTCATCGAGCGTTGTTGCACCAACGGTCTGTAGTTCTCCACGAGCGAGCATCGGCTTGAGAATCGACGCCGCATCGATAGCGCCCTCTGCGGCACCTGCACCCACAAGCGTATGAATCTCATCGATGAACAAAATGATGTCGCCGCGAGTGTTGATCTCTTTCAATACCTTTTTTAAGCGCTCTTCAAAGTCGCCGCGGTACCTCGAACCGGCGACGAGTGAGCCGAGGTCAAGGGTGTAGAGCTGTTTGTTGCGAAGCGTGTCAGGAACCTCATCGTTCACGATGCGCTGGGCGAGACCCTCAACAATGGCGGTTTTGCCGACTCCGGGTTCGCCAACGAGAACCGGGTTATTCTTCGTGCGGCGGGAGAGAATCTGCATCACCCGCTCGAGTTCAGTTGAACGTCCGATCATCGGGTCGAGCGCATTTTCACGGGCCATTTGGGTGAGGTTGCGACCGAACTGATCGAGGATCTGACTGTTTTTGTCGTCTCCCTCTGACTTTGACGAGCCGCCAACGCCAGCCGCCTGGCCACCTGATTCAGACTGACTCGACTGGCCGCCACCGCCTGAGCCCTGATATCCGCTCAGCAGTTGAATGACCTGTTGGCGCACACGAGAAAGGTCGGCACCCAACTTGACGAGTACTTGCGCAGCGACCCCTTCGCCTTCTCGAATGAGGCCGAGGAGGATGTGCTCGGTGCCGATGTAGTTGTGGCCAAGCTGCAGTGCTTCACGGAGAGACAGTTCAAGAACTTTCTTCGCCCGGGGCGTGAACGGAATGTGACCCGATGGCGATGAGCCACCCTGACCAATGATCTCTTCGACCTGATTTCGGACAGCTTCGAGAGAAATCGACATACTCTCGAGCGCTTTTGCGGCGACACCTTCGCCTTCGTGAATGAGCCCGAGCAGAATGTGCTCGGTGCCGATGTAGGCATGGTTAAGGAGGCGGGCCTCCTCTTGCGCGAGGACAACAACCCGCCTGGCTCGGTCAGTGAAGCGTTCGAACATGATCCGCCTTTCCGGTCCGTTTCGTTTCTCCACCCTACCGGTGGCTGGGGGCGTCTAGCCGAACGAAGCGCCGATGATTGCGCAGGTGTTACCGAAGACACAGATGAGGGCGTATCCTTCGGTCGTGGCCGAATCTGACTTCCCGCTAATCGAGGTGCTCGGCTCTGAGCGCCAGCGGATCGAAGACGAACTTCTTTTGGCCGTCAAGACTTCCGATGCCCATCTCACCGAGCTTGCGCAGCATCTCATTGTCGCCGGCGGCAAACGACTGCGTCCTGTATTGACCATGGTTGCTGGTGCTCTTGGCGACGGCACTATCTCGCAAGATGTTGTTCGAGGTGGGGTGTCGTGTGAGCTCGTTCACCTCGGATCTCTCTACCACGACGACGTTATGGACGAATCCCCAACACGCCGTGGGGTAGAAACTGTGAACGCGAAGTGGGGAAACCTGCAAGCGATTCTTGCCGGAGACTTTTTGCTTGCTCGGGCCTCGGAAATCGCAGCATCTCTTGGCACTGAAATCGCTGCCCTCCTGGCCAAGACCATTGCATGGCTATGTGAAGGACAGATCGAAGAACTTCGAACCACCTATGACCCGACACGAACGAATGAGAGTTACTTTGCGTCGATCAGAGGCAAGACAGCCTCGCTGTACGGAACGTCAGCTCAAGTTGGTGGAATTGTCACTGGCCTTGATCGACCAGTGATCGATGCTCTCACCGAGTATGGCGACTCGTTCGGAATGCTCTTTCAAATCGTCGATGACGTGCTCGACATCGTGTCAACCGACGAGAAACTGGGGAAACAAGCTGGCCATGACATGCAGGTCGGGGTCTACACCCTGCCCGTGTTGTGCACCTTGTCTAACGGTGGCTCGGCGGCAGATCGACTATATGAACTCTTAGGTGAAACTCTTGACGAGAATCAGCGAGTTGAAGCACTCACGATTGTGCGAGGGTCCGGAGGGGTAGAGGCCGCCTGCACAATTGCGAAGACGTTCGTGGAGACGGCAATGTCTGCCACTGAACAGTTCCCAGACGGCCGTGCAACCGAAGCGTTACGGGCAGCGCCGGCAGCGCTTCTCGAGACCGTTTTTTCACCCACCGCCTGAAGCGGAGTTCACTGCGATAACGGATTTGGCAGTGAGATGTCGAACGTCGATCGGAGCAATAGGTCAGCGGCAGAGCGGGATCGGGCCGCGAAGGGAAGCAGGTAGCGCCCTGCAGGGTGACCGAGCACGGGAAGCACGAATCTGCCAAGTTGTTGCCGTCGCCCCAGAGCGGCCTTAAGGTCAGCGGAGTAGCGCTGCAATGGGGCAGAGGCTCCTTCATCGACCGCGTTGGCGAGAACGTCACCGGCGAGCAAACCTGACATGATGGCGCCAGTTACTCCGATGCCGCTGAGAGGGTCAGCGGTTGATGCGGCATCGCCGGCGACGACGAATGTCGGCCCGAGGACCGGGGCTACCGAACCGCCGACTGGAAGTCGACGTTCACGACCTAGTTCGAGTGGCGAGTCGGCAACAAGTCCCCACCGGTGCCCGACCGACGACACCATTTGCACCAATACCTGCTGCAAGTTGATCGATTCAACATCTCGCACGGTTGACGGCACGACCACACCTGCCGTAACCGCACCTTGCCCATCTGGGATCACCCATCCGTAGCCGGCCAATGGTCGGCCATCGGAGCGAACAAGACCAAGGTCGACACTGATGTTGGGTTCATGTGCCGATGGGGCACTCCAGGCACCGTTTACTGCGATGAGATATGGAAGGTCGCGGCGACGGTACGTACCGAGGGCTCGACCAAATGTGCTGTTCGCCCCATCTGCGATGACCGAATATTCAGCCAGCAGTTCACGAGCGTCGTCGCATGCGGCGCCTCGCAGAAACCCTCTCTCGATGATCGGACTCGTCGCCCGAGTCTCCTCGTGGACAACGACACCAAGCTCCCGGCACCGTTGACGCAAGGAGGAAAATAACTCGTCCTGTCGAATGACGATGGCGCTCCCAGATCGGAGAGGGCGTTCGGTCAGGCGTGTTCGGTGGGTAAAACGAATCGAATCGACGGCGTGACCATCAATAACCACACCAGCGCTCAGGAGGTAGTGGTTTGCCTGGTGGTTCACCAGCCATGAACGCTGAGATGCAGGGGAAGGGGCACGTTCTTCGACGAGGACAACTGAATGACCTCTCGAGGCAATCGAAATTGCGGCAGATGCACCAGCGGGTCCGCCGCCGATGACGAGGACGTCGTGGTGCGAAGAGGGCGACGTTGCCGTCTTAGCCCTCCATCATCATCGGAGGTGATCCATCTGCGGGACCGTCACCGATTTCGATGATGCCTTCGTGAGTTTCGTGGATTGATGCTAGAGCAGCACCGGCCTGCAACTCAACGAAGATTTCTGACTCTTCAGCACACCACTTTTCGAACTCTTCGGCGTAGTCGCCGTCTGGGTCTGCACCGCCGAGCGAATAACGCTCGTAACACACTGCCCCAAGGAGTTCGTAGTCGGTGATCGCCCCGGCGAATCCGGGCATAACGCCCCGCTCACCGGTAAGGTGCGGACCACCCTCGCGATCTGGGTTGCCGTAGTTCACGACACCAGCGATGTTGTACGCACCGGTTCCATACAAAACGTAGCGGAGTTGGTCTTCGATATTCGGGAAAGTCTTTAGAACTTCACCCTCGGAGAACTGATAGCCCACTCCACCCTGGCCATTTCCGCCATGGCAGCCGGCGCACGTTGCGTACTGCTCTGCACCAATTGCAAGAGGTCCAGATGCCTCCTCAGCTTGAGCGGTCACCGAACGGACATACATAAACATCCAAATCGGAAGAAGGGCGAGCCCTGCCATCGCCCAACCCGGAACCTTCTTTCGTGAGCGATATTTTGAGACGACGAAGGAATCTGGTTTCGGAGGAGGAGGCGCAGCGGCTTCTGGTGCAGCTGCTCGAGGTGCTGGGCCAGATGGTGCAGCTGCCTCAGCAGGAACGGGAGCCGATGACGAACTGGTGGTCTCTGCGGGGGCGCTTGAGGATGCGTCGCCTCCACCGAGCGCAGCGCGGCGTTCGCGACTGCGCTGAAGGAGATGCTCTGGAATCTCAGTCACGCTCACACGATAGACGGCGAATGGTCGAACGCGTGAATCTTCGACCCATGAGTTCAGATTCTTCGCAATGAACTTATGCACAACCTGACGTGAGTCGGGGTGAGTGGTGCCAGAATGTATGCAACGTCGCTGGTAATACTGCTTCGGGAATAGGAGTACGTACGCCAGCGCGACTAAAGTCTCTGCGGGTAGTGCTCTCACAGAGCACGATCAGCGGAAAGGCATAAGGAGCGAGATGATCGCCTTTAACTGGAACGTTCTTGAGTGGCCGGGAATGAACACGGCGTTCTTGGTGTCGTTCATCGCGTCCAACATTTTGACGTTCGCAGTTATTCCGTATGGCCGCCGTCGTCCAGTTGGCACACCAACCTCATGGGGCGAAGCCATGGTGGGTTCGGTGTACGCATTTGGAGTGATGTTCCTCGCATTCGGCATCGTCCCACACCAGTGGATTGACCATGCCGACAAAGACCTCGGTTGGGACCGCAGCAAAATCATTTTTGGGCCAGGAGGCATCTTGAAGCCGCAAGCCTTTGACGGATGGTTCCCGTTCACCCTGCAATACGAAGCGATCCGCGACGTCATTGTCGTTGTCTTGCACGCCTATTACTTCGGCGTGCTGATCTTTATGTGGATCTGGTGGCAAAAGCGTGGCGAGTCGGTCGCGAAGGAACTCCCAACAAGTTCGTACGGTCGTCCTCTGGTGAAGAAAGCTTGAGGTAACGGAGATGGCTCGTACTGACGCAAACCCGCCGATGATGCCGTACACCGACGAGTACACGCTCGTCGAAGTTGACGCGGATTATCTCACTCGCGCGGTAAAGCCAAAGCAATTCATTCACATTGACCAGTCCGAATGCATCATGTGTGAGGGCTGCGTCGATATTTGTCCGTGGAAGTGCATTCATATGGTGCAGCCGGACTCCATCACCGAGGCGGAAGGAACTGAACGCCCCGGAGATGACCCGTCCGACAATGTCGTGTTCATCATCGACGACGACATTTGCACCCGATGCGCTCTCTGCGTCGACCGCTGCCCAACCGGGGTGATCATCCTCGGTAAGGCAGGGCCAGCGACGTCTGCTGGCGAAAGTCATACCCGTACTAACAACCACGGCTACGCCTACGGCATGAGGTTCTGATCACGACATGGCAAAGATCATCGACGAAACCCCCCGCCCCACTGCGAAAGAGCGTGTGCAACAGACCGTCGATTCCGTTCAGGGATCACAGGTGTGGAGCAGCATCTTCCGTCCCGGGTCAATCTTCAGGAAGGGCTACACCGACAGCCCTCGAAACCGTTCATACGTCATTATGAACTCGGTGCTATATCACCTTCACCCAGTGAAGGTGAAGCGCCACGCCGTCAAGGTCAGCTACACGCTGTGCCTCGGCGGCCTGAGTTTCTTCCTCTTTATTCTTCTCACCGTGACGGGCATCTTCTTGATGTTCTTCTACCGGCCAGAGGCAACTGCAGCGTGGGATGACATTTCCAATCTGCAGACCTCGGTGACATTTGGACTCTTGGTACGAAATATGCATAGATGGGGAGCGCACCTCATGGTGCTCGCCGTGTTCTTGCATATGTCTCGAGTCTTTTATCACGGTGCGTACAAGCCGCCACGAGAGTTCAACTGGGTGATTGGCGTCATCTTGTTGACACTCACGTTGCTGTTGTCGTTTACCGGCTACCTATTGCCATGGGACCAGCTCGCCATGTGGGCTGTAGCGGTGGGTACCAACATGATGGGGTACACACCGGTGTTTGGACAAGAGGTGAGATTCGTGTTGCTTGGCGGCGCGGAAATCGGATCAGAAACCCTGCTTCGATGGTACGTGTTGCACGTGTTGTTCTTCCCGTTCATCATCGTCATTTTCATGGCGATCCACTTCTGGCGTGTCCGCAAGGACGGCGGCATCAGTGGACCGCTCTGATCGGAGGCTGACCCAATGACTGAGATTCCAGAGCACCTATTGAAGCGAGCGCAAGCCGCTCGTGAGAAGGCGGCTGAGCCCGCCGCAGAAGCCGCGGCATCTGCCGAAGATGCAGGCGCAGCGGCTGGCGACTCGCGTATTCCAGCTCACCTCTTGGAGCGCTCGAAATCAGCGAAGTCACGCTCAGAAGGCGGAGCAGAGGCATCCGGCGGCGGCGTTGCAGTTGCCGACCGAGCTGCCGAGGCCGTCGCTGCCGCCCCCGTCGGTGGCGGGGTACCGGTGGGCGCTGGCCCGGGAGGCCACACCCAACGCTTGTTGACCGTCGTGAAGTCGGGCTCGATCCAAGAGGTGAAGGCAACGCCCGTCGACAAGGTGCACACATGGCCGCACTTGCTCGCTGCTGAGTTCGTAGCGGCCCTTGCCTGTCTGGCATTCACGTTCCTGTTCTCCATCTGGGTGAACGCTCCGTTGCTGCAGCACTCCAACCCGAACCAAACGCCGAACCCATCAAAAGCACCTTGGTACTTCTTGGGTCTTCAGGAGTTGCTCACCATGTTCCACCCAATGGTGGCTGGTGTGACCATCCCTGGAGTTGGCATCATCGTGCTGATTTTCGCCCCGTACATCGACCGGAACCCGTCAAACAAGCCGGAGGATCGTAAGTTTGCGACATCTCTCATGACCGTGCACCTCATGTTCTGGGCAGTGCTCGTCATGATCGGCTCGTTCTTCCGAGGTCCTGGCTTCAACTTCACGCTTCCTTGGCGTGACGGACTGTTCTTCGAGTTGTGAGGTCGAAATGAGCGCAACTTCAGTCATCCTCATCGCAGTCATTGTGCTCGTCGTTCTCGCCGGAGCGTCGTTTGCGACGCTTGCCCGCCGCAGCGATGTCCGAGGCGCAGGAGCCCTCAGCGACGAAACCGTTGCCCGCGACCGCGCCGCCCGTAAAGCAGCAGGAGCCGAAGCAGCAGCACCGTCGGGCGCTGAGGTCGAAGCCGAAGCCGCTGCAGTTCGGGCGGGTACCGACCTCATGCCGGCTAAAGACCTCGCCCCAGAGCCATTCGTTCCTGCTGACCCTGACGCGATTGGCGTGAGCAGACGACAGTTCTTTAACCGGGCGACCATCTCACTGATGAGTGCCGGTATCGGCGCATTTGCTGCAGCATCGTTCGTCGGCTTCTTGTGGCCAACAAAGACCGGCGGTTTCGGTGGCAAGGTACCGATTGGTCGCTATGACGACATCATCTCCGGTATCCGACAGGGTCAAGGGTTCTTCTATGCGCCAGAAGCCCGCTCGTGGATCACCGAATATCCGGTCGATGCAGTTGCAAAGGCCGAGGGTGTCTACAAAGAATCAGTTCTCGTCGGTATGCGCCGGGGCTTGATTGCTTCGTACCAGAAGTGCCCTCACCTCGGGTGTCGTGTTCCGCAGTGCACCTCAAGCCAATGGTTTGAATGCGGCTGTCATGGCTCGCAGTACAACCGGGTTGGCGAGAAGAAGGGTGGCCCGGCCCCGCGAGGCATGGACCACTTCCCATTGGAGTTTTCGGCAGCGGGCGACGTCACTGTTGACACCGGAACGTTCGTTCAGGGCGTGCCAATCGGTGTGAACACCACCGGGCAAGAAGCTGAAGGACCTCACTGCGTGGGAGCAAGTGACCACTAATGATCGCTCTAACAACCACTTCAATCGCATGGGTGCTTCTCATCGTCGTGACGGCGGGCTTCATCGTGTACGCCGTGCTCAACGGACGGTCAGCGCGAGAAGAACTCGGTTCTGAAATTGAGCTCGCACCCAACCGGAAGCAGTATGTCGACGACGAAGTTCTCGAAGGCCGACGTCTTGAAATGGTGCAGTTCGTTGGCGTCCTTTTGCTCATTGTGATCGTCATCGCACTTCCTCTCTATTGGGTATTCGAACCCGCACGTCAAGCCGGTGCAGTAGAAGCTCAAGAAGAAATCTTTGTTGACTGGGGCGAACGCCTCTTCGCACCAACCGCTGAAGGTGGCTTCAACTGCGCTGGATGCCACGGCGGTTATGCCGGCGCCGGAGGCGAAGCCGCATGGAACGTGACCGACCCAGTAACCGGTGAAGTCGAAGCGGTCAACTGGAAGGCTCCAGCCCTCAACAACATCTTCTACCGATTCGACGAAGAAGAAGTGAAATTCATCCTCGTGTACGGTCGGCCCTTCTCACCGATGAGCCCATGGGGTGTTGCTGGCGGCGGACCAATGAACGACCAGCAGATCGATACGCTGATCTCGTACCTCCACTCAATTCAGATCCCTCGTGAAAACTGTGGAGTGGGCGAAGACGACCCACAGACTTGCCCATCAGGCAACCTCCCAGCCGACATTCAAGGTGATATCGACACCCGCGCATGGCAGTTGGTCGATGATGGAACCTACAGCTCGTACGGCGAGGCGCTGTTTAACCTCGACCTCGGAAGCGGTGCGTACAGCTGCGCACGCTGTCACACACCAGGTTGGAGCTGGGGCGACCCAGGGGTCACCGGTCAAGGTGCATTCGGTTGGAATCTCACCGGCGGCAAGGCCGCCTCCGCATTCCCAAATGAAGCTGACATGATCTCGTTCATCAAGAACGGCTCGAACTACGGAGCCAAGTACGGCATCCAGGGTCAGGGCAGCGGTCGCATGCCGGGATTCGGTGCGATGCTGACCGATGAACAGCTCGAAGCAGTCGTCGATTACGTAAGGGGACTGTGATGTCTGCAGCGCTACTTGCCATCAACTGGGAGCCCGAACTTCGCGGTGTACTCACCGTCATTCTCGGAACCGTTGCGTTCATGGGCTCGGTCTATCTGATTCTCGGCACCAACATCGGTGCCCGCCTCGGCTTCCTTGTCGCTCTCTGCGGTTTGGCCGGATGGATGGCGCTCATGGGTGGTATCTGGTGGATCTACGGCATTGGTTTGAAAGGCGCTGACCCTGCGTGGGTACAAGTGCCCGGCCGCACCGTGATCCAAGATGCAGGAGACCTGTATCAAGCGGGAGTACTCGAAAACCGTCTCCCGCTCGACGGCCTAGCGGTTCCAGCCGACATCAATGAAGTGGTATTTGACGGTTTCGTGAATGAAGAGTGGCGAGTGCTTGCAGACTCAGAACCTGCATTCGGACAGGCAGCAGCCTCGGCAACCGTCTTCTTAGAAGAAGAAGACGCGTTCGAAGCAGGCTCGTTCAAGGTAACGAACGTGTTCGAAATTGGTGGCGAGGCCTACCCGAAGATCTTCGGACAAGACGCTCTCGACCAAATCGCGTTCTTCCACAAGCCGTACTACACGGTGGTAGAAGTCGCGCCATACATTCCTTTGCGAACCGAACCTGGGCGTGCGCCATCCGCACCGGAGGTCGATCCAACTCAGGAATCGCAATATGTCTACATGTTGCGTGACCTCGGTTCCCGCCGAGAGCCGGCAGCAATGATCACAATCGGGTCAACAATTGTGTTCCTCGCGCTAGCGTGGATGCTGCATCGACGTGACCGCATCGTTGCTGAAAACCTTGCCCGTAAAGCTGAACTTACCGCCGGATAGTCGTCAGGGACGACCAACACCCTTCCTATGGCTCAATATCTCCCCATCGTCGTTCTTATGGTGCTGGCGCTCCTATTTGGAGTGTTGAGCCTCGTTGCATCTCGACTGCTCGCACCAAATCGACCATCGATTGCAAAGGAAGCGCCCTACGAATGCGGAATTATCCCCAGCCGTGAACCGCCAGAGCGCTTTCCGGTCTCATTCTTTGTCGTTGCGATGCTGTTCATCATGTTCGACATCGAAATCATCTTTTTGTATCCGTATGCCGTCGAGCGTGGGGCGCTTGGCATGTACGGGCTGTGGGCCATCATCGGGTTCTCGGTGGTGTTCTTTTTGACATTTGTGTACGAAGTGGCCCGAGGAGGACTCGACTGGGGTCCGCTTCAGCGCTACCGAGATCTGTCATTCGACGCATCAATGGTCTCTCCCGATCGCTCAGCGTCGACAACGGTTCGCCGCGTAGGCCTTGAGGCTCGCGATGCAGCCGACGACTCCACCGAAGCGGCATAAGGCGAGCAACCATGGCGATTGACGACGTAATCAATGACGGGTTAGGCGGAATCAGCCACAACGTCATCACCGGTCGACTCGAAGACCTAGTGAACTGGTCTCGCTCCCGCTCATCATGGCCAGCAACCTTCGGACTTGCGTGCTGCGCAATCGAAATGATGGCATCCGGCGCTGCGCACTACGACATTGCCCGGTTTGGCATGGAAGTCTTCCGCGCCTCACCCCGCCAGGCCGACATCATGATCGTGGCGGGACGTGTCAGCCAGAAAATGGCACCCGTTCTCCGTCAGGTCTACGACCAAATGATGGAGCCAAAGTGGGTCATCTCGATGGGTGTATGTGCATCGAGTGGAGGCATGTTTAACAACTACGCGATCGTCCAAGGCGTCGACCAGATCGTCCCCGTCGATGTCTATGCACCCGGGTGCCCTCCAACCCCAGAAACGCTCATTCACGCAATCGAGACGTTGCACACAAAGATCGAGCAAGGCGAAATTTTGCGCCGCCGTGAGCAGAACGGCGGAGGCGCACACATTCATGTCGAAGAGATTCCCGCTGGCTCCGTACCGGTGTTGCTCGGGAGACAGGCAGATGTCTGATACTCCCGATGAGACCGTCGAGGAGTCAAGCGAAGTAGCTGAGGTTCCTGAACCCGAGATGTTCGGTTGTCCGATGTCCGACAGTCGTGGGCAGTTGGTCTTGCACGTCGATCGTGACCGTTATCTCGATGTGGCGAAGCAGTTGGCTGACGAGGGATACGCAATGTGTGTCGATCTCACTGCAGTCGATTACTCGGAATACATGGAGCGAGCCCTTCCATGGAGCGTGACCGCAGAGCGTTTTGAAGTGGTGGTTAACTTGCTCGATATCACTCACCGTCGTCGAATTCGGCTGCGGGTGCAGGTGCCCGAAGGTGACGCGAAGGTTGCAACTCTGTTCGACCTCCACCCAGGAACCGAAGCGATGGAGCGAGAAGTATTCGACATGTTCGGGATCGAGTTTGACGGTCACCCGGACCCATCACGAATCTTGATGCCTGAAGATTGGAACGGCTATCCGCTTCGCAAAGATTTCCAAGTTGGAACAATTCCCGTGCAGTTCAAAGGCGCAGCCTCATGACGTTGATATCTGATGAAGGCGCACAGGAACTCCGGCCCCGTTCTGAGCTGACCGCCAGCGAACTCCTTCGTGAGGTTGCTTCAGTTCTCAGGTTGTCAGAGGCCGAAGCCGCAAAACTCGGCGACCTTCCAGAAGACCCTGATGAGGACCAGACGATGGTCATCAACATGGGACCATCGCACCCATCAACCCACGGCGTGCTCCGGCTCATGCTTGAACTGCAGGGCGAAACGGTTCTTCGCTGCAAGCCCATCATTGGCTACCTGCATACCGGCATGGAAAAGACCGGTGAGCAGCTCACCTTCATGCAGGGTGGCACCAACGTCACTCGCATGGATTACGCAAGCCCGCTCAACAACGAGCTCGTGTTTTCGATGGCGACCGAGAAGTTGCTCGGTATCGATGGCGACATTCCCGAGCGGGCGCAGTGGATGCGCATGTTGTTGTCTGAACTCAATCGGATGAGTAGCCACTTGCTGTTCATGGCGACCAACGGCATGGACCTCGGCGCAGTGTCAATGATGATCTACGGCTGGCGCGAACGAGAAGAAGTCCTTCGGTTCTTCCAGAAGGTCACCGGCCTTCGCATGAACCACAACTTTGTGCGCCCCGGTGGTCTTGCTGCCGACCTTCCTCCAGGGTGGCGTGACGATGTGTTGCGAATTCTCGACATGCTGCCAGAGCGGCTCGAGGAGTACGACACGTTGATGACGGGTCAGCCAATCTGGCGTGAACGTCTCCAGGGTGTTGGTGTGATTACCCCGAGCGAAGCCTTGGCGCTTGGAGCTACCGGGCCGATTTTGCGCTCGACCGGTGTTGAGTGGGATCTTCGCCGCCACGACCCGTACCTTCGATATGACGAAGTTGAGTTCGACCTCATCGTCGGCAGTTATGGCGACGCGTTTGACCGGTATGCAATTCGTCTCAACGAAATTCGTGAATCAATGCGGATCGTTCGACAGATCCTCGATCTGATGCCCGAAGGCGATTACCGAATTCAAGACAAGAAGGTCACCCCTCCACCGCGGGCCCGAATCGACGAGTCGATGGAAGCCCTCATTCACCACTTCAAGATCTTCACCGAAGGATTCAAAGTGCCCGAAGGCGAGGTGTACGTCGCAATCGAGAGTCCGCGCGGCGAAATTGGTTGTTACATCGCAAGCGATGGTTCACCGACGCCGTACCGCATGCACGTAAGGGCTCCTTCGTTTGTCAACATTCAATGTCTCCCACACATGATGCGCGGTGGTCTCGTTGCTGACGCCGTCGCTGTCATCTCATCGGTTGATCCGGTGCTCGGAGAAGTGGACCGCTAGAGGACAACACGATGGCCCGACTTACTGACGAAAATGTCACCCTTGCCAAGGAAATCATTGATCGCTACCCGCGAGCAAAATCTGCGCTCATCCCGCTGTTGCACATCGCACAAGAACAAGATGGATGGGTCACAGATGAAGCGATGCGTCATATCGCAGAACTCATCGGGGTCACGCCAGCTGAAGTGCTCGGTACCGGAACGTTCTACGAGATGTTCAAATTTGAACCGGTCGGCAAATATCTCATCAACGTATGCGGAACAATGTCGTGCGCGTTGTTGGGTGCAGACGATCTGATGCACGCCGCAGAAGAAGAACTCGGCATCCACGAAGGTGGCACCACCGACGACGGCCTGTTCACCCTGCATCGAGCCGAATGCCAGGCTGCATGCACCGAAGCTCCCTGCCTGCAGGTCAATTATCGATACAGGTTCCGGACAACGCCGGTAGAAGTTCGTCAACTCATCTCCGACCTACGGAGTGGCCGTCTTGACGACGAAATTCCACCTCATGGCACCCTCGCTCGCGTCCGTCAACACATTCCGGCCGACAAGGGCGTGGGGGCAGTCGACCCGTCTCAGGTCACGAGTCCACCCGAATGGATTACAGCATCAGCGGAAGGCGGTGCGTCATGACGTCATTCCCCTGGGCACCGGGATTTATCGACGGTGACAGACCGAAGATCGTGACCTCACGGTTCCAGTACGAAGATTCTCACACCCTTGAGCGTTACCTCGCCACCGGTGGGTACGAGGGCCTTCGCTCGGCGTTGGCTCGAAGCCCGCACGACATGCATGAAGAAGTTCGCTCTTCAACTCTTCTCGGGCGCGGTGGAGCCGGGTTCCCAGCAGGCGTGAAATGGGGGCTCACCCCCGACGGAGTATTCCCTCGATACCTCGTGGTGAACGGTGACGAGTCAGAACCGGGAACCTACAAAGACCGCCTCCTGATGGAGCGTGATCCGCACCAACTCATCGAAGGCTGTCTCATTGCGTGTTACGCAGCTGGTCTTTCCCGCTGCTTCCTCTACATCAGAGGTGAAATGGCACTCGCCCAAGAGCGCGTTGCCCAAGCGTTGAACGACGCGTACGAAGCTGGCTTCATCGGGAAGAACATCCTCGGATCATCTTTCAGCATCGACATCGTGTTGCACTGGGGTGCCGGGGCGTACGTGGTTGGTGAAGAGACCGCCCTGATCGAGTCGCTCGAAGGCAATCGTGGAATGCCTCGGCTGAAGCCGCCGTACTTCCCGGCAGCGATCGGCCTCTACGGTCAGCCAACCATCGTGAACAATGTCGAGACATTGTCAAACCTTCCGTTCATTGCCACGAACGGTGCAGCCGAATACACCGCGATTGGAACCGAGTCGTCTCCGGGCACCCGCATGGTGGCGGTGTCAGGCCATGTTCGTCGCCCCGGCGTGTATGAGATCATCAACGGAACGACGACGTTCCGAGACCTTCTCTACGGTGAAGAGTTCTGTCAGGGCATCCGTGACGACAACGATCTCAAAGCGTTCGTGCCAGGTGGCGGTTCGGCACCATGGTTCCTCCCCGATCAACTCGACCTTCCCTTCGAAGGTCGACTCGTCGGAGCAGCCGGCTCAATGCTTGGTTCGGGTGCGATCATGGTGATGGATTCCACCACCGACATTCCTGCGGCAGCACTGACGTTGACGAAGTTCTACGCGCACGAGTCCTGCGGCAAATGCGTTCCCTGTCGTGAGGGTGGAACATGGCTGATGCGCATTCTCGAACGAGTCGTTGAAGGCACCGGAACAACCGATGATCTCGATCTTCTGCTCGAAGTAGGTGGGTCGATTTGCCCGGGTGATATGCCTCACGCAGCAAGTGCTGACCTCCAACTCGAAGCAACCCCGTTCCCCTACAAGATGACGACGATCTGCTTCGTGGGGCCATCGGCGTATGTGCCTGTGCACTCGGCATTGACACTGTTCCGATCAGAATTTGAAGCTCGGGTCGCACCGTCTCGAACACGGTCTCGCATTCCAGTCACCGCGGTTGGAGCAGGGTCATGAGCGAGCAGTCCGTTGAAATCACCGTAAACGGCAAGACCATCTCGGCCGAGCCAGGTGAGATGGTGATTGCGGCTGCCGAACGTGCCGGCGAATTCATTCCTCGGTTCTGCTACCACCCTCGGATGTCATCGGTCGGCATGTGTCGCCAGTGTCTCGTCGAAATCGACACCGGCCGCGGACCGATGTTGCAGCCCTCGTGCATGGTTCCGGTGTCGCCGGGCATGACGGTCGACACCGAATCGGACACAACTAAGCAGGCACAGGAGGGAATCCTCGAGTTGCTGCTTGCAAATCATCCGCTCGATTGCCCGGTGTGCGACAAAGGTGGCGAATGCCCACTTCAAGACCAGGCGTTCAGCCACGGTCCTGGCGAGAGCCGATACATCGAAGAAAAGCGCCACTACGAGAAGCCGATCGATATCTCGTCGCTCATCATGCTCGACCGTGAGCGGTGCGTGCTCTGTGATCGCTGTACACGATTCGCAGATGAAGTCGCTGGCGACCCGCTGATTCATTTCGTTGAGCGCGGTAATGCGACCCAGGTGATGACGTATCCCGATGAGCCGTTCTCATCTCACTTTTCGGGTAACACAGCCCAGATCTGCCCGGTCGGTGCCCTCACCGCCAAGCCCTACCGCTTCAAGGCTCGACCATGGGACCTCGAACAGGCGAACAGCACATGCACGTCGTGTTCGGTTGGCTGCGAAATTTCTGTGCATTCGAGTCGCGATCGTGTGCTTCGCTACCAGGGCATCGACAACGATGACGTGAACTGGGGCTGGCTCTGTGACCGTGGTCGTTTCAACTTCGAATCGATTCACGCTGAGGGTCGAGTGACCGAGCCTCTCATCAAGACTGCTGATGGACATCAAGCAACGTCATGGAACGCGGCGATGTCGATTACGACCGAATTGTTGAACGAGTCTCTGGCATCGGCCGGGGCATCCTCAATCGGCGTGATCGGTGGCGCTCGAGGCACCAATGAAGACGCATGGGCGTGGGCGCAGTTGTGCACCGCACTCGGTATTGAACGTCACGACCCGCAACTCGGTGATGGCCTGCCCGCTGCCCTTCTTGGCATGCCCAGAGCCACGATTCGCGACATGGCATCTGCGGCAACGGTGGTGCTGTTGGCACCCGACCTTAAAGAGGAATTGCCGGTGTTGTACCTGCGACTTCGCGACGCCGTCGTCAACGGTTCGACTCGAATCATCGAATTCACCCCTACCGGTAGTGGGCTCACCCGCCATGCATGGCGCTCGATTCGCCACGGTGCCGGCGATGCGGGTTCGGCAATTTCGGCGACGCTTGCTGATGCCGACGTGCAGGCGCAACTTTCATCTGGCCCAGTTGTCGTGGTTGCGGGCCGAGGAAACCTCGCGACATCAGCCGATGTCGAATTCGCAGCACTTCAACAGTTGATGACCGCAGTCGACGGTGCAACGGTGCTCCCGGCGTTGCGTCGAGGCAATGTCGTTGGCGCACTTCAGGCTGGTCTTGCTCCAACAACGGCAGCATCTGATACGACATCGACACTGACTGCGGCAGCGAATGGACAGATCGAAGTACTCGTCTTACTCGGTAGCGATCCGCTCGCCGATTTCCCCGATCGGGAGCTTGCGATTGCGGCCTTGAATGGTGCAGGTCGGGTTGTTTCAATTACCGGCCACATGAATGCGTCAACAGTCGATGCTGACGTCGTTCTTCCGGCGGCGGTCATGTCGGAAAAGACCGGATCGACCACGAACCTCGAAGGACGTGTCGCACCTGTTGCGAAAAAAGTCAACACTCCTGGCGTTGCTCGTGCCGATTGGATGATTGCCGTTGAACTTGCCGACCGCCTCGGACACGACCTTGGCGTGAGTTCGGTCGAAGGCATTTCTGAGCAGTTGACATCTGTCGGTGCAGGTGTGGGTTCAGTCTGGAGCGTTCCGTTCGAAACCTCAGCACCAGACGTCAGTGTGGCACCGAAGGGTGGCTACGACATCGACCTCATCGTTTCTCGGGTGATGTACGACGGTGGTGTGGCCACCGCATCGTCGCCTTCGCTTGCTGGCCTTGCGAACGGCCGAGCCGTAGCAGTGAACCCAGCAGTTCTTGAACAACTCGGTATCGATTCTGGTGAAATGATCCGACTCGTCTCAGAGCACGGTTCAGCAGAACTCCCGGTATGTCCCGATGACCGCCTCGATCGTGACACGGCGTGGGCAGCATTCGGCCAGCCGGGTCGCGAGAGTGGTTTCGGAGATGTACGTGCCCTGATTTCGTCGTCCGCTCTAGTGAGTCGCATTCGAATTGAGCGAGTGTCATGAACCTCTTGCATCGCATTCCTGCTGCTGACCCAGTTCTTGAANCCGAATCATTCTGGTGGCAGCCACTTGCAGTTGTCGGCCTGAAGGTGCTCGTCGTTTTTGTGATCGGCCTCGTCGGAACCATGTTTATGGTCTGGTTCGAACGCAAGATTGTCGCCGGCATGCAAAACCGAGTCGGTCCAAACAAGGCGGGCCCATTCGGATTACTACAAACCCTTGCCGATGGAACCAAGCTGTTCTTCAAAGAAGATCTCATTCCAGAGAAGGCTGACCCGTTCGTATTCCGCATTGCCCCCTTCCTCGCATTTGTGCCCGCGTTTTTGGTGTGGGCCGTGATCCCTCTCGGAGGCGATTTCACCAACGGTCACGACGGAACGGTCACCTGGTTCGGTGAGGTCACTCGGGTGCAACTCGCAGATCCTCCAATCGGGGTGCTGCTCGTTCTAGCGATGTCATCGATTGCGGTCTATGGCGTCATGCTGGCTGGATGGTCGAGTGGATCGAAGTACCCGCTTCTCGGTTCGGTACGTGCATCAGCGCAGATGATTTCGTATGAAGCAGCGCTCGGCCTAAGCCTCGCCGCAGTGCTGATGACCGCCGGAACCCTGTCAACCTCGGGAATTGTCTCGGCACAGAGCTCGATCACGAATTGGCACCTGTTGTCGACAGGAATTGTCCCGTTTGTGGTCTTCCTCATTGCGATGACCGCAGAACTCAACCGCCCTCCGTTTGACCTGGTCGAGGCTGAGCAAGAACTCGTAGGAGGGTTCCACACCGAGTACTCATCGATTCGCTTCGCGTTGTTCTTCCTCGCAGAATTCATGAACGTCATTTCGATGAGCGCGCTGCTGGTCACCCTGTTCCTCGGTGGCCCGCAGCCGCTTTACCTCGGTGGAACTGACATCTTTGCGGTGCTCGGACCCTTTGGTGGAACCGCATGGCTGCTCCTCAAAGTCTTTGCCTTCCTCTATATGTATGTCTGGTTCCGTGCGACGCTTCCACGTTTGCGTTACGACCAACTGATGAACCTCGGCTGGAAAGTGCTCATTCCGATTTCGCTTGGGTGGTTCATCCTTCTCGCTGCGTTACAAGTTGCTCGCGACAGCGACGTCAGTGGCCTAAGGTATTCGCTCATTGTTGCTGGGTGTCTTGTCGGTATTGCGTTGGCGTACATGTTGTTCCAGGCGGCGCTGAACGTGGCGCGCCGAAACCGTGACGCAGAAGGAGCGGCGTACTAATGGGCTACTTCGAAGGATTTGGCGTCACGATTCGTCAGCATCGCCTCTTCGGCGGCAAGCGGGTGACAACGAACTACTCGGGTGGACGCACCGCCCGACGCAAGGGTGACGACAACAACCCTGAGGCAGATGACGATCAGAAGGCACCAAAGCCAGAGCGACTCCACGGGCGTCATGTGCTCAATCGCTACGCCGATGGCATGGAAAAGTGCATCGGGTGCGAATTGTGTGCGGGAGTGTGCCCAGCGAAATGCATCTATGTGCGTGGCGCTGACAACGATGTCGAAAACCCGACCTCACCAGGCGAGCGCTTTGGTTTCATCTACGAAATCAATTACCTGCGTTGTATCCACTGCGATCTGTGCGTGGAAGCCTGCCCGACCGAAGCCATTACCGAATCAAAACTGTTCGAGTTTTCATTCACCAATCGCAGCGATGCCATCTACACGAAATCGGAGTTGCTCGTGGATGACGAAGGCCGTCCGCAGCAACTCCCATGGGAAGATTGGCGCGATGGCGAAGAGTTGTTGACCTCAGGGTGGATGCGTGCAACGTCGCCAGCCGGAGATGCCGACTTCGAGGGCGTTGTCGGATGGAGTGACGAACTTGGCTTCGGAACACGCGCGCCCGAACCGCAACAGGCGGAGCGCGATAACTAATGGAACTTCTTGTGTTTGTCCTTGCCTCGGCGATGGTGCTGGCAGGGGCAATCGGCGTTATCGCGTGCANCAACCCGGTGCACGCAGCACTCGGTCTCGTGTTGACTCTATTCGGAATCGCAGTTCACTTCGTTTCGATGGAAGCCCACTTTCTTGCGGCGGTGCAAGTCATTGTCTACGCAGGCGCAATCGTCGTGTTGTTTTTGTTCGTCATCATGTTGCTCGGGGTTGACCGTGCAGAAGATCTCAGCGTCGAACCATTCCAGATTCAGCGCCCGCTAGCAGTCATCGTTGGCGTTGCAATCAGTGGCC